>JGI2160J19893_10000186_pt1 | contig 21284 bp, 24 predicted proteins | sample DeeMarSeWOR28_12_FD_19893 | JGI IMG/M metagenome (IMG submission 19893)
AGGGAGCTCCGGAACCGGAAGCTGCTTGAGATCAAATACACTTGTCAGGAAACTGACATCTGCAAAACTCTGCTGCGAAATATCCGTCACTGCATCAATTACCGTCTGGTGGCCCAAAAGCCACAAAGCTTATCTAAAAGAAACTAAATGACCTTGTTCAGGCCATACTCGATGATGCCTTCGGCACCACTTTTTATGAGTTTCGGTATCAACTCACGTACCTGATGTTCCGAAATTACCGTCTCGACAGAATACCAGTCAGTATTATAGAGGTTGGCTACTGTTGGTGCATTCATGCTCGGCAGAATTGCAATAACCTTATCAAGCCTGCTAGCCGGAACATTCATCTTCAAGCCTACTATCTTGTCAGCCTTTAGCGCTCCCTGTAAAAGCAGGACAATATTTCCGATTTTTTCCTTTTTCCAGGGATCTTCCCATGCCTTTTTATTGGCAATAAACTGTGTATTGGAAGTCATCATCTCGTGAATTATCCGCAAGCCATGCGCCTTGATGGTGCTTTCCGTTTCAGTCACCTCAACAATGGCATCCGCTAGTCCTGAAACAACCTTTGCCTCTGTGGCCCCCCAGGAAAACTCGATTTCCACATTGATGTTTTTTTGCGCAAAGAACTTGCGGGTATAGCTCACAAGTTCCGTTGCTATTTTTTTGCCCTCAAGATCTTCAAGTTTTTCAATATTGGAATCTCCCGGGACTGCGACTACCCAGCGAGTCGGCCTCTTGCTGACTTTTGAGTAGATCAGATCTGCCACTACAACAATATTGGATTCATTTTCCAGTATCCAGTCTTTGCCTGTGATGCCGGCATCAATTACACCCTGTTCGACATAGCGTGACATTTCTTGAGCCCTGCAGATAGAGCAGGCCAACTCGTTATCATCAATTTCCGGGAAATAGCTTCGCCTGGAAAGTTTTATCCGCCAGCCTGACTTTTCGAATAATTCAATAGTAGCCTTTTCAAGGCTTCCTTTTGGGATTCCTAATTTCAGTACATTCATTTCTTATATACCTCCCTGGGATCAAATACAGGATCATCAAATGTTTCAAAGCCGTCTCCTGTTACCAGTTTGAAGAAACAACTGCGATGCCCTGTGTGGCAGGCTGCCCCGCCAAGCTGTTCCACCTGGTAGATAACAGTATCATCATCACAGTCTACTAGTATTTTCTTAATAAGCTGTTGATGGCCCGAGGTTTCACCTTTCAGCCACAGCTCATTTCTTGAGCGGCTCCAATAATGGGCCTTGCCAGTTTCAAGGGTCTTTTGCCAGGCCAGGTCATTGATATAGGCCAGCATCAGCACTTCTTTTGTCTTATAGTCCTGAACAATTGCCGGCAATAAACCGCCTCCCTTGTCAAATCGTAACGTTGGCATACCATCCTCTTCGTCTGCTCGTTCTTCAGAACCGCTGCTGCTCTTCTCTCCACCCATAAAATGGATTATGCATGCAGTGCGGTATTTACAGTATTCTTTCGGGCGGCGGCATCGAGCATTTTCACCACTCACCTTTTCCTTATATTTTTCACAAAACAGATCCATAACTCTTATTTCGTTAGATTAAAACTGAACACAGTGTCACTTATCCCTGAGTATTCCCTTTATTGGCAAGATAAATGAAGATTGTCCATTTAACCCTAATTGCGAGGGCGACACCGTAGCATATTTCACCTGAAATCTCCACTATTACCTTACAATTACTTTTCCCGAAATTTTCTATCCGGCCGATAAAAAAAATTCTTGTAAATTACTGCTTGACACAATTCGACTTTCATAATTTTTTATCATGTTCAGGATCATTCTTTCAGAAGCAGCGGTGTAAAACTTTTCAGCATTGAAGTTACTTGGGTAAAATTATCAAGAGATATGAGGCATTTTATGAAAAAAGTACAAAATGGGGATCAGGTCAGCATTGAATATGAAGGCATGCTTGAAGATGGAGAAATTGTAGAACGATCATCAGATACCGGACCTGTTGAGTTTGTAGTTGGGTCAAACATTATGCCGCCAGGATTTGAAAAAGCCCTGATTGGCATGGGGGAGGGAGAAGAGAAAACCATAACCATGAAACCGGAAGAGGCTTTCGGTCCCAGAGATGAAAACCTGATTCATACAGTCAATAAAAGTGTTTTGGGGGAGAAAATCCTGCCGAAACCTGGGATGGTGCTTGGCATGACCCTTGAAAAAGGGGAACAGACCCATAAGGTTCCGGCCCTTGTAGTTGCTGTTAACGGTGAGGATGTAACGATTGACTTCAACCATCCCCTGGCAGGCAAGACCATCATTTATAAGCTGACCTTGAAGGGGATAATGAATTAGTCGAACTGAAACCCTTTCTGTCATATAGTCACCTGATTACCGCCCCTCTCTAATCTTCAAAATTGAGAGGATATAGATATATAATGATATCCATGTAACGCCGCTGCCGCTGCCGAAGCTTACTGGAAACAGATTCAAACGAGGATATTCTGCGGCTCAATAGCATCATTCAGCTCAGATATCTTCTCAGAAAGCATGGGACAAACTTCTTCCAGCTTATTGCCGTAAGCCTTGCTCAGGGGCGAAATCAGTTGCTTTTGTGGCTTCATTATTCCACAGTGTTGCGCTGCTCTTCATGTCAACACCTATCAGTATTGACAACATGGCGTAAATAGTCTTCTGTCACTCAAAAATGCTGCTGCGCAATATTGGGATTATTTATCGTGNGTTCTAACGGCAGCTAGAATTTATAAACGTTTATTTATGCGGCAAATCACTCTTGTTACCATTTTTGATGTTTAATTAAATCCCTGAAAACCCAAGCTGATTTATAATGTTGCATTAGCCGGTTAAATAAGCAAAGTTATCGAGTAAGGTTACATTACCTGTCTGAGGACTTAATCTTCTATTATTTTTAAAAAGAAAAACGAGAAGGTGGAAATTCTATGGCTGACACAATAGCATGGGAAAAAGTTTTTGACAGAGCTCAAGAACGTGCTCAAAAAGAAAACCTGCCGATCCTGCTGTTTTTTCATAATCCCGACTGAATGGGCTGCCAGCAGATGGATGCAGTTACGTATCCCGACAAAAAAGTGATTGATTTTGTAAACAAAAACTATATACCCCTGCAGGTTCCCTTCGACGCAGAACCGCTGTCTAAGGACTTCAACATCAAATGGACTCCTTCTTTGATCACCCTCGGAACCGATAAGCAGGAACATCATCGCAGTGTAGGCTTCCTCGATCCCGATGCCTTTATTGCCGTCTCACTGATTGGGATCGGCAAATATCATTTTGATAATGATCGATATCCGACGGCTCTTACATACTTTGAAAAAATAATTTCTGATCATCCCCAAAGTGACAATGCTCCAGAGGCGATTTTTCTCCGAGGTGTCTCGCAGTATAAAAAAACCGGTTCCTCTGTTCCCTTAAAAAAAGCTTATGAATCTTTAAGCAGCCAGTATCCTGAAAGTGAATGGACTAAAAAAGCTTATCCCTACAGGCTGCTCTAATCAGTAGACAATCTCCTCACTTTCGGCTACAGCAATCCTCCAAAAATTTGCCTTCTTGCCTTTAAGCGCAAAATGTTTATCGTTACTAATAATTAATTTGGGGTACAGACCTATTATCATTGTTATATTTTTTCTTCCCGTAAAAATACGGCAACATCTATTAAGGAGACCAACAATGGTTTATGCACTACATTCAAAAAAGCATTCATTACTTATAGCACCTTTCGTTCTGATAGGCATTACCCTTACATTTTTTTCCGCCCGCATTGCTAATGGTGCTGCGCCGGCTGATTTTGCTGATCTGGCTGAGAAACTCAGTCCCACGGTTGTTAATATATATACAACCCAGACCATTGAGGTTTCATCCTCACCTCACCAATTCTTTTTCCCGGACGATATGGAAATACCGGAACCTTTCAAACGGTTCTTCGGAATGCCTGAAAGACCGGAACAGGCCCCTAAACGAGAAATGAAAAGGACAAGCCTGGGGTCCGGAGTTATTGTTACTGCAGATGGCTACATCCTTACCAATAATCATGTTGTCGAGGACGCGGATGAAATAAATGTCACGCTTTACACTTTTGAGGAGTACGAAGCAAAAATCGTGGGGCGCGACCCCAGAAGCGATCTCGCCCTGATAAAAATCGAACCCGAAATTGATCTCCAATATGTCACCTTTGGTGACTCAGAAAAATTGAGGGTCGGAGAATGGGTCCTTGCCATCGGCAATCCATTCGGACTGCAACAAACCGTTACTTCCGGCATTATCAGCGCCAAAGGAAGATCAATTAACGACCAGTCATACGGCAATTTTATCCAGACCGACGCCTCAATCAATCCTGGCAACTCAGGTGGACCGCTTTTCAACCTTCAAGGTGAAATGGTGGGAGTGAATACAGCCATTTTCAGCCGTACCGGTGGTAACATCGGCATTGGCTTTGCCATTCCTGTCAACATGGCCAAAAACGTATTTGCTCAGCTTAAAGAATCCGGCAAAGTAACAAGGGGTTGGCTCGGTGTAATGATCCAGCAGGTCACCCCAGATCTTGCAGAAAATTTTGGCCTCGATAGACCAATAGGCGCTCTTGTTGGCCAGGTAATTCCTGACAGCCCGGCAGACAAGGCTGGCGTTAAAGCAGGTGATGTTATCATTGAATACAATGGCAAAGAAGTCTCGCAAATGAGCATGCTGCCNGCCCTTGTTGCGAATACCGATGTTGGGTCCAAGGCCAGGGTTGTCCTAATCCGTGATGGACAAAAGCAGAATATCACGATTGAAATCGGCAAGCTTGAAGATGAAGAACCTGTTATTGCAGATGCTGAAACAGGCACCAGCAAGAAACTTGGTATAACAGTTCAGGAACTCACGCCAAAACTTGCAGAGTCACTTGGGATTGATGAGACACAGGGTTTAATAGTCACCAATATCAGTTCCGATTCCGCTGCTGCAGAAGCCGGAATCCTCAGGGGAGACATCATTCTGGAAATCAACAGGGAGAAGATTGAAAGTATTGGCCAGTACAAAAACGCTCTGCGGGTTGCTCAAGAGAAAAAAAGCATACTGATGCTCATCAAGCGGGACGAGCATACCCGGTTTGTGGTAATTGAGCTAAAAGATGAATAACAATCAATGATTTATGACAGACTGAACCTGGCCTGAAAAAATCAACCAAGGAATGGGGTGCCGGCCTTAAGTGCCTGTTCATCAGCTTTACGGACCTCATGGGCAAAGTTCTTGAGTTTGTCCGAATCTTTTCTCCCCGGCTGGTACTCCACTCCTGAATTCACATCCACAGCAAATGGCTTAACCTGCCTGATCGCCTCCCCAACATTTTCTGGTGTCAAACCGCCGGCAAGTATAACCGGTCCCGGCGGTTTCACCTGTTCCACAAGCTTCCAGTCAAATGCTTTGCCGGTACCCCCAGCCATATCTTTATGATAGGTATCAAGGAGAAAGCCGCTGGCCGCGTCAGCATATGCTGCCAGTTCTTCACTGTCAGACTCGGTGCGAATGGAAAACGCCTTAATAACCTGGCTGGAAATTTTCCTGCAATATTCAGGTGATTCAGAACCGTGAAGTTGAACCAGTGTCAGATGGCAGTAGTGTACTATTTCTTTGATAACATCGATTTCTTCATCCAGGAAGACACCAATACGGTCAACAAACGGCGGCAGTTCCTCGGTTATGGCTCTTACCATGTCGGGTTCAACCAACCGAGGACTTTGCTCTACAAAAATAAAACCAAGCCCGTCAGCTCCTGCAGCTACAGCCATCCTGGCATCTTCCTGGCAGGTTATGCCGCATACCTTGATTCGTGTCCTAAACTCCATTTTTTCCCAACTCCCCCAGCTATTTACCTCTTAATTGCCTTAATGCCGCCGCCTGGTCGCCAGACCGCATAAGGGTTTCACCTACCAGTACTGCCGTGATCCCTTGATCCTGAAGCATTTTTATATCGTCATGATCTTTTATACCGGATTCACTGACGACTGGGATTGTGCCAGGTATTTCTTGCCGCAATTGTATGGTAGTATTAAGATTAACCGTAAAATCCCGAAGATCACGATTATTTATGCCGATCATTTTACTTCCGGCAGCCAATGATTTTTCAAGTTCCTTTTCGTCGTGCACTTCAACAAGAACCTCCATAGCCAGTTCTGCACACATCTGCAGATAATCCCTTATCTGCCCCTGTTCCAGAATTGCTGCGATGAGCAGGACGGCATCAGCCCCATAAAGGTGGGCCTGTTCAATCTGTAGTTCATGGATGATAAAATCCTTGCGGATAACAGGNAGCTTCACAGCTTGCCTGACAAGAGTAATATAATCAATACTGCCCTGAAAAAACCGCTCATCGGTAAGTACAGAAATTGCCTCTGCCCCACCCTTTTCGTAACTGGCCGCGATTTTCTCAGGATCAAAGTCAGGACAGATAATACCCTTTGAGGGTGACGCCTTTTTCACTTCAGCAATCACAGCAATCTCCGAAGATTGCGTCAGAGCCCGCATAAACCCCCGCGGTGGTTCGAGCGGCCAATCCGGCCCTCTAATTCCTTTAGCCTTTAATTGAGCAACTTCCTGTTTCTTCTGGGCTACAATGGTATCAAGAATTTTCATCAGGAAATATTTTGCGAAAATTTAACAAGGGCATCAAGCTTGGCCAGCGCAGCACCAGAATCAATTATGTCTGCTGCAAGTTTAACACCGGTTTCCAATCCCGGAACCTTACCGGCCACATATAGTGCTGCACCACTGTTTAAAAGCAGCATATTACGTTTGGGCCCCTCCGCCCCTCCCAGGACATCACGCAGAATGACCGCTGACTCTTCAGGTGTATCTCCACCTTTCAGGTCAGCCAGTCTGGACCGGCTTAAGCCCATAGCCTCAGGCTGGACGGTATAGGTCTTCACTTCACCGTTTGATAGTTCGGCCACTTCAGTAACACCTGTTGTGGTACACTCGTCAACATTACCCGCACCGCAGACGACCAGAGCCCGCAAACTTCCAAGCCTGCCAAGAACCCTGGCAATTTTTTCACACAGATCGGGAGAATATACACCAAGCAACTGTACATTTGCTCCTGCCGGGTTTGTAAGTGGCCCGAGAACATTGAAAATTGTCCGTATGCCGATTTCCCGGCGGGGTCCAATGGCATATTTCATGGCACCGTGAAGCATGGGGGCAAACAAAAAGCCGATGCCAACCTCCCTGACACAATTACCCACCTGGTCAGGTGTAAGTTCAAGGTTTACGCCNAGAGCCTCAAGNACATCNGCACTACCACAATGGGAGGATATGGATCTGTTCCCGTGCTTGGCCACAGGAATGCCNGCCGCTGCNACGACAAATGCAGTAGCCGTCGAAACATTGAAAGTGCCTGAACTGTCCCCGCCTGTGCCACAGGTATCAACCAGTATCTCCCCCTTTTCAACAGCTACTCCGGTTGAAATCCTGGTCGCCTTTTCACGCATGACCCTGGCAGCCCCACTNATCTCNTCAATGGTCTCACCTTTCATCCTCAAAGCCGTGATAAAGGAACCGATCTGAGCCGGGGTTGCCTCGCCGTTCATAATCTCGTTCATAACCTCGACCATCTGCTTTTCATCAAGATCTTTTCTTTCAATAACCCTGTTTATAGCCTCTCTGATCATTTTCTCCTCTTTCATTCATCAAATAATATTAAACACCTTGAAAAAACTGAAGTGACCGACAATCTCAGCGCAGTGAATGTAAATAATCATTAGCAAGAAAATTTTTTAAGAGTTGCACCCCGTCAGGTGTCATAATGGATTCCGGATGAAACTGCACCCCTTCGATGGGAAGATCCTTATGCCTCAGTCCCATAAGTTCCCCCTGTCCTGTTTTTGCGGTTATCTCAAGACAGGCGGGCAGCGTTGCCTCATTGACCACCAGGGAATGATAACGCATGGCTTCAAAGGGGTTTGGCAGGTTTGTAAATACACCTTTGCCGTCATGGGTTATAAGGCTGGTCTTACCGTGCATAAGCCTTGCAGCGCGCACAGTTTCTCCACCAAAGGCATCACCAATTGACTGATGCCCAAGGCAGACACCAAGAATGGGAATCCTGCCGGCAAAATATCGGATAGCCTCGATGGAAATACCCGCTTTAGAGGGGGTGCAGGGACCCGGTGATATCAGAAGTCTGTCAGGCCTTAATTCCTCGATATAAGAAACATCAACCGCATCATTCCTGAAAACCTTGACATCAACACCCAGGCCGCCAATGGTCTGCACAATATTATAGGTAAAGGAATCGTAGTTATCGATTATGACAATCATCCTTACACCCCTTTTTCAGCCAGTTCAACAGCGCGTCTCAATCCCCTGGCTTTGTTCAGTGTTTCCTCATATTCCTTGGCAGGATCAGAATCAGCCACAATGCCGGCTCCTGCCTGTATCCACAAATCATTATCCCGCATAATAAAGGTACGGATCGTGATGCAGAAATCCATATTACCTGAAAATCCGAAGTAACCGACTGCCCCGGCATAGGGCCCCCGCCGCTCCGGTTCCAGTTCCTCAATGATCTCCATGGCCCTTATTTTAGGGGCTCCGCTTACCGTGCCGGCCGGGAAACAGGCTGACATGACATCAAACTGATCCTTATTTTCAGCCAGCAGCCCATGCACGCCTGAAACTATATGCATGACATGGCTGTAACGTTCGATAACCAGAAGATCACGCACCTCCACTGAACCGGGTCGGGCAACCCGACCGGCATCGTTGCGGCCCAGGTCAACCAGCATAAGATGCTCAGCCCTTTCCTTGGGGTCAGCCAGCAGTTCTCTTTCGAGCCTCTTATCTTCCTCCCCGGTCCTGCCCCGATGCCGTGTACCGGCTATGGGGCGCAGCTCAATCTCCCCGCTTTCAAGCCGGACCAGGATCTCCGGAGAGGATCCTATCTGGATGACATTACCAAGTTGCAGGTAGAATAGATAGGGGCTGGGATTAATATGGCGCAGGGCCCGATAAAGTGCGAAGGGAGACAGTCTGGTTTTGGTATGGAAGCGCTGCGACAGGACAACCTGGATAATGTCGCCGTCCAGGATATATTCCTTGGCCTTTTGCACCATCTTTTTAAAACCTTCTTCATCCATATTGGCTGAAAACCGGTGCTCGTGGTTTCCGGATGGGCTCTCTACAAACTCATAGGGCACGGGTTGTTTCAACAGTTCGGCTGTAGCATCTATCTTCCGGCACGCTTCATAGTAAAGCCTTTCAGGGTCTACACCTTCTTCGATTTCAACACAGTTCACAATATGGAGTTTCTGCTTGAAACTATCGTGAATCAGGACGGTTTGGGGCACCATAAAAGAACTGTCAGGCAGGTCAAGGGGTTTGTGCGTATCAGGCAAACGCTCCATGAACCTGACCATATCATAGCCGAGATAGCCAACCAGGCCACCGAAAAAACGGGGAAGATATTCTGACTGATGGGCTCTGAAAGAGGCAAGCAGATTTCGCAGTTCCTGCAGCGGATTGCCGGTACGTACTTCAGACTTTCCCTGCCTTTTGATCTCCATGTGTTCCTGTGAGCTGAAAAAGGTAAGCATAGGATTAAACCCTATAAATGAATACCTGCCCCATTTTTCGCCACCCTCCAGACTTTCAAACAGAAAGGCATGGGTATCATTAGCAGCAACCTTGGCATAAATGGTAAGCGGCGTATCAAGATCAGCCACAATTTCCCTGGAGACAGGGACCAGCCCGGCTTCACCTGCCAGGTTTCTGAATGTTTCGAGGTCTGGTTTATGCATGTGATAATATTATAAAAAAATGCGGTTAATGACTCGATGATACTTAACAAAAAAAGCCATGGGAATAAAAAAATCCCATGGCTTTAATTTTCAACTATCACTTCTGTTTTCCGGGCGACCCCAAAGTCGCAATCCATATCAGGCGGCAGACTCCTTGCTTTTGGTAAAGTTATTCACTTTCTTGGTGAGTCTTGATATCTTTCTGGAAGCGGTTTTCTTGTGAAATGCGCCTTTAGTCGCAGCGCGTTCAATAATGGGCACTGCGGTTTTCAAAGCCTCCTGGGCCTTTTCTACGGAACCTTCAGTTTCTATAGCGGCATCGATTTTCTTGACCAGTGTTTTAACTTTTGTCCGGTTCACACGGTTACGGTCACGGCGAAGGATACTCTGCCGATTTCTTTTCAGTGCAGACTTATGATTAGCCAACTCAAACTCCTCCTCAGTATATTACTTTCAACATATAAATATAATTTTATTCTTCCTCACGGAAGCAGCAGTTATTCCGGATAAAAACGAAACGATCTATATAGCCCAATATCATGATGGTGTCAAGCAGCCAATAAGAAAATTTAATAAAAGACTCTAAGAGCTGACCATGTTCTGAGAAATGTCGACTGCGTCAGCTTACCGTACCTTAAATTACACTCGGTAAAAGTAATTAACTACTTAAAATTACGATAAAATATTAAAAAAGAGGGAGAGAGAACTCTTTCATTATCTGGTGATCAATTGTTTCAAAATCCTCACCCAGTCTCTTTCATCAAGCCGCTGCAGACCTGCCTCACGAGCCAGGTTAAGAGCCTCCTGGAACTCATCATTGCTCAGCCGCCGGTCTATCGGTGGGAAGTCATGTGCTTTGCCGCACGGTCGATATTGATCCATCACATTGACATAGGTATCCACCGACACTTCCCGGGCCAGAAACCGCAATATCTCCCTGGTTTCATCAAGTCCGCCGGGCATGACAAGATGCCGGACCAACAGCCCCCGAACCGCCACCCCTTCTCCATCCAGGACCAGGTCACCCACCTGCCGGTGCATTTCCCAAATAGCCTTTTTAGCCTTTTCAGGATAGTCAGGAGCCTTGGCATATCTTTGGCCGGATTCCTCTGTCCAGAATTTGAAGTCAGGCATGTAAATATCAAATACTCCCTCTAAAAATTCAAGGGTTTCAACCGAATCATAACCACTGCTGTTATACACCAGTGGTACGTATAGTCCTTTTTCAATTGCTTTTGGCAGGGCAGCCAGAATCTGGGGCACCACATGGGACGGGGTGACAAAGTTAATGTTGTGACAACCCTGACGCTGCAGGCTTATCATCATTGAGGCGAGTTGTCCTTCATCTGTTTCAATCCCCTGTCCCAGGTGGCTGACCTCGTAGTTTTGGCAGAAGACGCAGAGCAGGTTGCAATGGGTCAGAAAAATGGTCCCTGACCCTGCGGATCCGACCAGGGGACTCTCCTCGCCGAAATGAGGCGCGTAACTTGAGACAACGGCTTTTACCCCGGTCCGGCATACCCCTTTTTCGTTGCTCAGCCTGTCCACCTTGCACTCCCGTGGACAGACCCTGCAGGGAGACAATCTTTCCTGCAGCGCAGCAATCCTGTCGGCCAGTTTTCCCTGCTCATGGAGTATTAGATATCCTGGTCGTGTCATTTTTTCTTCTCAAAGAGTAACCAAAAGTCTTATAGTGCTACATAGCATTTGCAAAATCTTGTTTTTTGCCAGCAACTCTGTTAGGGTAGCTCTCCGTATTTCTACGGGGTTTATTATATTATAACATTGAATCTACTGACAAATCTACTGACAAGTATGAAGAAGAGGACATTATGGGTTTGATTGGCTCCCTGTATCGTTCATCGGTTGGCAAGAAAAGCTTCATGGCTGCAAGCGGTCTGCTGCTTTGCCTTTTTCTTTTGACTCATCTCATCGGCAACTCTATCAGCTTCTGGGGACGTGAAGCTTACAATACTTACGCTGAAAAGCTTCATTCCCTGGGCATCATGGTCTATCTGTTCGAGCTCGGTCTGCTAACCCTCTTCCTCATCCATATTATTACCGGCATCTTTCTTTATATCCAAAATCTCAGGGCCCGTCCGGCACGTTATGCAGTCAGCACAAGTGAAGGCGGACGTTCATGGGGTTCCCGGACCATGCCCTATACCGGTGTCATAATTCTTGTTTTCATCATTGTCCACCTGATGAATTTTCATTTTACCGACAAGAGCGTGTCTGTGTCGGATCTGGTCCGGAATCTGCTGAGCAGACCAGGTCTGGGCTTATTCTATATTTTCTCACTGCTGGCGGTTGCTCTGCATTTGAGCCATGGTGTCTGGAGTCTGTTCCAGTCCATAGGGTTTAATCATGAAAAATACAACCAACTACTGCTTAAGGGAGCCCTGGTGTTCAGTATTTTGGTTGGCACTGTCTTTATTCTCATTCCGGTGCTGGCCCTTGTTTCCAAAAGTTTTCTTCTGTAGGTCCTTACCGATGAAACAGACCATTGTAAAATATATTTTTGGCATATCCATCCAATTCCATTCACCTCAAAGGAATGCATCATGAAACTGGATTCAAAGGTACCCGCCGGTCCGCTGGCAGAAAAATGGGACCGGCACCGGTTCGAATGCAAGCTTGTCAACCCGGCCAATAAGCGGAAATTTGATATTATTGTAGTCGGCGCAGGACTTGCCGGCGCTTCTGCTTCCGCTTCCCTGGCAGAGCTTGGTTATAACGTTAAAACTTTCTGCCTGCAGGACAGTCCCCGCCGTGGTCATTCTATTGCTGCCCAGGGCGGCATCAATGCTGCAAAAAATTACCAGAATGACGGGGATTCCATCTTCCGTCTCTTTTATGACACCATTAAGGGTGGTGATTTCAGGGCCCGCGAGGCTAATGTCTACCGTTTGGCACAGGTAAGCAATAATATTATAGACCAGTGCGTGGCGCAGGGGGTCCCCTTTGCCAGGGAATATGGCGGCCAGCTGGCAAATCGTTCCTTTGGTGGAGCCCAGGTTTCCCGGACGTTCTATGCCCGGGGCCAGACCGGCCAACAGCTTCTGCTGGGCGCTTATTCCGCCCTCATGCGTCAGGTAAAAAAGGGCAAGGTAAAAATGCTTTCCCGCCGTGAAATGCTGGATCTGGTCCTCATTGATGGACAGGCCCGGGGTATAATTACAAGAAATATGCTGACCGGTGCCATTGAAACCCATGGTGCCCATGCAGTTGTCCTTGCCACCGGCGGTTACGGCAATGTCTACTTCCTATCCACCAATGCCATGGCCTCTAACGTCACTGCTGCCTGGCGTGCTTATAAAAGAGGCGCATATTTTGCCAATCCCTGTTTTGTGCAGATACATCCGACCTGCATCCCGGTGCATGGCACCTATCAATCGAAACTTACCCTGATGAGCGAAAGTCTGCGCAATGACGGCAGAGTATGGGTACCGAAAAATCCCGGCGATAAAAGACCTCCGGCAGAAATCCCGGAGAATGAACGCAACTATTATCTGGAAAACAAATATCCCAGTTTCGGCAACCTGGTGCCGCGGGATGTGGCTTCAAGGAATGCCAAGGAACAGTGCGACCAGGGCAAGGGTGTAGGATCGACGGGGCTGGCGGTTTATCTTGATTTCAGTGAGGCAATCAGCCGAGATGGTGCAGGAGTCATTACCCAGAAGTACGGCAATCTCTTTCATATGTATGAAAAGATTACCGCAGTTAATCCTATGCAGGAACCCATGATGATATTTCCTGCCGTGCATTACACCATGGGAGGCCTCTGGGTGGATTATAATTTGATGTCCACCGTTCCCGGACTCTTTGTACTGGGCGAAGCCAACTTCTCGGATCACGGGGCCAACAGGCTGGGGGCAAGCGCCCTGATGCAGGGCCTGGCAGACGGCTACTTTGTCATCCCCTATACTATCGGCAACTATCTGGCCACCATTTCTTCTGATCCGCAGGATACCAAGCACCCGGCTTTCAACCAGACCGCAGATAATGCCGAAGAGAAAATAAACAAACTGCTGGCCGTAAACGGCAAGAAAACAGTTGATGAGATCCACCGGGAACTTGGACTTTTGATGTGGGATGCCTGCGGTATGGCCAGAAACGAGAAAGGCTTACAAAAGGCGCTGGCAGAAATCCCTGCCATCAGGGAAGAGTTCTGGCAGAACATAACCATACCCGGCAGCGGCCAGGAATTAAACCAGTCCCTTGAACGTGCCGGCAGAGTTGCAGATTTCCTTGAATTTGCCGAGTTAATGGTCATTGATGCTCTTTCCAGAAATGAATCCTGCGGTTGNCATTTCCGTGAAGAAAGCCAGACAGNTGAAAACGAAGCNAAACGTGATGATGAAAACTTTTCCCACGTCTCGGTTTGGGAATACACCGGAGAAGCTAANCCACCGGAGTTCCACAAGGAACCTCTGGTATTTGAGAATGTACAGCCATCGCAGAGGAGTTACAAGTGAGCTCAATAGAATTGACTCTTAAGATCTGGCGCCAGAAAAGGCCTGATGCGGCCGGCAGCCTGGAAACCTATGCAAGCGGTCCCATTTCAACGGACATGTCTTTTCTGGAAATGCTGGATGTCCTCAACGAACGTCTGACCAGGGAAGGGAAGGAACCCGTTGCCTTTGACCATGATTGCCGTGAAGGTATCTGTGGTATGTGCGGAGCTGTAGTCAACGGCCATCCCCATGGACCTGAAAAGGAAACCACCCTGTGCCAGCTTCATATGCGGCATTTTAAAGACGGCGATACCCTGGTGATCGAACCCTTTCGAGCCAGGGCTTTTCGTATTGAAAAAGATCTGGTTGTCGACAGGAGTGGTTTGGATAAAATGATAACCGCAGGGGGTTTTGTATCAGTTAATACAGGAGGGGCGCCTGATGCAAACGCCATCCCTATTCCGCAGAAAAACGCTGAAGAAGCCATGGACGCTGCCGCCTGCATCGGCTGTGGTGCCTGCGTAGCAGCCTGTCCCAATGCCTCGGCCATGCTCTTTGTGGCTGCCAAGGTCTCGCACCTCTCTCTCCTGCCCCAAGGGCATCCCGAACGTATCCGAAGGGCCCTTGATATGGTCCGTGAAATGGATGAACTCGGGTTTGGCAACTGTTCCAACGAACGTGAATGCGAAGCAGCATGCCCCAAGGGCATTTCCATACGGAATATTGCCAGGCTGAACAGGGAATTTTTAAAGGCAGCCATCTTTTCCGATGAGGATTAATGGTGGGTGACCTTTCAATCCTAACCTCTCTTCTCCCTGTTTTTCTTATCATCATCTGCGGCTACGTCTTTAAAAAAAACAAATTCCCGGGTGATGATTTCTGGCCGGGCACAGAACGGATAGTATATTATTTTCTCTATCCTGCCCTTCTTTTTTCAAGCAGTGCAGGTGCCTCCTGGGAATTTTTCAGTGTCTCTTCCATGGTCTGGGCAATTTTGGCCGCCATGTTTGTCATGAGCGGCCTGTTGCTGCTGCTTCGTCCCCGACTTTCACAAAATGATGCTTCTTTCACCTCTGTATTCCAGGGTTCGCTCCGCTTTACCTCCTATATCGGTTTTGCCGCCGCCTTTGCCCTGTTCGGGGATGAAGGCCTTTACCTGGCTGCAGTGTTTATCACTGTCATGATCCCGGTGGTAAACATTCTCTGCGTTATGGTTCTCGTCCGTTATGGCGGTCAGAAAAGCGGCTGGTATTGGATTTTTACCACAGTGCTTAAAAATCCTCTTATCCTTGCCTGTCTTGCCGGTATGGCCTTCAATCTCCTCGGCCTGCAGTTGCCAGCAATAGTGGAAAATTTTACCACCATACTTGGTAAGGGTTCTTTACCTCTTGGTCTGCTTGCAGTTGGAGCCTCCCTGCAGATTACCGGCATAAAAAAAACAGGCAATGAGCTTATTTATGCCTGTTTGCTGAAATTGTGTCTCATGCCACTTCTCATGTGGCTCAGCTGTACTCTTATTGGGGTAGACAAGCTTTCCACTGCTGTGGCCGTACTCTTTGCAGCACTGCCCGGCTCACCCCTGTCCTATATTCTGGCGAAACAACTGGGTGGCGATACCAAATTGATGTCTTCAATCATTGCAGTCCAGACAGGCATATCAATGATAAGTCTTCCAATCGTTATTGGCCTGGTTATCTGATCAACCTCATGAAACTGCTCAAGGAAAAAGATCCTCTGTCAATCGGGGCTCTGATCGGTGCCAATCTTCTTCCCTTTTTCGGTATTTTCCTGTTTGACTGGGATGTGCGTTATATAGTTGTTCTCTACTGGATCGAGAACCTTGTTGTCGCTTTCTACAATATTTTGAAAATGGCGGTTCTTAAAACGGACCAGGCCGAGGATAAGGCAGGGAAACTGTTTATAATTCCTTTTTTCTGCATCCATTACGGCGGATTCTGCGCGGTTCACGGCTTTTTTCTTATCCATTTCTTTAAGATTGGCACCGGTACATCGCCGTTGGATAATATGAGTGACTGGTGGGGCCCCCTGATCTTTATACAACTGCTTTTATCCGTGATAGCCAAGATATGGGCCAGCAGACCGCCGGAAATGATCTGGGCTGTGATCGGACTGACAATAAGCCACGGCATCTCTTTTGCGGAAAATTACATCCTCGGCGGGGAGTACAAACAGAGCAGCTTAAAAAAACTGATGCGTCAGCCATACCAGAGAATCATGGTGATGCACATTGCCATTCTGGCCGGCGGCATTTTCGTTCTGCAGCTCAACTCCCCTCTGCCGCTTTTAATTATCCTGGTGGGGCTGAAAATATCCGTTGATCTCTATCTGCATAAAAAATCACACAAGAAAATAACTCAGCAAAAGAAAGACNCTGCATAAGAAAAACCATGCTAGAAAAAAGTTAAATAAAACCTCACGGTTCACAGCTGACATGGCAGACTCCGGTTGGAGTTTGCAAGGCATAAGGGAAATACTTCTTCTTGAACCAGAATGCAACACTGACCAGGGAGATGAGAACCGGTACCTCTACAAGCGGCCCGATAACCGCGGCAAACGCCTGGCCTGAATCTATACCGAATACGGCAATGGCAACGGCTATGGCCAATTCAAAATTATTGGATGCAGCCGTAAAGCTTAATGTTGTCGACTGTTCATAGGTGGCGCCCGCTTTCATGGACAGGTAGAAGGAAACCAGGAACATGACCAGAAAGTAGACGGACAGGGGAAGTGCAACCCTGATAACATCAAATGGCAGTTGCACGATGTATTCTCCTTTGAGGGAAAACATGACCAGAATAGTGAAAAGCAGGAATATCAGGGTCAGCGGGCTGATCCTTGGTAGCAGCTTCTCCTGGTACCACTCTTCCCCCATGGTCTTCATTCCGACCAAGCGGGTGAGCATGCCGCCCAGGAAGGGAATGCCGAGATAGATAAACACGGATTTGGCTATCTCTTTCATGGAGATATCGACAAGTGCTCCTTCCAGACCGAGCCAGCCGGGCACGATTGTAATGAAAATCCAGGCATAAACTGAAAAGAAAAGTACCTGGAATATGGAGTTGAAAGCAACAAGACCGGCACAGTATTCCCGGTCACCCTCGGCCAGGTCATTCCAGACGATGACCATGGCAATACAGCGTGCCAGACCGATCAGAATGAGGCCGATCATGTATTCGTGATGATCGGCCAGAAATGTTACAGCCAGCCCGAACATGAGAATCGGGCCTATAACCCAATTCTGTATCAGGGAAAGGGTTAACACCTTGACATTTCTGAAGATCTCATGCAGTTTTTCATAACGCACCTTGGCCAGAGGCGGATACATCATGAGGATCAGGCCGATGGCAATGGGGATGTTGGTGGTTCCCACCTGAAAAAAGTTGATGACATCACGTATGCCTGGGAATAACCAGCCGCCCATAACTCCTGCAAACATGGCAAGAAAAATCCAAACGGTTAAAAAACGATCAAGAAATGAAAGCCTTTTTTTTGCACCTTTCATATTTTCGCCTGCATATCTGATAAAAGATAATTTTTATTTAATCCATTCCATTACTTCTTTTCTTGTAGGCACTTTACCAACACACTTAATTCTGCCGTTAATAACGATGGCAGGAGTCGAAAGAACACCAAGTTTTGCCATTTCGGCAAAATCAGTTATTTTTATAATTTCGGCGTCTATTCCGGCACCGGTCACTACCTCTTTGACAATATTCTCAGCTTTGGTGCAATTAGCACACCCCGGACCACAGACTTTTATCTCCATGCACCCTCCGTGACGTAGACTTAAATAATCACATTAAATAAATACCCGACCAAAAGAATACCGCTGCCCACAACTGTTACGAATACAGCAATCATCCTCGGTTTCAGCACCTTGCGTAGGATTACCATTTCCGGCAGAGAAAGTGCTATGACACTCATCATAAATGCCAGGACGGTCCCAAGCGCAGCACCCTTTCCAAGCAGGGCATGGATGACTGGAACGATGCCGGCAGCATTAGAATACATGGGAATGCCGATTACAACTGCTGCGGGAACACTCCACCAGACCCCTTTGCCCATGATGGATGCCATGAACCCTTCCGGCACATAGCCGTGAATACCTGCACCGACAGCTATTCCGGCAATTACGTAAATCCACACCTTGGAGACAATATCCACTACTGCCGTCCTGCCGGCCAGAAAACGTTCACTCCAGGTGAGTGTATTGTCCGGGACTTCATCAGCATTGGTGCGCATTTCACGCACCCAGTCCTCAATATACTCTTCCATTCCCAGCCTGCCTATCACCCAGCCTGCCACAATGGCAATCAACAACCCTGTAACCAGATAAAGCCCGGCAATCTTCCAGCCCAGTAATCCGTATAATAGAATCAAAGCTATTTCATTGACCATGGGGGCAGCTATAAGAAATGAGAGTGTAACACCGAGGGGAACTCCTGCTGTAACGAAACCGATAAACAGCGGCACTGCCGAACATGAACAGAATGGCGTAACTATGCCGAGGATGGCTGCCAGGACATTTCCAGCGGATTCTCTTTTTCCGGCCAGGATTTTCCTGGTACGCTCAGGTGTAAAAAAGGTGCGGATAATTCCTACCCCAAAAATGACAAGGGAAAGCAACATTAGCACTTTTGGTGTGTCGTAGAGAAAAAAGTGTATAGCTTCACCAAGATGACTGCCCTGCTGAATTGAGAAAACAGTGTAGGTGAGAAAACCGGCAAACGGATTAAGCTGCCGGTAGATAATAAACCACAAGCCGACACCTGCTGCTGTCAGGACAATCTTCGGCAATATCTTTGCTTGCCTTTTTGCGGTCCTCTTTTCCGGCAAATCTTTGCTGTCAGTGCAGGGACAGTTTATGTTCTGAATTTCTTTCATGTCATTGTCTTTACAGCTTGATTTTATCCACAGACACTCTTTTCCTTTGTTGCTAAGTGCTCTTCCAGCCGATACAAATCTCCAACTGCCTGATCTGACTCAAATAACATTGCTACCAGCAGATTGAAGAGATCTGCAGCTTGCGTAATACCCTCTTTGTTGATCCTGTAATACATCCAGATCCCCTGGCGCCTGTCGTCAACAAGCCCGGTGTTGCGCAAATATGAAAGGTGCCTAGATACTGTTGACTGCGGGAGATTAAGGGCTGCCATGATGTCACAGACGCAGAGTTCGCGGCCGCCCACCAGAAGAGCCATAATCCTCAACCTGGTTTCATCGCCTAAAGCCTTAAATATCTGAGCTGTTGCCTTCATGCAAACCAATATATCCGCATAAGCGAATATGTCAACTTTAAAAATCGGGTTTGTGTAGGCGGGTTGGGGGAAATTGCAACCGAATGATCTGCAGAATTCAGCAATCGCTCCCTGTCCCAGAAAATAACCTCATTCCAGGTAATTCTTACGAACCATGCTCGTATTTTTTCAGAATGGCAAAGGGGGAAGATTTGAAATCCTGCTTGCAGTCACAGGTTTCTTCGTTGAGATTGGTGCCGCAGCCAGGACATAATCCCTTGCATAATTTAGAACAAAGGTGTTTTTCAGGCCTCAAAAGGAAAACCTGCTGGCTCAGTATTGCATATAAATCTACGACAGGCTCTTTCAGGTAGATCATGTCCATTTCAGAAGCGCTTATTTCATGCTCGGCTGGCTCCAGTTTATTGCCTGGCGCGTATTCCAGATCGAGTTTAAAGTTGTCGTCTATATCCATAGTAAAGTTTTCCAGGCAGCGGTCACATTCAAACGCAATTGTTGTTTTTATCCAGCCTTCAAGCAGCACCCTGTCCACCCCGTTACGTTTCAGTACTACTGTGGCATGGACCGGGCCAGTTCGCAGCAGTTCATTATCCGGAAACCAGGATTCATCCTTTATTTCATACCGCAGCCCCTCTTCGGGAATTTCACCAAATCGCACCTTCATAATTACACCATTTGTCAAAGGTTCAATTTTGTCAGAATAATATGCTGTTTTTCAGAGATTAGCATTTAGCCACTGATCAACCGCGTCATGTAAACGTGTGTAAAATTTTTCCGAGCCGCCCAGTCCGATACGGCCAAAGGTATAATTTATCTCCAGAAAGAACGGTTCCTCTTTTCCAGCAGGAAAAACCAGGTCAAAGGCCGCAAGATTGATACCTGATCTCAGGCAGAACTGCCTGACTTTCTCTCTGCCCGCTTCCTGAAGATCCTGATCTGATACTGCATCTATTTCGCCTCCCCGGGCAACATTATGTAAAAAGGCCTGTGTCTTGCGCCAGTAGCTGTAGACCTGGTTCCCCACTACAACCACCCGAAGGTCCCTTTCAAGGGTCTCAATATACTCCTGGATGACAAAACCGCTGATGCCATGTAACTCAAATTTCAACAGAGTTTGCAGTTTTGCCTCAAGTTCTTCTTCATTTTTGATGAGCCAAACCTGCCTTCCCTCTCCTGCATGGCCTCCTTTCAAGACAAAGGGATACGGCAACAATTCAGGAATTTTGTGATCCATATTGGGATGATCACCACGCAATGTCTCCACCCTGGGAAAAACAAGAGTATGCGGGTGTTTCATGCCGTATGTCCAAAAGGCGAACGTATCACCCATTTTGCCTTCCCACAGGAAGCGTATGTCATAATTGGGGAAGACATATGGACACATTTTAGTACACAGGCAGTACAATTCCTTTTCCACAGTCTGCGGCAGAATAATGGCACTCGCCTTTTTTATTGCATTGAATAAATTTTTATCCCTGACACCGCGATCCCAGTAAAAGGCATCACCTTCGATTATCGGGTGCATTGACAATATGTTTTTCCCCTGGCCCATATGGCTGCATCTATTTTTTCTGTCAGATTTTGTCATGGTGATACAGTAAACAGTATTCCGCTTGAAATAGGATCAGATTTCCTTAAAAACCTTGGCAAGGGAATCACCCGCGACATGGATATTGAACTCATTAAAATATCCGAAAGGTGTCACCAAAACCAGAAAATTTGTTCTTTTAAGCCGTACCACCACTTCATCCAATACCTCTTT
>JGI2160J19893_10000187_pt1 | contig 21113 bp, 18 predicted proteins | sample DeeMarSeWOR28_12_FD_19893 | JGI IMG/M metagenome (IMG submission 19893)
AACTTGTGCAGTGGCTGCAGGAACTCAAAGATCCGAAAGAATTTCTTGATTCGGTTCGAGGCGAACTCTTTGAACCGGATGTCTATGCCTTAACCCCTAATGGCGAGGTGAAAGAATTTCCCCTGGGAAGCACACCGCTTGATTTCGCCTATGTTATCCATACAGAGATTGGTAATACCTGTGTCGGGGCCAAGATAAACGGCAAAATAGTACCACTGAAGTACAAGCTGCAAAACGGTGATGTAGTGGAAATCATTACCTCACCGAAGCAGAAGCCGCGCAGGGACTGGCTGTCACTGGTGCAAACAAGCCGGGCAAAATCCCGCATCCGGCACTGGCTACGGAGAGAAGAAAAAGAAAAGGCCATGAATGTCGGGCGCGAGATAAGTGAAAGGGAACTCCGCAAACATGACACCTCCTTGAAGAAAATCATTAAGACCGGCCACATGAGGCAGATACTCAAGGGTACGCGCTGTAATTCTCTTGAAGACCTGCTTGGGAAGATTGGTTCCGGCGGCCTGTCGATTCAGAATGTCATTAAGATTCTGCAGCCCGGGGAACTGAGAACCGAAGAAGAAGGAAAAACTGAAGAGCAGGAACTCTTGAGTGTTGCACCGGCTCATGCAAAACGTGAAAAACCCAGCAGCGAGGGCATCATAATTGAAGGTGTTGACGACATGCTGGTGAAAATAAGCCAGTGCTGTCTCCCAGTGCCCGGTGATCCGATCATGGGCTTTATTACGACAGGAAGAGGCATTTCCATTCATAAGGCCAACTGCCTTAATCTCCTGGCCACAGACCCGCAGCGCAGGATTGAAGTGAACTGGTCTGCTGATGCTAAAACAGTCCACCGGGCCCAGATCTATCTGGTTACGCAGAATAAAAAAGGTATGCTCGCTGCAGTCAGCAATGCCATCAGTATGGATGATGCCAATATCGTGGAACTTGAGGCAAAAACCACAAGTGATAATCTTTCCACCAGCAATATTGTACTTGAGGTCGAAGACCTTCAGCACTTAAGCCGTCTGCTGCAGCATATAAGACAGATAGATGGAGTCATTGAGGCACGCCGAAGGTAATTTATTTAGGGGAGTAGAACCGAGAACATATTGTATGACGTTTGCCCAATTGAAATCATTCACCTAAAGGCCAAATTCCCATAGGCAGTCAGAGCCGGTATAGACCTGTCAACAGTTAATATTTTGGAAAGTAACATGAGAATTATGTACTGAACTGATAAGCAAATTCCGGCAATATAAACATGAATCAATCAAACCTGAGATACGTTCACGGGTATGATCCCAAGGAAAATATCCGTTTGCAAGATCAGGCTTCCACTCTGGTTCAATTACTTCACTCTGACACAGAATATCCAGCTGGAAGCAGGATTCTGGAGGCTGGGTGCGGTGTTGGCTCACAAACTGTGAATTTGGCCGGCAATAGTCCCTATGCGCATTTTACCTCATTTGATATTTCTGCGAGTTCAGTAGCAGCTGCCAAGAAAAAAGTTCAGGATGCAGGGCACACTAATGTGAACTTCCTGCAAGGTGACATCTTTGAGTTAGCCTTTGAGCCAGCATCATTCGATCACATTTTTATCTGTTTTGTGCTCGAACATCTGGCACAACCGCTTGAGGCGCTGGCCTGCCTAAAAAAAATCCTGAAAGTCAACGGTACAGTCACTGTTATAGAAGGGGATCACGGATCGACTTATTTCTATCCAGACAGTAATACAGCACACAAAGCTATTCAGTGCCAAGTCGAATTGCAAAAAAGAGCTGGTGGCAATGCCAATATAGGGAGAGAACTGTTTCCTCTCCTTAAAGCGTCCGGTTTCAATTCGATCCAAGTATCACCACGAATGGTTTATATTGATTCAAGCAAACCGCAATTAGTAGAGGGTTTCATAAAGAACACCTTCACAGCGATGATTAAGGGAGTACGAGATTCATCGATTGCAGCAGGCCTGATTGACGAAAATACATTTGATAGCGGAATTAAAGGACTTTGCCGAACAGCAGAAGAAGACGGGGTCTTTTGCTATACTTTTTTTAAAGCAATCGCAACAAAGGGATAAATCGTCCCAGCAAAACTTTCCTTCTTCATTCAAAAGAAAATTCATAAATTTTAATCGTGTAAACACTTACAATAAACCAGGAACCTGGCTATACATTTTGCTGAAAATCTAGGAAACAAAAAGGAAAACAATGTCATGAGAAAAACAAAGTCTAACTTCAAAGCCAATGTAATTTATGGCTTGGTAGTTGCCTTCCCTTTTGCCATAACTTTCGTCATACTGGAGAAAGTTGTGGATACCCTTCGCCGGATAGCAACATTTATCGGGCTTGAGTCGGCTTTCGCAGCGAGCATTGCAATTGTCCTTGCCGTATCACTTTTCCTTATTCTTTTTTATGCTATAGGTGCATTTATGCATACAAAGATCGGCGCTTTGTCATTTAAAAGTCTGGAAAAAAAGATTTTTATGCAGATTCCGGGATACGAAATTATCAGTAACATGCTTAAAGGTTTTGCAGAGGACAAAATCGAATCCTACCGACCGGCCCTTGTTCAATTATGTCACCCTGGCGATTCTGTTTTTTGTTTTGTCATGGAAGAAAATGATAACAGGACCGTAACGGTTTTCGTCCCCTCAGTTCCAACAATGACTATTGGCAACCTGCATGTTGTGGAACTTGATCGGGTTACATTCCTCGAAGCAAAACACCGGGAGGTTATCAATTGCATCACCGATTGGGGTGTTGGCTCAAATGAGATTATCGGACGTGCAGAGGTAAAGGGAACTTGAAAAAAGGCAGAGAATTGCTGACAACCAGAACTTAGAGGAAGGGGGGCAGCTGATATGTCTGGCAGGTCAAGCAAAACCACCAAAGATGGTAAATATGATGACTGGAAAGACAACTAAAATGATGCGCCCAAGAATTACTAATATGGCAAGTTCTGTGAACTTAGAGTTCAGCAGATAGTAATTCACAACTTATTTGAAAAAGTCCAGTTTATCGTCGGAGTCATAAACTGGATGTTATTTGTTAAATTACAATCCAACTGTCACACCCAAAACACTTTCTTCTGCAATAACAATTCACTATCTGACATTTTTTGTCAAAATAGGATTTTATTAAAAGTAATTTTGTTCTTCAAAAGCTGGGGGCAAAAACTTTTTCATGTCAAGCTAAACTATTATTATCAGATAGTTAAGTCGATATCCTCCTTCTCCATAGCACTATTATTTCTAAATTTATAAATAGGGCACACTTTATGCAAATTTAAAAGGTGGAACGAAATAAAAGGAGGGTGTTATGAGACCTTTCACGCTTGTTGTCATAACCTCACTAATGCTTTTATTTATTGTGCCGCCTGCTATAGCTAATGATTTTGGCTGGACCAAGGATTTCGACATCCAGGCCCAGAACAATCCATTAGGATTTAAAGCAAGTCTTGCAAAACGATTTAACCTCCGGTATTTCCAACTCAATACCATTGTAAATAATTCTGATAGCCCCTCAGATGCCTACATCTTGTTAAGACTGACTGAAATATCTCAGAAGCCAACAAATTATGTTGTTGCGAAATACAACCTCTATAAGGATAAAGGGTGGGGGTATTTGGCTTTGAGTTTAGGAATAAAGTTAGTATCAGAAGAATATCGTGCCCTGAAAAATGATCATGATTTATACGGTAGTATTAAAGATGCTAAAGTTACTGACTTTAGTTATGATCGAACAATGTTAATTATGTTGATAAAGACCATAGCTCCAAAAGAGGCAAAAATGGATTGATCGACCAGTCAAAATTGGTATTATACAACTAAATTAATAACGCCAGAGTTGGAAAGGGAATTTCCTCTCTGGCTTTTGTGTTTGGGTTTATAATTGCTGAATAAGTTCAAGATGTCCATGGCAATGTTGAATCTGATTACCATTGCCAGAATGCAACATTGTGGCAAACCACTTTGACTTTTGATTACGTTAAGATGCCTTTCAGAGGTGAAAAACGACTTGGACAGACAAAACATTACAGCAAAAGGAAATTATCTTTAGATTCAACCAGAAATTTAAATTTAATTTTGAAGACATGATCTTCATTTTCTCCATGATATTATTAAAAAAATACAGGAAGGAAGATTGAATGAAAATCAATAAAACCACTTGTGCCCTCTTTTTTATACTTTCCTTGATATTTATTTTGGGTGAAACCGCAGGCGCGGTCCATAACCTGACTCCAGCTGAACAGTTGGGAAAATCAATATTCTTTGACAAGAATCTGTCAATAAATAGAAATCAGGCATGTGCAAGCTGTCATGATCCTTCTTTAGGCTGGACAGGTCCAGATGCTGAGATCAATAAGCACGGGTCTGTTTATCATGGCTCCATGACCCACCGCTTTGGAGAGCGTAAACCTCCCAGTGCAGCTTACGCTGCTGCAAGCCCAATCCTGCACTATGACCGGAAAGTGGAACTGTTCATCGGCGGGAATTTCTGGGATGGTCGTGCAACGGGTGAAAAGCTGGGAAATGCTGCTGCAGATCAGGCACAGGGTCCTTTCCTGAATCCAGTGGAACATGGACTTGCTGATTCCGCCTGTGTTGTATATCGTGTTTGCCATGCTGACTATCCCTCTTCTCTTGAGAGGGTATATCCAGGGGAGTGTGACATTCCTTGGCCGCCCCAGGTAGATGTAGATACACTCTGTGGTGATGAGGAATCCCTAGGTCTGCCGCATGAGACAATGCAGAAAGTTAACCAGGCTTTCAATTCTATTGCCCTGGCAATCTCAGCTTATGAGGCATCACAGGAAGTAAATCCCTATTCTTCAAAGTTTGATTCCTATATAAAAGCAGAGACGGAACTTACCAAAGAGGAACTGGCAGGATTAGAGTTGTTTAATGGAAAGGGAAAGTGTTCAAAATGTCACTTGTCAGATGGCAGAAAGCCAATTTTTACTGACTTTACTTTTGATAATCTCGGGGTACCGGGAAATCCGGAAAACCCTGTATACAAGACCAAGAAAAACTTTATTGACAAGGGCCTGGGAGGTTTTCTTGCACAACCAGAAACAGCCCCAAAATGGCAGGAGCTGGCTAAAGGGAACATGGGAAAACATAAAGTTCCGACCATAAGAAATATTGACAAACGTCCCAACAGTTCATTTGCCAAAGCATACATGCATAATGGTTACTTCAAAACCCTCAAGGGATTGGTGCATTTTTATAATACGAGGGATATCAAGCCCACCTGTCCCGGCTTATATTCAGAAGAAAAGGCTCTTGCGGAGAATTGCTGGCCTGTCCCGGAAGTCAGGGAAAATGTTAACAATGAGGAGCTTGGTGACCTAAAGCTAACTAATGATGAAGAAGAGGCTATAGTTGCTTTTATGAAGACTCTATCAGACGGATTCGTTCCTGAGGAAAAGTAATAAAAAACAGGTAAACCCGGGCATCTTTGTTTTAGTAGTAAAACTGTTAATGACAATGCATTATTTTAAAGAACACATTGGAGATTAATTGAATTAGCCTTGTTATTCGCCTCTCCAGAAAAGAGAGTTTTTGCATGAGAAAACTAAAAACCATTTTGAGTCTAGCGGTATTATCGGGACTCATGCTGCTGACGGGCAATAGCATAGTAAAGGCTGAACCATTTATGAATTTATATTTTAAAGCAATGAATAATAAAAATTCTGGAGAGTATAGGGTAATTAAATACTATCTTGAAGTGATGGGAAGAGGCATGTATTGGACTAACAAAGTTCTAGAAAACAAGGGAGAAAAGAAACTTTATTGTCCACCAAATGATGTAACTTATGACGCAGAAAATTATATGTTTTTCATAAATGAGTTTTTGGATAATAACCCTTCAGTAAAAAAAACTGCTGAAGGGTATCCAATCGGCCTGATTCAAATTATAAGTTTAATTGAAGCGCTCCCCTGCAATGATCCTACACCTGGGAAATAAGGTTCGCATGAAAAAACGGGCTCTGTATTAAGACAACATTACCGACAGAAACCTTAGCCTAGAATTTATGCTGAAAAATTTACTATTGTGGTGAGAAATCTTGACGTATGATTGAAGATAATTGATAAGTTTTTTAAACAGATTATCCAACCATAAGTTAATAATCTGATAAGAAATGTTTAAGGGCAATTAGTTTTTCTACCAATTTTGCCGAACTTTGTTTAGAAGAAGAAACTTAAACCGCGATAATAATAATCATACATTATCCTACTTAAATTATATGAACATTTTTGTCCGAAGAGTTTTCCTTCTCCAGTTGTTTTTTATAATCGCATCTCCCTGTTTGGGTGAGGAGTTAGAACCTAGGCAATGGGCCCATCTTCCGATTGATACGAATTTTGTTGGACTAGCGTATGCCTACACCGAGGGTAACATTGACTTTGATCCTGTCCTCAAAATCGAAAATGGAGAGTTCCAGATGCATACCTGGGCCGCAAAATATATCCGGTCGTTCGCCCTGTTTGAGAAAACGGCGCGAATCAGCCTGCTGCAAGCTTACCAGGAGGGGAGTTGGACTGGACTGCTGGACGGCGTTCCAACGACGGTGAAGCGGAGCGGATGGTCCGACACCAATCTGCGATTCGCAATCAATCTTTATGGCTCGCCGCCCTTGCAAGGCAAGGAATACGCTGCCTATAGAGCAGCGAAAGAGGTTGAGACCATCGTCGGAGCAGGTCTTTCAGTACAGTTACCGACTGGTAAGTACTTGGACGATAAGCTGATCAATCTCGGGACTAATCGCTTCACCTTTCGACCCCAGTTCGGCGTGGTACACAGTTGGGGAAACTGGTCTCTGGAAACAACCGGGCTTGTTGCGCTCTACACTGATAATAATGAGTTTATTATTGATAATAAACTTGAGCAAGAGCCGCTCTACATAATTCATAGCCATCTTATTTATACTTTCCGTCCGGGAGTTTGGGCGGGAGTGAGTGGAGGCTATGACTATGGTGGGAGATCAACCGTGGATGGGACGAGTAAGGATGACCGCAAGCAGGACCTGGCCTGGGCATTCAGCTTCGGGTTTCCGGTCAGTCGGCAAATAGCTGGCAAAATTTCATACATTGGTACACGTACCCAGGAATCAACCGGCGTTGATTCAGACACGTTTCTTGTAGGGTTCTCCGCATTCTGGTGATCGCTCGATCTGTTACAGTCTTCTCCCCACAGTAATTCTTAGCTTCCTTACAACATACTTGCCTAACCCAATGTTGACGCTGTAGAGGTTTATTTTCAGTTATGATTTCCTGAGGCAATCGTAGCTCTTATTGATAGAGTGAAAAATCAAGATTGTGGCAAGATAGTCTGACTTTTAATAAAAAAGCCGCCCATAAGGACGGCTTTTTTATTAAATCATCTTATTGGTTATTGCATATCATTTTCATTCCATAACCAGTGCCGGGTTCAGCTGGGCAAAACTAACTATTTCACCACCATTAGCCTTTACAAACTCTTCAGCATTCTTCTTGAGCTTGAAAGGAATCGCCTCTTTACCCATTGGTCCGTTGACTTTTGAGCCAATTACATAATAAGCGCCAACAGCACTTTCGTACATACCGTCTGAAAAGAGAGTAACCCAAGCCATCTTTGTCTGAATCGGTTCTTTGACATATTTTAACGGATCAGCATTAAAATTGACCATACATTGGGTCGAACAAAAATGCAGGGTGCTGCCATCCATAGCCCATATCTGACAGTTATGTTTTGGGTGGTTTGCAGGAGGCATCCCGCAGACTGTGCAGACATCATTTCCTGTTGGCTCTTTTATTTTGCCTGTGGCCTTTCTTTTTTTATCTATCATCATTCTGGATTCGGGTAATTCCATCTTTGCCTCAGCTAAGGCTCCCTGAAAATCAACTATCTGCCCGCCATAGTCTGAGGCAAACTCTTCAGCTGAATCGCTATCCTTAAAAGCAATCTTAGACTTCATTGTCATTGTGCCAGGGGCTGTTGATCCGATGAGGTAAAATGCTTCTTCAACAGGTATCATTTTGTCCGGATCAGTATACAGTGCCACTTGGACAGTATCCGCATCAGCTCCAGAATTTACAGTCTTGTCTGCCAGACAGCGAATCGAGCATGTTGTGAAATCACCCTCAGGATGATGAAATGAGTGCCTTGTTCTGGCCCACATGTTTATCATCATCCCGCAATTTGGGCATATTTTTGTTTCGCTATACATTTTAGGATTTTTTATCGGGTGTTCTATGTCTGGGACCTGTTTTGCAGCCTCTATTGCCGTCTTAGTTCCCTCCATGGCAAAAATCGTCAGTGCATTTGCTGCAAAGAGCAATATTAAAACAATAAAAAATAACCTTTTCATAACCTCTCCTCCACTCCCTTTGGTTTTTTTGTCTTAACGAAAATCAATTCAAAATCCATAATTTATATACAATGACAGGAGATAAGAGTTAAGTAAATGCGGCAAATTGTCACACCTTCTCATAAGAGAGATCCTCTGTGGATTGCTCATCTAAACAAATAAAGTGGATTGCGTGATCACAATTTCCTCTATAACTTTTGTGTTTTTGAATGTAATTGTCGAAAAGTCAGATGTCCACTCAACATAACAACTGGGAATTTAGACTTAAATAATAACTATTGTGGCAAGAAATATTCCCCTTATGATAAGTGTAAAAATTACTGTATTGGCTAATTTCTAAATGACGGCATAAAGAGTAAACAGTAAAGGGGCAATGTGCAGAATGGTGTGAGCTTAAAAAAGAATATCAATCTACCTCTGCTGATATTCTATGGCCTTGGCAATACTCTCGGCGCCGGGATCTACGTCCTTGTAGGAAAGGTGGCGGGTATAGCCGGTCTTTTCGCTCCGATTGCATTCATTGTCTCTTCCCTTGTCGTTATCTTTACCGCCCTGACGTATTCAGAGCTTTCAGCACGTTATCCGCTCAGTGCAGGGGAGGCAGTCTATATTTACCGTGGACTGGGGCTCAAGTGGGTGGCTGTCTTTGCCGGTCTTCTGATATGTACTGCCGGCATAGTATCCGCGGCGACGCTCTGCCAGGGCTTTATAGGATACTTTCAGGTATTCATTGACATTGACGCCCGGCTTGGCCTTGTCTTACTTATCATAATCCTTGGGAGCATTGTGGCCTGGGGGATAAAAGAGGCCGTGATTACAGCGGCAGTCTTCACTATCATCGAGATCGCAGGTCTTCTCCTTATCATAGTCACAGGTATGGATAACATTTCGTTCGACCGTGTGAGGACAGCGGAACTTTTGCCCGCTCCGGACGTAACAGTTTGGCTGAGCATACTGAACGGGGCATTCCTGGCAGTTTATGCCTTCCTTGGTTTTGAGGACATGGTCAATGTGGCGGAAGAAGTCAAAAATCCAGAACGCAATATGCCCTTGGGCATCATACTCACACTTATTATCTCGACCGCACTTTATTTTATGGTCTCATTTGTTGCTGTCATAACTGTTCCGGTCGAGTCGCTGCAGCAGAGCAAGGCCCCGCTGGCCCTTGTGTATCAAAATTCAACAGGCAAAGATCCTGTGCTCATCAGCATTATAAGCATGTTTGCAGTCATAAACGGAGCCTTGATCCAGATCATTATGTCAACACGCATTTTATACGGCATGAGCAGCCAGAAATGGTTACCTAACTTATTTTCAAAAGTTAACAAACACACCCATACGCCATTGGTCGCGACAATGCTCGTTGTCTCCTTGCTGCTGACCGCTGCTCTGCTGTTGCCGCTGGTCACTTTGGCAAAGACTACCAGTTTCCTGCTTCTGATAGTGTTCGGACTGGTAAACCTTGCACTGATTTTTCTGAAGCGAAGGCAGCCGTATGCACCTAATATACGGACCTATCCCGTTCTGATACCTGTGCTCGGTTTGATCTTCAGCTTTGGAATGGTGATCTTTGAGGTATTTATAAGATAGAATATTTATTGTCCCTTTTATTGAAAAAGTTAATATAACTGCTGAGATATCTATATCTTTTGATTCGTGAACAACTCTTATTATGTTAAGGTGTCCACTGGATAGTAAAACCTCACATGATAATCCAGGAGGGTTTTTTACTCCCATTTTTCTTTACATGTTTATCTGGCACGGTTAATTATGATGACTCATATCGGCAATGGCCCCTATAAAGGGATCATATCGCGGGAATAGAATACCATGCTATTGGAAGTGCCGATAATTGGTATTCTACGCGGCATTGGAGTGGATGCGTTCTATCCCGTCATGCAGGCTGCTTTTGCAGCTGGACTGCAGGCCATCGAAGTTACCTTGAACACACCCGGCGCTGAAGAGATTATTGCTGTTAATAGAGATCGCGTCAGAGCCGGGAAATATCTTGGCATGGGTACTATCCGCAACCTTAAAGAAGCCCAAAAAGCTTATGAGGCCGGAGCCATGTTTTTTGTAACACCCAATTTTGATCCCCAAGTCATACGATTTGCTAATAGTAAGACAATTCCTGTTATAGCCGGAGCCCTAACACCAACTGAAGTGTATAAGGCCTGGGCGGCAGGAGCTGCAATGGTCAAGGTTTTTCCCTGCAGATCCCTGGGAGGACCCCTCTATATCAAGGAACTTCGCGGCCCCTTTGAAAAAATCCCTTTAGTTGCTGTAGGGGGTGTTGCCATTGAAAATGTCAGCCAATATTTTCAGGCAGGGGCAGCAGCAGTAGGTGTGGGTATTTCACTCTTTGGCGAACAGGCAGTCAGGGCTAGTGATTGGGATGGGGTGCGTAAAAATGTGGGGCGGTTTATTCAGCGATGTGCAACGGTCTGATACAGATATTGATAAGAAAATGAAGAAGCTGGGTATCGGAGTGGTTTTTTAGTTACCGGTAAACCAATGCCCAGCTTAAAAATATTCACCATTCAATTTTTCAAATTTCCAATAATACTAGTATTTCACCGGAAGTTTTGATTCTTTCCAGGCAGAGATGCCGCCCTTAAGGTTATAGACTTCATTCCAGCCGTTTTTCGACATGAGCTTACCCAGTGCCAATGAGCGGCCGCCAACAGCACAAATAAGCAGAATTGGTTTGTTTTTCGGGGGTCGTTGGGTGCCATTAATGATGTCCCAAAGTGGCATTAGGGTAGATCCCTCTATATAGCCTTCACTCAATTCGTCTTGTCCGCGGACATCAATAAGCATGAGATCCTTGCGGCTTTCAATCAGGTTTTGGGCCTCTTGCGCTGTGACTGTTTTAAAAAGGGATTGCTGCGGTTCAAGTCCGGGGAACTGCTGCTGGGCTGCAGGGACCAGTTGAGAGCCAAGGAAGACGAGTAGAATTGCAGAGAATAAAAGGGCTACGATTTTTTTCATTATAGTGTTACCTGTTTAATAATGTTTTTTATTTGGCATTTTTTATCAATCTAGGAAAGCTTGACTAAATGTAAGTACTGGGAAGGTGGTTTACAAGGGTAAAATGTAACTGAATAAACAAGTTTTGTGATGGTAAAAATAATATTATTCTTAATTTGAAAGCTAAACAAACCAGAAAATCCAACCATGTTCCCCAGACTTTCAGGCGCGGGTCAGCTGGCGGTATTTTATCCTGTGCGGTTGGTCGGCAGCGTTTCCGAGCCGTTTTTTTCGGTCTGCTTCATACTCAGAATAATTTCCTTCGAACCAGACGACTCTGCTGTCACCTTCAAAGGCCAGGATATGGGTGGCAATCCTGTCAAGGAACCATCGGTCATGGCTTATGACCACCACACAGCCGCCGAAATTCTCCAAAGCATCTTCCAGGGCCCGAAGGGTATTGACATCAAGATCGTTGGTCGGCTCATCCAGCAGAAGAACATTTGCGCCTTCTTTCAGCATCCGGGCCAGGTGCACCCTGTTTCTTTCCCCACCGGAGAGCTGCCCTACTTTTTTCTGCTGGTCAGAGCCGGAAAAATTGAAACGCGCCACGTAGGCACGCGAGTTTACCTCACGGTCGCCGAGGGTGATGGTTTCCAGGTCATCGGCGATTACCTGCCAGATAGACTTGTTAGGATCAAGGGCATCACGGCTCTGGTCAACATAGGCCAGTCTGACCGTATCTCCAAGACTGATGGAACCGCTGGTCGGCAGTTCCTGGCCGGTAATCATTTTAAACAGTGTTGATTTGCCGGCACCGTTGGGGCCAATAATCCCGACTATGCCTCCTGGAGGGAGTTTGAGGTTCATATTCTCAAACAATAATCTTTCGCCAAAGGCCTTTGAGACATGATCAGCTTCAATAACGGTTTTACCCAGCCGTGGCCCGGAAGGAATGTATATCTCCTGCTCTCTTATTTTTTTCTGGGTTTCCAGGGAGAGCAGGTTTTCATAAGAACTGATCCTGGCTTTGGATTTGGCATGTCTTCCCTTTGGTGACATCCTGATCCACTCCAGTTCGTGCTCCAGAGTTTTCTGTCGATGGCTTTCCTGTTTTTCTTCTACTTTCAGTCTCTTCTGCTTCTGTTCCAGCCAGGAAGAGTAGTTGCCTTTCCAGGGGATACCGCGACCCCTGTCCAGTTCAAGAATCCAGCCGGCAATATTATCCAGGAAATATCGGTCATGGGTAACGGCAATAACCGTACCTTCGTATTGCTGAAGATGATGCTCCAACCAGGATACTGACTCGGCATCCAGGTGATTGGTGGGTTCGTCGAGCAGCAGGATGTCTGGTTTCTGTAGCAGGAGTCTGCACAGTGCCACCCTGCGTCGTTCTCCACCAGAAATCACATTGACAGGTATATCTCCGGCAGGGCAGCGCAGGGCATCCATTGCCATTCCCAGTCGGCTTTCAATATCCCAGGCATCAAGGGCATCAAGTTTTTCCTGAACTTCGCCCTGGCGTTCAATGAGCTTATTCATTGCATCATCATCAAGGGGTTCTGCAAACTTGGCATTAATCTCATTGAATTCGGCCAGGAGGTCAACCTGTTCCTGTGCTCCCTGCTTGACAATTTCCCAAACAGTCCCTGTTTCACCTGCAAGGGGTTCCTGTTCCAGGAAGCCGATTGTGAACCCTGGCGTCATGGTTACTCTGCCATTAAATTCCTGGTCTATTCCGGCCATGATGCGTAAAAGTGTACTCTTGCCGGATCCGTTCAGTCCCAGGACTCCAATTTTTGCACCATAAAAAAAGGAAAGGCTGATGTCCTTTATGATCGGTTTTTTGTCGTAGTATTTGCTTACTTCGATCATGGAGTAAATAATTTTATGTGGGTCACTGCTCATATTTTTTACATATCCTTAAGTTTTATCAGGTTAGAGTGGATCCAGGGATGTTCCGTAAAGAGGCGGGAGCATACCACAGGTAAAAAAACTGTGCCATAATTCTCAAGATAATCTTGCTGCATGAGTAAATTTGCAGGCCATTTATTTAAGCTTTTTAAAATTTTTCTTGAGGTTCAATTTTGTCCTTATTATAGTTAAGTATTATTAATATGATTGTAACTGATTTCAGGAGGGCACCATTTTTTAATTAAAATGGTCACTTTCATATCATGCATAGCTGCATGGATGAATTTTGATCAGTATATATATCATAAAGTAACAATAAGTTAATACCAAAGCATAATAGATTTAGGCGTATAAAAACATTTCTAAGCAGCAGGGTAATGAAGAGAAGAGATTTTATAAAAGCAGTAACTGCAGGCGTCCTCCTCAGTGGTGTCGACCTGTTCTCCTTTGCATCTGCTGCCCAATTGTTTACTTCCCCCAGCCAGCCCTCCCGCTCAGGTTATGATGGCCATATCAAAGATTACCTTCTTAAGATGCATAATTTTGACAAGCCGCATTCCGGGGATATAATTCTCGAAAAACAACAACTACCCCTACTTAATGCTTGCGTTTCGAGGTTGAAACGTCTCCAGAGTATGGCTGGGCACGGCAATTTTAATATTCTGAGCTTTGATGACAGCTTGGCTATTGCCCACAGATATTCGGAAGTTGGAGATTTTACCAAGGAGGAATTGGAGTTCCTGGAAAGGATTTTTTACAGTGATAGTGCCATCTATGGTTTCTGGGGTGAAAAACCCATTGACAATATAACCACCCGTATCCCGGAAAGAGAGGTGGAGAAGATCTCGCATACAGGAAATTATCTCTATAAAGGTACACCCCAGGAAATGTATGCAAAATTAAAAAAGACTGTGGGTGACAAGTTATACCTGACATCCGGTATACGTGGAGTTGTCAAACAGTTTCTGCTCTTCCTCGACAAGGCCAATGACAATATGGGCAATCTCTCCCTTGCTTCGCGTTCTTTGGCTCCCCCAGGGTATTCCTATCATGGCATTGCTGATTTTGATGTAGGACAGGTCGGCTATGGAGCCTTAAATTTCACGGAAACCTTCACAAATACAGAAGTTTTCAGGCAACTTGAAGATCTGGATTATATCTCTATCCGCTACCCCAAGGATAACCTCAAGGGGGTCCGTTTTGAACCATGGCATATAAAGGTTTACCCGGCAGGATAAATCTTACTTCAAGATTTATCCTGACGTAGCCTAGGAGCAATCTTGCTTATCCCATGCCGCGGCTGGGGTGCTGTTTAATTATCTGCAAAGCCCCCCACCCATCTAAAGAAATTTCATTCAGCAAGCGCAAGCCTTTTTGTTCAAATAACTCAAGCACCTCCACTTTCTTCGCTGCCGGGAAACCAGATGTAATGAGTAATCCCTGTTCGCTGAGAAGTCTTGCCATATGGGGAGCTGCTTTAAATAATACCGATGGCACTAGGTTGGCCAGTACCAGATCATATTGTCCTGTGACGTTTTGCCAGGATGTATTTAAAATTTGAGCAGAATCTGCAAGTTGATTTATCAGTATATTCCTGCTGGCTGCCTGTGCTGCTTGTTGGTCAATTTCAATGCCAAGTGCACGGGAAGCTCCTAAACGGAGTGCTGCAATGGTCAATATGCCTGAACCGCAGCCCAGGTCAAGAACAGAACGTGACGGCTGTTTTTTTTCTGCATCGCGGTCAGCTACCTGTTTTAACAATTGCAGACAAAGACGGGTTGATGGGTGCAGACCGTTACCAAAGGCGCCAGCCGGGTCTAACAGAATATCATCCGCTGCGGGTTTTATATTTTTTGCGCTCATCCAAGGGACAATGCGAATACCTTTAACAGGAGAAAAAGGCTTGCCGTTCTTTTCAGGACAGAGGGTTGGTTCAGAACCAGCAATATTCTTGACCTGTACAGCTATATCCAGTTTTTGGGGAAAGCTGTTCTCAATTTTTGATGCAGCAGCGGAAAGATTTTGTAAAAAAATCTCAGGTGAATCTGCTTCAAAAAAGAAGTTTAAGTCAAAATGGTTGTCATTGTGCCAGGCGGAAGTTTCTTTGATGTAATGGCCTGAAAGAAGATCAGCCAGTCCAGCAAGGAGGTGCTGTTTAGCCTGATGACTTGTTTTTATGCTGATTTCAAGTTTCATTGCACGAGAGTGGCTGCGGGTTATTTGCGGAAGAGTTTTCTGGCAGCTGTAAGGATATAACGTGTAAGGCTTTTGCGGCGCAACAAAAATTCTGCCTGGGCATCGGTGACCTCCTTACCGGTTTGATCCCGAAAGGAAGAGGACTTCATAATGGCAAATATTTGCGAAGGGTAGACACTCCGATGTCCGGTCATCAGGAAGCTGACGACAGAGGCGACTGCTGCATACGGTGCTATTTGGGCGCCAAACAGTTCCACCGCCAGGATGGAAGCGGCAATGGGGGTGTTTGCTGCACCAGCCAGAAGAGCTACCATGCCGATGGCGGCAAAAGTAGCCGAATCCACACCGAGTATTGCTGCCAAAAGACTGCCAAATGTGGCACCGATAAAAAAGACNGGAGTTACCATGCCGCCGCTGCCGCCAAAGGTGAGGGTAATGCAGGTAAAGAGTATTTTGGCGCCAAAGGCAAACCATGCCACCTTTGCTCCTGCAAGTGTAGCTTCAATGGTGTTAAGGCCCAGTCCCAGGTAGTCTGTGGATAACATGAGAGTTAAGAGGATGAGAACGGTGCCGCCAAGAAGGCCCTTCAGAGGTGACCACCAGGGTATTTTTTCAGATAAACGCTGGAACAGATTTAATGTTTCGATCAGGAGCAGGGAGCAGATGCCAAACAAGACACCGGCAAAAATTACTTTAATAAAAAAGAGTTCCGTAAAGGCAGGCACAAATTCTATCTGGTGATAGAAGTAGGTAACCCCGAGGGCTGAAGATACCTGGTATCCCATAACCCCGGCAATAAATGTCGGCAGAAGCACATCATACATCATACCCCCGATAAACAGGACTTCAATGCCGAAAATAGCACCAGCGATGGGTGTGCCGAATACAGAGGCAAATCCGGCACTGATACCGCAGATCACCAGTTTTTTCCGGTCTGCCTTGTCAAAATGCAGTATGTTGCCTATTATCGAAGCCAATCCGCCTCCGATCTGGGCACAGGGGCCCTCTTTGCCTGCAGAACCACCGCAGGCAAGGGTGATAACAGTTGTTGCCAGCTTAATTGGAACCACAATGGGCTTGATGTATCCGTCATGGCGATGGACAGCTTCGATCACCTTCTCGGTGCCATGGCCTTCAGCCTCAGGGGCCAGGTATTTTGTAATATAGGAGCTTAAGGCAAGTGCCAATGGGAGCAGGAAGAAATAGAATGAGTGTTGATCAAGGCGAGCGGTACTCCAGTTCAGGGAAATCAGGAAGATGGAGGTCGAAACCCCCACAACCACTCCAACCAGGCTCGCGACGATAAACCACTTGAATATGCTAACCAAAAGTATGGATTCTTCTGTAATTGACCTTTTCATTTCACAGAATGGTTCAAATATTCACCTTTATTCACCTTGCTGTTTTTTCCTCAGTCGATCCTATTAATAATACTCAAATTATGTTTTTATTCAATGGCAATTACGGCAGCGAATTTTAATTCATTAATGCGTTAGGCATGTTGTGAAATTGTGCGGGTAATAAGTTGAAAGCCCAAACAACGGATGTACCTGTAAAATGTCAAGGCAAAGTCCTAAGAATTTGGGGTGTCGTGACAAATAAAAAGTTTTCTTATTGTTTCTATCTCGCTGGAGAGGCAGAGTACGGTTATCACATCGCCGGGGAGTATCTTGGTGTTGCCGTCAGGAACGAGAACAGTTCCATACCGCAGGATTGAGACAACATTGGTATTCTGGGGCAGGGGCATATCAGCCAGCCGTTTTCCTGTACCGGCACAATTGGACTCCACCTTGATCTCGATAAAATCGAGCCCTGTAACCTTGCGGAGTGCTGAGCGTTCATGGGCCAGCTGGTCTTTCTGTTTGCGCATCAACCCGACATTATAGGCCCGAACTATGTCACTGCGGCTGATGAGGCCGACAAATTGTTTGGGGTCGCTCCTTGCTACAACCGGGAGCCTGGCCAAGTCACGGGGCGCCATTTTTCTGATAGCTGACCAGATTGCTTCATCCGGGAAAACTGTGACAGGATCAGATGTCGCCACATCCCAGATTTTCAGGTCCCGTAAATTGACTTCCTCTCTATGTAGAGTCCGCTCGATATCCTGGATTGTCCGTTCCATATCCTGCATGGTAACTATGCCGTAGAGCTTTTTATTACTGTCAAGGACAGGAAAACCGCCGAGATGGGTTTCCTGGAAGGCGGCAAAAAGTTCTGCAACAGATTGTTCACTCTGCATTGTGATCGGGGATTTGTTCATGACTTCTTCGACTTGAACGGTCTGCATGATATCCATATCTCTGCCTTGATCAAAATGTATACCACGCTTGGAGAGCTTCAGGCTATATATGGAATCTGAATGCAGCCATTGAGCAAAGGTAGAGGCAACCATTCCTGCCGCCATCAGCGGTAGAATCAGCCGGTAATCATTACTCATTTCAAAGACAATGAGCATGGAAGTAAGAGGTGCCCTTGCTGCGGCTGAAAAGACTGCAGCCATGCCAACCAGGGCATAGGCCCCGATCTCAATAGTAAGGCCAGGGAAAAGATGCATTGCCAGGTATCCAAAGGTACCGCCCAGCATGGCTCCGGTGAAAAGTGAAGGGGCAAAAACACCGCCGGAATTACCGGACCCCAGAGTAAATGAAGTAGCAAGGGGTTTCAGGAATACAAGAAGAAAAAGCAGGAAAAAAGGAGCCCGGCCCTGCAACACCTCTTCAAGAAAGAGAAAGCCTGAACCGAAAATATGTGGATAGTTTTCAACAATAGGCAGGCCCAGAGTCATGTCATCCGCTGAAATATATGAAATGGTACCTACATAAGGATAGCAGAAAGCCAGAATGCCAAGAAGGAGAGCCCCTAGCGCAGGTTTGAGCCAAAGAGGAATGGCAAGCCGGTCAAAAACATCCTCAGTATAATAGAGCATGCGTATAAAAAGAATACCGACAAGTGCTGCCAAAAGGCCCAGAAAAATATAGAGTAGAATTTCCCACGGTGAGTGCATGACATAGCCGGGAATCTCAAAAGCAGGGCGGGACCCAAGAAAGATGCGGCTGACTATACTTGCAGCCACGGCTGAGACGACAACGTTGCCGAAAACAGCTACCTGCAGCTCACTGAGCAGAACCTCTATGGCAAAAACCACCCCTGCAATAGGTGCATTGAATGTAGCTGCAATACCTGCTGCCGCACCGCAGGCAACGAGATTTTTTATTCTGTCATCTGAGAGATGCAACCATTGTCCTACAGATGAACCCAGCGCAGAGCCGACCTGGACAATCGGCCCCTCACGTCCTGCAGAGCCTCCCGTCCCTATACAAAGAGCGGAGGCGACAATTTTGGCCAGAGCCACCCGGGGACGGATTCGTCCTCCTCGCAAGATGAGGGCCTGCATGACCTCGGGCACTCCATGACCTTTGGCCTCCACGGCAAACTTGGCGATAATCGGTCCTACAAGTAAACCACCGATTACCGGAATCAAAATTATCCATCCCCGGCCCAGGGCAGGAAGGAGATTTTCGGCGCCGCTATAGAATATGATCTGGATAAATGCAATGAGGCGGATAAAAAAAACTGCAGCAAACCCAGTCGCTACCCCGACCACTACAGCCATAACCAGCAGAATCAAGCCCTCACGTGGAGCAAGATGGTCAAGCAGTTTGGCCAGGTAACGTTTGAGCATGGATAAAATAGGTTATAAGTATCGGCTTGAAAGTTAGTCTTGCTGCTTATCAAAAAATTCTGATATTACAAATGTTTACATTAGATGAAAATTGCTGTCAAGAAAGGAGCAGCTCAACAAGAGAAAAAGTCGAATCTCATGCTGAACAATTGGCAAAAGAGAATGACGGTGATTACGGTATAGCTATGGAGTATGATGGAGAATGTATAGTTCTTTCTGAAAACAAAAAATGGTGAGAAGAAATCATGTTTTATATACTGAATAAATCTTACAGGAAGTTGCATGGATATTCAACTTTACTGGCAGCTGTTCTTGTGCTTGTTCTGATGGTTGGATGTGCTGGTGGTAATTACGGAAAACTCCAAAGGGATAGAGATTTGGACAATATGTTTCTCAAATATGAGGTTTTGCCTGATCACCTTTACTATACCAGTGGAGGTTATGATGCTCCTGAGGCTATCCTGGCAATCCACAGAGATTATGAGCTGGAAAATACAAGGAACCTCTGGGTGTGGGTTCCCAATGTTGATTACGCCCAGATGCGGAAATGGATTGATACCATAGCCCCTGAGCAGGATTACAGGAATTCTAATTCATATTTTGCAGCGTATATTCTTGATCCGAAGGGCAAGAGAGTTGGTGCCTGGTATGCGATTGAATCATTAACTACGATAAAGTTTCTAGAGGATAACAAAGTCCAGGTGTATACTCCTAATCGAGGCCCGGATCTACAGTTGGATAAACGTTTCATCCGGGGAGGATTTTATTAGATCAACCAAAATCTGCAGACAATGACAGTTAGTTCTTTTTTAAAAACAATCAAGTATAACTGCGACATTTCAGATGCCAGGGACAATGGAATATACTCCATCTGTACCCTGGTCCTGAAACTTCGTAATCTCTACAAGTGGGAGCACGGTCTTGAACCGTGGGAGGAACCTGATTCCCCGGTGCTGCTTGACTGGATCGCAGCCAAAGAAGAATACTGGGGGACTATTCATGCTGAACCATTTTTGCCCATTCCCATTAATGGTGAAAACATTGATCCCTTTCTGCTCCCTCCGATAAACACTATTTTATCTGATGAAAACCATATTTACGGAGCTGGATACGGCAGGTCCATGAAAGCGGTATTTTTCATGGCAGAAGTTCTTGAGGAGCGACTGGTCGAAGGGTGTCCCACCTTGATCCTCGGCAAAGAAAAAGCCCGGGAACTTTCCAGCCCTTTTGCCATGCTTCAGGACGGCATGATATATATCAGAAAGGAGCCCATGCGTTTCTTTTTCTGGGACCAGATCCAGGAGATTAACCCTTCCTGTCGGATTGCCATGCAGCAGGCACTTGCCGCATTCGGCCTCATAAAAGAAGGTTCCCTTGACCGGAAAAAGCTGATATCAGTTTTTGATGAAATAGTTGAAAAGGAATTGGAGATTTTTATCTATCATGAAGTGGGAGAGTCTCAGGTAAACATGCTGACGAGCCAGGTACTTAAAAAAATTATCTCTGCTTATCCTGCGTCAGCCCTGGAACTGGTGGTCCGGGCAGTCAAAGATGTCCTTGCCGATACCCATCCTAAGGGTCTTCTCAGTCATATTACGGACAAGGAGAAAAAAAGTTCCCTGGGCTTTTACATTTCCTTCTTAGACGGCATGCGTAAACTGCTTTGTCCGGAACTGACTGAAGCCGGCAAACGTTTCTGGGACAGCGGCGACTGGTCTTTGCTGCATGAAGCCCGGTTGGCATGCCGTGAAAAAAACGAAGCAATTGCAGTTAAATTCCTGGACCTGAGTCAAAGGCTCGATAATGGGGAGCCTCCTGAAAAACTGAGGAGTTGGGCTGAGAAAACAGTTCTGGCACCCCTCGGAATCCAAGTGCCGGATAGGGAGGGAACCGCTACCTGAGCATTCTGTCAGTCAATCCGCTATAATCAAGAATCTCCCCACCATCCTTCTCGGCAACGAATTTTTCAGCCGTATCTTTTGAGCTGAATGCCAGAACC
>JGI2160J19893_10000192_pt1 | contig 20833 bp, 14 predicted proteins | sample DeeMarSeWOR28_12_FD_19893 | JGI IMG/M metagenome (IMG submission 19893)
CGCCTGCCGAACCTTTAACATACTTGTCGCCGAAGGCCGGCATGTGGCCGCTGCATTACTAATGATATAACCAACTTTCGTCTATACAATAACAAACCAGTTTCTGTTTAACTCACAACTTCCAATCACCAGTATATTAAGTTCAAAAACCATTTAGCTTTACTTGCCTACGAATCTTTTCCGTCATTTTCTTCCGCAAGATCCAAATCCAGTGAATTAATCGTATCGATGAAAGACATACCAACTCTGGTAGTGTTTGAATTAAGGCTACTGTCTTTGTTTTCCTGATAAGCCTTCACATCAACTTTTGATGAGTCTAAGTGATCTTTTCCATTATCATGAGGAAGCGCCTTTCGATATCCAGTGCGTGGTTGCCAATTAAGTTCTTCCAATGCAGATCGGATAATATTTATATTAATTTTTTTTACATTACTCGAATAGGCACCTACCAGGATAGTGTCGCAAAGAATATTAATCAGTCGCGGTATGCCACCTGTATACTCATAGAGCAAGGACATATGCCTCACAGGAAATAAACCGCTATAATCCAATCCGGCTTTCTTGAGCCGATGCTCAATATAGGCCCGCATTTCCTCTTTCGACATGCCTTTCAAATGGAATCGCAGCCGTACACGTTGTACAAGTTGTTCCAGTTCTTTTGAATTAAGAATAGGTATTAATTCCGGCTGCCCAACCAAAATCACATTTAGTAGATTTTCTTTATTCAATTCCATTCCAGAAAGCAGCCGAATTTCTTCAAGAACACGCATATTAAGGTTCTGAGCCTCATCTACAATGAGTAAAACTCGTATTCCTTTCTTATATTGTTCAGCAAGAAAAGTATTTAGCATATGTAGCAGTTCAACTTTTTTTGCCGCAAATGGATTGTGACCGAATTCAACAAGAATGGCTTGTAAAAATTCGACTTCATCTAGTTGCGTTTGGGATATCTTTGCAATGATTACATCTTCATTGAGTTCTGATATGAGTTTCTGAATGAGGGTAGTTTTTCCAGCGCCTATTTCGCCTGTGATGATAACAAAACAGTCCCGATTCAAGATAGAAAAATCCAGATATGACTTTGCCTGAGCATGCCCCTTACTCATAAAAAGAAAGTCAGGATCCGGCTTGAGTTGAAATGGGTACTCTTTTAATCCAAAAAAGTCGAGATACATTATATCAGTAATCCTGATTACAGTTATTTAATCGCTCACACATGAAACATCGACATCCTTGATTTGATTAACTAATTAAATCTCTTGATGCTGTACTTGTTTTCGACAAATTTTTTATTATTCGTATCATGTCAAACTGGTTAATGTTGTTACTCAAAGTTTAACATCATTTAATTAACATGTAGTCAGTATTTGAAATCAATTATTGAAGAATGCTGTCTAATGACTCACATAGGAGCTTTAAGACATATTTATTCGATTATAAACCAGCATCATCCAGACTCATCTTTAGCGCCTGAGCGAATACCCTAAGCCGATGATTCATGATTTCTCGATCTTTGTCGAGTTCTGTCGATACTATTATAATTGATATATAGGGATCACCAAATAAAATTCCTAATACGTTATACACTTTGGCATAGAAAGGACTGGCAATATCCTTTTTATTTGTCCGATACCATTGCAACACAATTCGTTTATCACCTGATAATGTTTGTATTTGAGTCAGTTCTACCTGGAGCTCACGTTCTGATACTGTAGGAAATGTCATTTTCTCTTTATCTAGCATTTTCCATTGCAAGGGATTGTATAATCGATTATTAACATGTATTGCTTCCTTGCCTTGCTTTTGTTTTTTATAACTATAAACCAATACGTTTACACTTGATCCTTCTTCATTTTCATATGTCGCTGTATATATATCATCTGCTCCATGTATTATTGGCTGCCATTTTTTAGGCTCAAATGATTTATATTTAAAGTTGTCAATATAATCAGGCAGTTTTATCTTTATATCCTGCGAACTAACAATATTATTTTCCATATACATATAGTATAGCGGTCCTATGCTGAATATTATAACCACCAATGGTATTTTCCAAATGAACCCATCATATACTGTTGTTTTATAGATCGTATCTTTATATTTATCTTGTAAATCATTAAGATTTATGAATTTATCATGACGTGATATGAATTTTATTGAGATATAGATCCATATAAAGATTATAATTCCAAAAAGAATCCATCCAAGCGCTGCGTGATCACTCACTAATGGATGCTGCATGTTTGTATATTGGCCAATAGCAATCACAATGAATACACGTATGTTATTTATAATAATTGCCAAAAGCATCGTTGCCAAAACATAAATAATACTTATGCCGATGCGCAATTCACATTTCAATGTAATTAATACCGCAATAATTATCGCAACAATAAATTGCCGTAAACCACTACAGCTTTCCGCTACTTCAAAAACCCCGGCAGGCACTAAAATAAGTTGGCCTTCACGTATTGAGGCAATCCCAAAGCCATTTAATAAATAATTTACAACTACTGCAGTGATAGTTTGTAAATATCCTGATATAAAGTCCCAAATTGGAATAGCTAAAAATAATAGTGCAATAGGTGGCAACAATTTCCAGCCTACCCTAAAACCGAATAAAGCCGATGGCACTAAAGCGCAAAGGCTGACTAGCGTTAGTTGTTGGATAACTTGTATATTGCCAAGGTTAGCTAGAATCCAAATAATAGAAATTAGTAAAACTACAATTAAAGTTAATATATTTGGATCAATACGAATAGCAGTTTTATATTGATTCCAACGTAAGTACATAAGAATCACACATAAAGGCAGTAATATTAATCCATGTGAGTATGTGCCAGAATCCAACCATTCCCGCCAAATACTTAACGCAGTAGGATAATATAAAATCAGAATTACTATAAAAGTTAATATAAATAGCGCGGCTGATTTTTTGAAATAAGATTGTTGCATAATAAATCTTTAGAAAAATTACTTATCTAATTTCTCGAATTGATATGAAGTAGTTAGCATTGCATTAAATATGTTATGCCGAATTTATTATTACTATATTAATTACTGATCATACGAATTATTCTATTTTTTGGATTTTTCTGCCTTTTGTAAACAATTCTTATTTCACGATTTGTTCATGATATAACAAAGTATTTTTGAGCCGCATGTCTAAATATTTATTTCTAGTTAATCTGCATGTATTGAAATATAAATTCAGAAATTTGGCAGATGAATTATGCTGCTTTCGTGAGACCTGCAATTTTATCTAATGAAGACATGTAAATGTCTAATAGACTTTCAACTAATGAAACGAACCAATATATTACTTAATATATAGGAAATATTACCGTTTTCTTATTTACATATATAGAAATTGAAATAGAAATTATCAGCAAATTAATGGCTCATCAAATAAAGTAATTACAGTTATATTAGCAACTGATTGTTATCTTAAATCCATTATATAATAATTGTTATTATATATTGACAGTACCTAATATTTCTTACCTATAGTAATAAGTTTTCTTATATAGAGACAATATGCGTATCGCCAACAGAAAAAAATATTTGTTTAAACGACTACTTAGCAGTGCTGCTTATTTGAGTGGAATTACCCACATTCGACGCTCCCAACCGGGAGTACTAATTCTAATGTTTCATAAAATCAACGATGAACCAGATACTTTACCATTAACACTAAGAACAAAACTTTTTGAGCAGCTTATTTTCGACATCAAAAAATATCACGATATTATATCTATCAATTCAATAAAATCAGATCAAAGTGAGATGTGGCAATCTAAAGGTTTAAAGGTGGCATTAACATTTGATGATGGTTATTTAGATAATTATACAAATGCATATCCTATTTTAAAAAAATATAAAATACCTGCAACAATTTATCTAAGCACCGATCATGTTGAGGGAAAGCGGGTTTTTTGGTATGAGCAAATTACACACGCAATTATGTTAAGTAAGATAGATAATTTAAAACTTTATGACTTAGGCTATGGCAATCATCACATTGACTCGTATCAAAGTAAAAAACATGTCCTTCTTTTCTTGAATTCTGTACTCAAAAATCTTAATGAAGATGACCGTTCTAATATTGCTCAACTGATTCTTGAGCGTTCGGGTGCTGCAGATACTTTTAAACCAAGCAAAATGCTCGATTGGAATACCATTCGAGAAATGAATGAAAATGGAATAAATTTTGGATCACATACTATCACGCATCCAATTTTGTCTAAAGAGACAAAAACAAGAATTGAGCATGAAATTAAGGAATCAAAAATAAAAATAGAGCGCGAGCTTGGAAAGCCAATCTCCAGCTTCGCTTATCCAAATGGTACAGCAGCTGATTTTAACGACATAATAGTAGATGAGGTAAAAAAAGCAGGATATATAAATGCATGTACAACCCTAGTGGGAATTAATCATTCAGATACGCCTCTGCATATGTTACATCGTATTAACATTTCCAACGACATGTGCACTAATAATGATGGCTCACTCAATTTGCAATATTTCTGGGCCAAGGCTACAAATTTATTCTAAATTTATTATGCAAAATATAATGGTACCTATTTTAATGTATCATGAACTGAGCGAAGTACCAGTTCAGTATAAATATACAATCTCTGTTAACACTTTCAAAGAGCACCTTTCAGCCATCAAAGATTTAGGTAAACAAGGAATAAGTATAAATAAGTTCATTTCTGGTTTTAACGAACAATCAGTTGTCATTACATTTGACGATGGTTATGCAACTGATCTATTGCTTGCACTGCCTATATTAAAGGAATATGGATACTCTGCTACTTTTTATGTATCAACACAAAATATTGGAATCTCAGAAAAATGGCTAACATGGGATATGATAAGAAAATTACTAGAAGAAGGGATGGATGTTCAAGTCCACGGGCATACGCATAAATTTCTAGATACTTGCACATCAGAGCAATTATTGGATGAATTAAGAATTCCCATCAAATTATTTAAAGAAAATATTGGGAATACTATAGAGCATCTATCTTTACCAGGTGGTAGATTTAATCAACATACTATAGAAACCGCAAAAAAGATTGGATTCAAAACTATATCTACTTCTATACCTGGCCCAAACTATATTTCTACTGTAAATTCCTTAAGAATATTGAAACGATATACTTTACATCAAGGTATTGGTATTGAAGAGTTTGTAAAAATTATACAAAACGATCGCTATTATGTTTTTATTTCGAACATTAAATATCTACTTAAAAAGTATACAAAGAAAATTCTCGGCAATAATTTATATCAAAAGCTTTGGCTCAAGGTTATGAAGTACTATGATCAATGATAATTCTATTATTGAAATTATATTTTGGGCTTTCCTGCTCTTGATAATATATACATATTTTGGATATGGTGTTGTTTTATTGTTTTTATCTAAGTTGTTCGCGCGACCTGTTAAGAAAAAAGATATTTTTCCAAATATAACAATAATTATAGCTGCATATAATGAAGAAGTTGCTATTAGAGACAAAATTGAAAACACATTATCATTGGATTATCCACCTAATAGGCTAGAAATCATTATTGGTTCAGATGCTTCAACAGATCGTACTGAACAAATAATAAAAGAATACCAATCACATCATGTAAAACTAATCCGTGTTGAAGGACGATTAGGAAAGACAGGGGTTCAAAATGAATGTGTAAAAGCAGCTACTGGTGATATTTTAGTATTTACTGATGCCACAACTATATTACGAAATGATTCAATTCGTATGTTAGTAAGAAATTTCTCAGATGAAGAAGTCGGCTGCGTAGGTGCAAAATTAATATATGTTAACCCAGAACAAACTCAACTAGGGCATGGAGGAACATCTTATTGGAATTATGAAACTATAATCAAACGACTTGAGAGTAAAATAAATTCTTTAATAGGCGTAAGCGGCTGTTTTTATGCTTTACGTAAAGAATTATATGAACCAATAGACCGTCATCTGATTAGTGACTTCGTGGTTGCGCTACATACATTCAAGAAAGGTTTTAGAATAGTATTTGAAGAAAATGCAATTTGTGAAGAAAAAACACTTGAGAATGCTGAAGAAGAAAAAGCGATGCGTATACGTGTCGCACTAAGAACATACACAGCCCTATATAACGAACGAGAATTACTCAATCCTTTTAAATATGGCTTATATTCTTTTCAACTAATATCTCATAAAATTCTACGTTATGCTATCAGTCTTTTCATGATTGGACTATTCATAACAAACATTTTGCTACTTGATAGTATAATATATCAAATAATTATGATAGGACAGATTACGTTTTATCTCATAGCTATTTATGCTCATTATGATTACAAGAAACGAAATAAAAAAGGAAAATTGTCATTCCCTTATTATTTTGTCTTGGCAAATTTAGCAGCACTAATTGCACTTGTTCGTTTTATTAAAGGTGAATCAGTAATTACATGGGAACCAAAAAGATAATTAATGATATAGCTGAAATTCAAATTGATGTTCGAAGACTCGATCTCGACGCCTTCGAAAACATGAAGGACCAATGGGATAATCTTCATAAACAATCATCAGCAGATCCATTATTTTTAAGCTGGGAATGGCAGCATAACTGGTGGCAAACATTCGCCAGTGAATTAGGGCTTGAATTATTTTTGCTTGGAGTATATGACAAAGAAAATTGCTTATTGGGTCTGGCTCCATGTTATAAAACTACCACAAAAATCGGTAATGCAATTAACATAAAAAGACTACAATTTATTGGTAATTGTTTTAATGGACCGCCGACGGTAAGAACAGAGTATCTCGATTTTATTGTTAACAAGGAATTCGAATATATTATAACTAAAGCTTTATTTGATTATATCAAAAATGAAGGGCATTGGGATGAATTCGTGATTCAGGATCTGGACTCCAACTCTTATACCTATGCATTCATTAACAAAAATAAAGCTCATATAAATACACATCTCAGAGTAATAAAAACAATAACTAGTTATCAAGTAGATACACAACAGGACTTTAATACATATATCGCAAACTTAGGTAAAAATACTCGAAAGCATTTATATAAAAGACGTAATTTTCTTAATAATTTAGGAAAAGTTACACTTAAGCAAGCTGATAAAAATAATTTAGATGATTTTTTTCAAACTTTAAATATGCTACATAAGATGCGCTGGGGTAAAAATGTTTTTTCAGATAATCGGTTGCGGTTTCATAAATGTCTTGCCAAACAATTAATGGAGAATAATCAGGTAAGATTCAACATTTTGTCATTAGATGATATACCCATAGCTGCGCGAATTAACTATCGAGTTAATAAACATGAATATGCAATTCAAAGTGGTATAAATGATAAGCTCAACAAAAAACTTTCTTTGGGTATATTACTAACTGGTTACATGATAGAAAATACCATGATAGACGGTTTGCATGTTTATGATTTTCTGGCAGGCGGAGGGAAAAAAGAAGATTACAAACATTATATGGCTACTAGCAATCGAAAACTTGTTACCTTACAACTCATTAACAAGAGATATCTTCAATACTTATACCGCTTGAATGATCTATTTCGTCGAATCTAATTTGTTCTGTATATATATAGATAAAGCCAACATGATATAAATTTCATCCTACTTACATATATTCCGAATAATATACAAGCAATAGTTCACATATAATTCCAAGCTGGCTTTTAGTTAACACTGAATTCTATAAACTCTATTTATTTTTCACATAACCTGTGAAAATAAGGCATTTACTTTGACCGTCCATTACATGATTACGGCTAAATATGTGTTCCATGACACATGTTTATTGTGATATTCGTCACGATATTTTTATAATGGTAAATATAAGAAATTTGTATTAAACGAAATAAATGTTAGTGGCGAACTTGACTAGTTAATATCCTTGTAAAAGGGTCATCCGAAAGTCTATGTGAGAACCCCGTCTCAGATAACGCATGTTCTGTGAGAACCCCGTCTCAGATATCACATGCTAATCATATTTTTTACAAAAATTCGTATAACCTTTGTCATAAATACATTCGTCTTAGCAAGAATCGAGTGCTTATTCAGTTAAATTGCATTTAACATAATAGCATGGTGGATTTTTATAATGTTCAAAATCAATGAGTTAGGTAATATAAGGTACTTCTTCTTGACTGCCTTGGCTGTAGTAAGTCTTGCTGGGTGCGGTGGTGGGTCCACTGAGACTGCAGCCACCGCTACAATACCGGGTATTCCCACTGGTACTACCCCTGGTACAAGTCCTGGTACAGACCCTGGTACAGACCCTGGTACAGACCCAGGTACAGATCCTGGTACCGAAATTCCTCCCCTGCCGCCAAAACTTCCAGTAGATATTGTTGTTAATGGTGAACCTCAGCTCCTCTACTCGGATTTGGTCACTGCCCCCTCCGGCGCATATGTTACCGTTTGGGGACACAATATCCCAGGTACAGCTACATTTACATGTGGCAATGAACCTTGCGAATTGATTTCATTTGATTATGACCTGAATCATCCAGCACATGGCAATCAACCTTCACGCCAGAAAGTAGTGGTGAAATTTAATTCCGGTTCCGGAATCACATTGGATGGATACAATACCCTACCGTTTACTGTTAATAATGGAAAAATCTGGGAATTAACACCAGGACCTATTGGACCTACTCTAGATGCAATGAACCCAGGAGATGTTCTGTATCTCCGTGGTGGTGTTTATGATGTTGAAGATCCAAGATCATATGGTTCGATTATTTGGGCTAATAAAGATCGTGACGGTCTTGCAGTAATAGGATATCCCGGTGAGCGAGTCATTCTAGACCTGCGCAATGGTGGCCTAAGAGGTTTTGATACCCTAGATGACATTCATAATTGGACTGTCGCCAATATGGAATGCGTAGGGACAGGCAATATCACAACAAGTGGTAAAAATGGCATGTGTGTAGCTGCTCATCGTGCTGGAACCAGGACTAATTTTAGAGTTGTAGGTATGTATAATCATGGAACCGGTTCGAACGGCAGTTCAGCCTTTGGTGAATATAGTAAAACTAATGGATTATATATACTTGGTAATTTCTCAGAAAACACTGGAACATCTAGTAATGAGACACATGCTCTTTATCATGGTGGCCGAGGAAATAACAATAATGTAAACATTGAGTTTAACCACATTGGTAGTCATGTCGGTCGACGCGGAATACAAATATATGGGCATCTTACTGGCGAAAATATGACAAATCTTCGTATCCGCTATAACAATGTGCATGATCAGGGTTCTAATGGAATTCTTGTATCCCATACCGACGGGCTTAGTGGTTCTGCAGAAACACGTTGTTGGATTTCTGATGCTTTAGTTGAAGGAAATACTGTTGAGAATACCAGTTCGGCCGCAATCCGATTCCTTGGTTGTGACGTTGACCCAAGTGGTTCAACAGACTTCATTGCTAGAGGAAATATTGTTCAAGGTAATATCGTAGCAGATTTTCCAACAGGTGTAATATATGAAAACAACTGTGCACAAGGTTATACAGGTGATTTCATAGACAATGGTGGTAACTCTAGTAATCATCCATCCTGTATCTAACAAGCTATTCTTCTCAAAAAAAGCGGCGCGTCATAATGATGCGCCGTTTTTTTATTCTATATAAAATTATAATACGTTATTTCTCAAGATATTATATAACTATTTTAACTATGAATTATCGGTACAATTCTCTTAATGGTGTCTTATCGGTTTGAAAATACTATTACGATCTACTATTTTATTTAGTGTTAATGCATCTAAATATGTTGGTGAAATAATGATATGAGTATTCTCTAGTGTTTTATATGATAATTCAACTTAGTACACTATCTTACAATTATTGAGTAAATATATTCCAAGCATCGTAAATTTTATATGACTACCAAATACCATCTATCTTATATCCTTGTTTTATTAATTAGTTTAGGCACTTTTCTAGGCCAACCACTGGCAGTAAATGCCAGTGAAAATATCACAACCGATATTCGATCAAATTCCATTCAGTTTTCTCAACCTCAGATCCTTTATTCAGATCTCGTTGTTGCTCCTACCGGCGCGTATGTCACAATATGGGGGCAAAACATTTCTGAAGATTCGACATTTTCATGCGGAAATTCACCATGTGAAATAATATCTTTTAGCAATGATAATAATCATCCACCACATGGAAACCAACCTGCACGTCAAAAGATTGTAGTAAGATATTTTTCTGGTTCAGGAATAACTCTGAATGGATATAACTCTCTACCATTCGAGGTAAATCAGGGAAAGATTTGGGAAGCAACACCTTCTGATAATATTGCTTCGATTCTAGACAAAATGAATTATGGTGATGTTTTATATTTACGTGGTGGAACTTATAGTAGCGTTGATCCTAAATCGTATGGGTATCGAAAAGGTCAAGGCGCAATCATCTGGGCAACAGAAAAACGTGATGGCCTAGCAGTGATTGGCTATCCAGGTGAACGCGTGATTCTAGATGTCAGTAGTGGTCTCAGAGCTTTTGATACTGTAGGTAACATTACTAATTGGACCATTGCTAATATAGAATGTTCCGGTGCAGGTTGGGCTATCAGTAATAATGCTGGAAAGTGTATCGGCGCAAGCCGTATAGGTTCAAGGGAAAATTTCAGAGTGGTTGGTATTTATGCACATGATCTGGGATTAAATGGTACTGGTGCATTCGGTGAATTCAGTTATACAAAAAATCTGTTTATATTAGGTAATTTTACCGATAAAACAGGCACTCCAAATAAGAAAACTCATGTGATATATCATGGTGGACGAGGAGTTAACGATAATATCAATATTGATTACAACAGAATCCGGAATCATGTTGGGCGCCGTGGAATCCAAATCTACGGGCATAAACCTGGAGAGAGCATGACTAACCTGAGAATCAGATATAACCATATTGAAAATAATTTTGGCACAGATGCTATCCTTCTATCATTTAGCGATAGTAATTCTTCGGTTCCACGTTCGGATCCTAAACGCAACTGGATAAAAAATGCTCTTATTAAAGGTAACACAATCTATTCTAGTTCCGGACCTGGTGTAGCAATTAGGGCCGCAATTGCTGACATCATTATTGAAAATAATGTAATCTATAATAATAATAGTTCCATTTACATAGATTTTGTCAAGTCAGCTAAAATCAATAATAATTGCCTAGATAAAGCTCCATCTATATATCAAAATACAAGCGTATACCTATCCAATAACAAGATTAACTATCCACATTGCTTATTACGATAATCAAATACCTACAAACAAAGCTATGATATAGAGTATTTATTTAAATAAGTACTATTTTAAATTGAAAATAATTATTTATAATTCTGAAGCAACTAATTTAAGTTTTCCAGATGGAAGTCGTTTTATCTCATCTTCATATATATATTTAACCTTCATATTTTCTCCCAATATCTCATTTAGCCGTAGAGTAATGTAATGTAATGTTTTTTCCGAATAATTTTCGTCCTTAACAATGTGAAATTCAATCTCGCCCAATCTTTTCTGTACAATTTGAAACTGCTTAATTGCCTTCGTTTTATCTTGTATTTCTTCCATTAAATAATTAAAGTATTCACCATGGACTTTCTCTCCATTGCTACCAATTATAAAATCTAGAGACCTACCTGTGATCTTTTCAAGTATTGGCAAGCCCCTTCCACACAAACAATTATCTCTTGATAAAATGCCTATGTCCCCCATTCTATAGCGAATTAATGGCATGGCATAGTTATTTAATTCTGTAAGAACTATTTCGCCAGATTCACCTGGCTTTACTGATTTTCCATCTTTTATTATTTCTAAAAGAATATTCTCCGAATTTATATGCATTTTCCCATGTTCACATTCGAAAGCAACTGGTCCAAATTCTCCGCAACCATATTCATTGTACACTCTACATTTAAATACATCTTCAAGTAATGTTTTTTGAGCGTCATAAAGAACTTCAGAAGTTGAAATAATGGCTTTTAAATTAATATTTGCTCCATCAAGTTCGTTTTTTTTAACAAATTGAGCAAATTCATATAACATAGAAGTATAGCCATAAAAATAATCTGGCTTGAATTTTACGATACGCCTATAATATTTTAGAAGATCTTCCTCCCGAAATTTAAATGCAGAGAGTCGGATACGATTCATAAAATAGTCTATCATTTTATATTTAATTTTTGATATGAAGCTGATAGGCACTCCCCAGAATCGTATTTGTTTATCCCCAACATCAAGCCCCACCCATCGATATCCTCTATACATTAAAGCTCTTTGACTTGCAGATGATTGCCTGTCTTTCAAGACAATAACGGCTTGTCCTGTAGAACCACCACTTGTTTTCTTCGTCAACAAATATGGTTTATTGATTGCAGACAAACTCGCAAGATTATCTCTGACATCTATTTTTGTAATAGTAGGAAAATCAGATAATCTATTTCTCAATTCTTTTTTATTAAACTCTATTCCTTGAAATTTATTTTTGTAATAAGGTATATTCTCCTTTGCGTAATTAATCAGATTTTCAAGTCTTTCTAATTGGTAATTGTTAAGTTTTTCATAATCAAAATATTGTGTCTTTTCGTATTCATACAAATACTTCATGACAGGCTCTCTACGAATAAACTGTCCGACACCATAGAAAAAATATTTTGCGACATATTTATTCATATAGGCAGTCCATTTTGCTAAATATTTTTTCCCATGAATAATTATTTAGAATAAATTTCCTGGCATTTTCACCAGTTCTTTGCACTAACTTATTATCAGACAACAATTCAAGTACCATCTTTGCGTATTCTTTTGCAGTATCACAAACAAATACATCACTACCCACATTCGCCTCTATACCCTCCAAACCAACAGACGTAGTTACAACACACTTACCCATTGACATTGCATCAAGTATTTTAAGTTTGGTTCCACTACCGATTCTAATAGGAGCAACATATACGTTTGATTCTGCAACTAGTGGCCTTATATCATCGACGAACCCATGGACACGAATATTTTTTGCATACTTTGATTTATATAGGACTTTAATGGGATCGGCGCCAACCACATTAAATATTACATCTTTATTATTAGCGGCTATATGCGGGAATATTTCATTTACAAAATATTCTACTGCATCTATATTTGGCCATTGAAACATACCCCCTACCCATATCAAGCTATCTTTTTTAATATCTGATTTTTCAGGTTTAAAGTAATCAGTATCAGTACCATTTGGTATTACTTTAAATGAAGTATTTATTGAGAATTCTTGTAAAATATTTTTATCATACTCGGACATAACAACACATGTTTTAAACTTTTTTAATGTGTCTATCTCATAATTTTTTAAATCTTTATACTGCTTATTAATGTACATTTTTTTAATATAATTTTTCTCTTTTTCTACCCATCGTAAATAACGTAAATATTCAACATTATGCTCAGTAAGAAGCGAATTTATTGCTGGCATTAATTTCATATATTCTGCCATTGGAAGCATGTCATAATGAACAAAATCAATATGATTCCTGGATTTTATATCATTAATGCAATCAATGGCTTCGTTTACAAAATATTTGTAAGCAATTAAGGGTTTATTCGTCAGCATTGTTTTCATTAAAATATACAAAAACGTTAGTTTAGAATTTTCAAATGGAATGGGGAACGTATGGCATTCTTTACAATATTTCTTCATTTCACTGTTATAATGTTCTCTTGTATCTTTGTTAAGGCCTTTAGAAAAAAATGAGACAAGATAAATATTATGTTTTCTTGAAAGATGCTTTAATACATTAAATGTTCTCTGGAAATGACCATTATTTGGAGGATAAGGTAACCGTGTAGAGAGAAATAAAATATTCATCTTAGATATCTTTGTTGTGTATTATTTTCAAAAAATTCTTATATCAAATTTGATGACTTTCTAAAGTTATCGATATAGAATCAATTATGTAAAATACTTATATATTAACGTTCTATATATGAAGCAATAATATTAACTTCTAATCCATGAGCTATCTTCTAATAACTATTTAATATTCATAAATTCAATGATTTTGTATCACTAACGGAATAGATAATATATCTTATTATTCCGTGTATACCATATCAACTTTTCCTTTAATTTATTATAATGTATTGTTTTTAATAATTGATACTTATTACTTTGTTATTTTAATTCACAAAAAACCCAGCAACATAATTGTATAACAATATATCGATAATTAATTTATATACTCTCTAATCTAATTTTCATTAAAAGATTTTACATGCAAAGAATATTACATTTGCGATCCAGTTCTGGATTTTATGGCGCCGAGAGTGTTTTAGTCACACTGCTTGATCAATTATCTGAATATGGAAAAGAAGTACATCTCGCTGTAATTGAAAATTATATAAATCAAAACCGTGATCTTGTTATTCGCGCGCAAGAAAAAAATATTAAAACGATCGAGATTCCTTGTTCAAAACGTTTTGATCTTAAATCAATTCGTGAAATATTTAATGTGGTACAACAATATAAAATTGAATGCGTGCATACTCACGATTATAAAAGTCACTTATATGGCTTGCTCGTTGCAAAACGCCTAAAATTGCCATGTATAGCAACATTACATGGATGGGTTAACAACACAACATCACTTCGTTTTTATCAAATAATCGAACGAATTCTATTGAGATTATTCGACTCAGTTGTAACTGTTTCACCACAAATGGAGAAACGATTAAATTCAGGTCTTTTACCAATAAAGCATCTATTATCGATACCTAATGGTGTGAATATAAAACAATTTCATCCTGGATCCTATTATGACTGTAAGAAACATTTTAATTGGACTAAAGATAATTTTGTATTCGGTATAATTGCCCGGCTGTCAGAAGAAAAAGGACATAAAATATTACTAAATGCCTTCAAAATTGTTAATTCGAAAAGCCCAGGCAGTCGCCTATTAATTATTGGTAGTGGTCCAGAACGAGAATCACTTGAAAATATTGTCTCCGATCTAAATTTAGAAAATATAGTTTGTTTCGCAGGACCGCAGACAAATATTGATAAAATCATGCGTTGTATCGATTGTTATGTTTCATCCTCGCTAACTGAAGGTATGCCGATGGTTTTATTGGAAGCTATGGCAAGCGGGACACCTATTATCGCAACAAAAGTCGGCGCTGTTGATAATATGCTTTCAAATAATATGGGGACACTTGTCAATCCTGATGATTCAATTGAACTCGCATTAGCTATGCAAAATGTATTATTAAATGTCAACAAAGCAAAAAGAATGGCAGACAGAGCTCGACGAAAGTGTATTGAACAATATAGCGCTCAAAAACAAGCAGCCGCTTATATTAAGCTATATTCAGATATAAGTTTGTAGAGATAACTAATAATTACTTTAATTAATCATCACTATAAATTATTAGCAACAGCTCAGTATAGTTCAAATATAGCTTAACTATATCAATAATAACTGGCATAAATTCGGCATGTACTGCTAAAGCAGTAATTCATTAAGTATAATTATTTATACCCATAGTTTTATATCTATGTAATTTATATTATAGTACTGAGCTAGTTATTCGACTAAATATAAATAATTCAACAATTGATATGTATACATATTGTAACTCCTCTCGTACATTTTAAGGCAGTTTTTAAAATTACAATACAGAGATTATCATAATATAAAATATCGGCTATATGAGCTTCTGAATTCGTATAAACGGCACATTTCGAAATGACTGTTAGATATGCAATTTTGACTAAATTTGAAGATTATTTTAGCCTATGCTTAAAGTTATAGATTTAATCACTACTCAGTTTCAGTTCGAGTAAATATGACGTTGAATTATAATTTCGATGACGACAAAACTTCCTCTAAAATCTTCTGTTGTTTAACTGTAAGGTTTTCACGCCATTTGTAATTACTATTCCTTAAATTAAATGATTTTAAATTATCTTGAAATTCTCTACTCCATTTCAGATCACAAAATTTCAGAACATCTTTGAAAATTTCAATTGGTTTTTCACAAAGTGTTTCATATTCTATTTCCACTATATTTTTTAGATTATTCTGTTTTGCTGCGTCCATTGCATCTTGAAATATTAAACAGGCAATACCTGCCAGAGCCACATATGACCTATCATACTTTTTCCACAATTCATCATATTTTTCTGGCAGTTCTCCCCATCGCCAATTACTTGGGCCGCGCCATCCCCACCACCATGGGACATCTAAAAATGAATTGGCCACTGCCATTGAATCACGTTTCACATGAATAAAAACTGCATCATCAAAAATAGCTTTCAAATATCCAAGACGTGGCCAGCCTGTTATTTTAAGCATCAAACGTTGACGTTTGTTTGTTATTATTTTTGATAAAGAGCTAGTAATTTGAATTCTGGACTTTTCCATTAGATCTTCTGCTACCAAATCTCTACATGGCGTTCTAAATCCCCTACAATTATGTTCCCAGAAATTGTAACATTCTTCAGGACCGTATTTACGTTTGATATAGTTCCCAAGTAATGGAATTTCTATTCCATTCAATACAAAACGGTTAAGATGGGGCTGATCTGGATATCGATCACATATAGCTGAAAGCCATGCCACCTCCGGATGAGTTGCAAACATTTTATGAAATATACTCGAACCACTGCGGCCAAGCCCGATGACAAATATTGGTTTGCTTAAAGACATTATCAAGTCCATTATTGGCTAGTTACACTAGTATATAATTATTATAATACTATTATAAATAATATTATTATTACATTTTCTGTCATGCTAGTGCTTAAATTCATCACCAGCTAATACCATATTGATAATTACATTATATGATAACGATTAAGGAAATATATAATAAGATTTCCTATATAGTACAGGGAAATAACCCAGCTTCTCTCCGTGCCAGACTAATTAAAGGCGCAGCTGGTTCATTTTTATTACAAATTCTTTCTGTACTTTTTGGCCTAATCTCAAGTATTTTGCTGGCTAAATTTATTGGGGCACATGGATATGGCATTTATACATATGCATTGGCTTGGATAAATCTTTTAATGGTCATTGCAGCCTTTGGAACCAATAGACTGATTACCCGTGAAGTTGCAATATGCCAACAAGACAAACAATGGGGAAAACTTCATGGCATATTACGATGGGCAAATCAATTAGCTTTAACTTCTTCAATTATTATTGCTTTTATATTTGCGGGCATCGCATTTTGGTTATATTTAATATCGTATTCTGAAAAGGCGTTAGCATTAATTGTAGTATCATTTCTCTTGCCCTTTTTGACTTTATCAACTCTTCGTCAAGCAGCACTTCAAGGACTTCATTATGTTGTTGTAGGATTAATTCCTGAGAATTTAATTAGGCCACTTTTGTTGATCATTTTTATTACTGTCAGTTATTTTATACTAGCTGATAATTATACAGGAACAGTCGCGTTAGCAAACAATATAGCTGCTGCTACAATTGCTTTTTTATTTGGTAGTTACCTTTTATACAAAAAGCTACCCCATGAAGTAATTTCTACTAACCCTTCTTACGATAAATCATTGTGGTTTAAAAGTGCCTTACCATTTTTATTATTAAGTGGCACCCAGGCTGCGAATAGTCAAATTGGCATACTCATTCTTGGTTCTGTCTCCGATGCTTCTTCCGTCGGTATTTATTCAGTCGCATTACGTTTAGCAAGTTTGCTTGCATTCTTTCTCATCGCAGCAAATTCAATTCTTGCACCGAATATCGCTACTTTATATAGCGTTGGCAATTTTTCCAGACTACAATCTCTTACTACGAAAAGTGCATGGGCAATCATGCTTCTGACACTACCTGTAGCTGTTTTTTTAATTATCTTCGGGAAACACATCCTCGCCTTATTTGGCACAGAATTCATTGCCGGCTATGAATTATTAGTTATCTTACTCATCGGGCAGGTATTTAATGCTGCCATGGGGTCAGTTGGATTACTTTTAACTATGACGCGACATGAAAAAGAGGCTATGTGGGGGATTATCTTTGCTTTTATACTAAACACAATATTTAGCGCCATCCTAATTCCTTGGCTTGGTGCGTTGGGCGCTGCAATTTCATCAATAGCCAATACATTTTTTTGGAATATAATATTTGGTATATTTGTTTATAAACGTACTGGTATAATTCCTTCAATAATTGGTCGAATTAAGGCATGAGACGAACAAATTATGAATAAACCTGACTTTTTCATTGTTGGAGCTCCAAAATGTGCTACCAGTGCATTATATCAATATCTAAAAAGGCATCCGGATGTTTTTATGTCTGAACCAAAAGAGCTCAATTTCTTCGCTACAGATTTAACTTCTCCCTATTTTGTAAAGGATAAAGATTATTATCTGTCATTATTCAATAATGCGAATGGTTATAAGCGTATAGGTGAGGCGTCAGTATGGCATCTATACTCAAAGATTGCTGCTAAAAACATATATGACTTGGTCCCAAATGCAAAAATTATTGCCATGGTTAGAAATCCAGTTGATATGATTTATTCTTATCATGGGCAAAGACTTTTTAATGGTACTGAAGATATTGATAATTTTGAAAAAGCGATTGAAGCAATTCCTGAAAGAAAATTAGGTAAGCGACTTCCAGATGACCCTTATCCAATTGAAGGACTATTTTATCTGGATATCGCAAAATACTCGGAACAAATTCGACGATACATTGATGTGTTTGGTAAAGAAAATATTCATGTAATTATTTTTGACGACTTTAAATCAGATTCTCGTTCCTCATATGCTTCTACGCTTGATTTTCTTGGGCTTGGCACAGAAATTCCACATGAGCTACCTAATGATAATATAACTCGAAATGCGAGCAAGCATTATAAAAATCAATTTGTCAAATGGATTATAACGAAACCACCAAAGTCACTAAGAATAATTGGCAAGATGCTTATGCCGAATAGAAAAATACGGCAAAACATCTTGCGCAATATAAAGATAATGAATATTAAATGGCAACCGCGACCAAAATTAAATCCAGAACTATATTTAAAATTACAAAAATATTATCAACCTGAAGTAGAAGAATTAAGTCAATTGCTTGATCGTGATTTAATAACACTTTGGAAAAACGTTAAAAACTAATTCTCATTTTTTAAATCATTACATCCATATTATTTTTATAAATTGAATGTTTAATTATAGAGATATTGGTAATTTTCTTTATTTTACCTAGTAACCATCAATTAAATAGAATGATAATTTTATGTGCGGCTTAGTTGGTATTTTAAATAAAGATAAAAATAAACAAGTAGATAAATGCTTATTGGAAAAAATGACAATGAGCATCAGCCATCGTGGGCCTGATGATTTTGGTATTTATATTAATGGCAACATAGGTTTAGGGCATAGACGTTTATCCATTCTCGATCTCGAATCAGGACATCAGCCAATGCTTGATTTACAGAGAGAACGTGCAATTGTTTATAATGGCGAAATTTATAATTATCTTGATTTGAGATCAGACTTAAAAAAGAATGGGCATGTATTCAAAACTAATTGTGATACTGAAGTTCTATTACAATTAATTGATTTCGAAAATAATCAGTACCTAGAAAATTTAAATGGCATGTTTGCCTTTGCATTATGGGACCAAAAAAAACGAAGTTTATTATTAGGCAGAGATCGGCTTGGGATTAAACCATTATATTATATTGATTTAGATGATGTTTTTATATTCAGCTCTGAAATAAAGGCATTGTTACATTATCCAGGCATATCAAGAGAAGTTAACTCGGATAAAGTATTCGAGTATATTGCTTATCGAGGAATCGCTGGTACAGAAACTATTTACAAAAATATCTTTCAAGTTCCACCAGGTCATATTGCAAAATTAAACCCTTTCAATTATGAATTGAAATTTGAAAAATATTGGCAAGAAGGTGTGTTGAAAGACGTACATGATTACACATCACATAAAGATGATTACATAGAACAATTTTTAGAAATATTTTATGATGCTGTAAAGATACGTCTAATTAGCGATGTGCCTGTTGGCACTTTTAATAGTGGCGGCGTTGATTCTAGTTTGGTTTCTGCTATTGTGCGTGAAAATAAACAAGATGTATTACATACGTTTTCCGCTGGATTTAATGAGGATTCTCACGATGAAAGACAATATGCAAATATTGTAGCTAATCAGTTAAATTCAACACATCACACCATAGTGATGAATCAATATGAGTATAGTGACGCTTTAGAAGAAACATTATGGTTCTTAGAGGAACCAATTAATCATGCACACTCCGTACAAATATTAAACCTAAGTCGTCTGGCGAAAGAATTTGTAACGGTTGTCCTAACTGGCGAAGGCTCAGATGAAATATTTGCTGGCTATCCTAGATACAATTTACCTAAATTAACATACTTAACACCAACTCCTATTCGTAAAATTATCTCAAATCTACTTACACCATTAGCTGAAACATTTAGTTTTCGTCGAACTGTTAAGCTATTTGAGGCATTTGGACGTAGTGATGAAGAATTAATAACAGATAATGCTCGTTATGTACCATTATCCGTTTTGCAACGATTGGTTGGTAAAGAAATAAAATATCCAAACCGTAAATCATTATATGATATAAGTGTAAATACTTTTGATGATTTATTACAGTCACATTTATATTATGACCAAAGAACATATTTATCTTCGCTATTAATGCGCCTGGATAAAATGAGCATGGGAGCCAGTATAGAGGCTCGTGTTCCTTTTTTAGATTATCGCCTAATCGAATGGAGTTAC
>JGI2160J19893_10000193_pt1 | contig 20787 bp, 22 predicted proteins | sample DeeMarSeWOR28_12_FD_19893 | JGI IMG/M metagenome (IMG submission 19893)
TCGAGGTCGTGGGCATCAGCACCACACCGACCCAGGACCCGGCGGGCTGCGGCAGCGGCTGCGTCTGCTCTTCCTGAGCTTTGCGATGCAGGACTGGTACGTGTACATCGTAAGATGCCGCGACGGCAGCCTGTACACCGGAACGGCCACTGATGTTGAACGCAGACTTGTTGATCATCGGGCCAACCGGGGCGCCAAATACCTGCGTGGGCGCGGTCCCTTGAAACTGGTGTTTAAAAAGCGGGTCGGGAAAAAAGGGCGGGCCCTGAAAGTGGAACACAAGGTCAAGCGCCTGCCCAGACATAAAAAGGAGGCGCTCATTAAAACCGGCGCCGGCATCGAAGCATTGCTGAACGGCCGTCGCCGCTGAACGGCAATGCAAGCTGCAATGGCTCACCCGGTCTTTTTTTTGCTCCGATAAATGGGGTTATCGTCTGGCTATCCCTTGAACCCTGCCTGCCCTCCGCAGCGTGTAAGGCGCCCCCGTCCTCTGCAGCATCCGGTTACGGAGGATGGAAAGGAGGGGAAACCCTCGAACTGCTGAACCCGATATTTCCAAAACCGCATAGTGGTATTATCTTGGTCAAGAGATTAATGGTGCCTTAATGCGAATTCGTCCATCCAAAGCAACTGATGCGGGTTCCATCTCCTGCGTCTATATTCAAACCTGGCAGGACACATACCTCAGTCTGGTGCCTTTTGGCTACCTGTACTCAATGTCGCAAAGCCAGCTTGAGCAGGGATTTATCGATGAATTGAAAAGCAAAAAGGCCATCAGTTATGTAGCCGAAGATCACGGTGAGGTGGTCGGATTTGTCAGCGGGGGCTTCGAGCGGCAGGGTGATGATGTTTACCAGGGCGAAATTTACGCACTTTACGTGCTGAAAGATCACCAGCGTCAGGGGATCGGCACCGAACTGGTTTCAGCCTTTACGACCGAGCTGAACCATTGCGGTATCTATTCCATGCTGGTGTGGGTCCTGGAGCACAACCCTTACCGGCGATTTTATGAAAAGATAAACGGCATTTATCTTCGAAAGCGGCGGATGCCTTTCGCCGGTGAGATATTGGACACCGCCGCATACGGCTGGTTAGATACCAATCTCATACATCATTGACGCCGGGTCCGTCCCATTCATCCATTTTCCCCGGGTGCGGGGCTTTGAGAATCTCGTGTTCAAAAAACGGTGAATAAATGCGTTTGCGAAATTATCTGTTAATGTTTGCAATGATTACCGGGCTGACAGGCTGTTCCGATGATCCGGGGACGCAGGTAGAAACCCACAGTTATCTCAACGTTTCCGTCGACCAGTTTGTCGAGATGCTTGAAAAGAAAGACTTTACGCTGATTAACACCCATATTCCCTATGAGGGCGAGCTTCCCGGAACCGACCTATTGATCCCGTTCAACGAAATCGAGCAGCATCGGGTCAAACTGCCGGGTGATACGACCACCCGCATCGTCGTATACTGCAAAGCCGGGCCCATGGGTGATATCGCTGCCGACAAGCTGGTGCAGATGGGCTATACCCATGTGATTCATTTTAAAGATGGCATGAATGGCTGGGAAAAAGCCGGAAAATCACTGCTATTCCGTTCCCGCTAAACCTTCAGAAGATCCTTATCCCCAAACCCTGTTTCTCATTTATAGAAATGGGGTTTTATGATTTAGCGCCTGCCGCGTATTTAAAAGTCGGCGTATTGCATGCCAGAATCGATCTGCGGGGGCTGGGGACATCAGCAAAGATGGGAAGGGCAAAACATTTTTCTGTTAATCTGAAACCGGTTGTTATACAAATCATCGATTCAAACAGCGGTAATTTAACGACCACCTTTCGCTTGAGGAATTCTATCTATGGGTCAGGCTTCAAAAGTCAAGTATCGATATGGTCATGTCATTGCGGCGACATGCTTCGGAATTCAGGCCGTCGGTATCGGCACCTATTTTTCTTATGGGGTGTTGTTCAATCCGCTGATTGATGAGTTTGGCTGGTCGAGGGCTTCGATCTCCGGGGCTGCATCGATGGCTTTTTTACTGATGGGTTTTCTCGGCATTGGTGTCGGCAGATTAAACGACCGATTCGGGCCGCGAATCTTGACGACGGTCTCCGGCGTTTTCTTCGGCATGGGTTATTTTCTGATGTCCGGACTTGAATCGATCTGGCAGTTGTACCTGTTCTTTGCGATTATTTTCGGTATCGGCCTGAGTACGGTCGATGTTATTGCCCTGAGCACCATCGCACGCTGGTTTGTCAGAAAACGGGGAATTGTGACCGGCATTGTAAAAGTCGGCACCGGTGCCGGGCAGATGACCTTCCCCTTTTTGGCGAGCATCCTTATCACCCTTTACGGCTGGCGGAATTCCTGTGCCATCATCGGCGTGGCGGTGCTTATTTTCCTGGTTGCCATTGCGCAACTGCTGCGGCGGGATCCGGGCTCAATGGGTCTTTTCCCCGATGGGGATACTGCACCAGCGGCGAGCGGTTTATTTTCGGTCACCGATGGCCTTTTCCTGCGCGAGGCCTTGCGCACCCGGCAGTTCTGGACGCTTTGCGCGGCCAAACTGGCAATCGTCTTCTGTCTCATGACGGTTATGGTACATATTGTGCCCTTTGCACACGAGATTAAGGTTTCTGCAACCCGGGCCGCCAGTGTCCTTTCGACCATCGGCGGCGTGAGCATGGCCGGCCGCTTTATCAGCGGACTTGCCATTGACCGCATCGGCAGCAAAAGAGTGATGGTCTTTAGCTTCGTCTTGCTGATTGCCGGGCTTTTTTGGCTTCAAATGACAACTGAATTGTGGATGCTTTACCTATTTGCCATCGTTTACGGCATTGCCCACGGCGGATTTTTTACCTCCTTTTCCCCGATTGTCGCCGAATTTTTCGGGATCAAAGCTCATGGTGCGCTTTTTGGTATCACGATGTTTTGCGGCACATTTGGCGGTGCTATGGGCCCGGTTATGGCCGGGTACGTGTTTGACATTACCGGAGGCTATGGCGGGGCTATCTGGATCTGCACCCTGGTCGCTGCGCTCGGATTTGTGATGATCGCATTGCTGAAGCCGGCCACGGGAGAATCAAAGACCGGCGGCTGATAACGGCACTTTTGCATGTTCCATCAAACAAATTTTATCACCATGGCTCAAGCATCTCATTTCCCCGAAGTTCTGTTTACTTTTTTCCACACCGATGTTTCACAAATTTCACAATTGCGGTCCCGGCAGCGAACAAATCTATTTATATAGTTTTATAGACTTTTGCGGGTTTCGTATCTTACTGAAATTTAATGATTATATGATAGGTCTAAATTTCCGACGGCATCGAACGTAATGGCATAGAATATGCTTTGCTTCTGTGCCTGTATTTTGAAACCCTTTTTTGATCCGGGGATGTACGGACAGGATTCATTTTCAAAAACAAAGCAGACAAAGAAAGGGAGCGATGGAGCGCAGGACTTATCCGAGGGTGAGAACGTGCAACCTTATTTCTTATATGGCGATAAGGGAAAATGGGCAGATTGTTGATCAGGGCATGGGGCGTGCGTTAAATATCAGCCAGAATGGAATTTTCCTTGAAACGCCCCGGCTCCTTTTTGCGGATTACGTATCACTCATGTCCGTTGACGTGAATAACAATTTGATAGAAATTAAAGGAAAGGTCGTTTATTCCGGAATCCATGGATCGGGAATGATCGGCAACGGGGTCTGCCTGCAGGGAGAACACCACGAGAACATTCAATTTGCTGCCAAGCTCATAAAAGTCTTTCACAGCCGAAAGAACCGGGTCCCAGTGGCGATGATGGCTTAGAGAAGGCATCCGGCACCTGAGGGATCCATTGTCCGGCGGTTGCCGGCGCCACTTCTTAACATTTGGAATCCATGCTGGTTTCAAAATCCGATATTCCAGAAAAAGGATGGCCTTTATTTACGAGAGTCAGCTGCTGCGATGCTGTTTGCCCATCGTGGCCCAAAGCCCCCCGGCAATGATCAGCCCGCCAAAGACATAATGGATCATACCCAGGGACTCACCAAGCAGTGCTGCGCCCAGGATCGCGCCGTAAAGGGGCAGGGTGTTGTAGAACACCATGGCGCCGCCAGCCCCCAGGGTTGTGACGCCGCGGTTCCAGGACCAATAACCGATGATGGTCGGAACCACACAGATGTGGACAATGGCGGCAATCGTCTCCAGTCTGAGATTGATGGAGATGTGTTGAAGTTCAAAAGCGGCCGCGGCCGCAATCAGCGGCAGGCTGATAAAGTTCGACAGTGCGGTTGCGGCGACCGGAGATCGGTTGCGCATCACCCGGCGGCCGAAAACGGCATAAAAGGCCCATAGGACGGCCGAGGCCAGAAGGATCAGATCTCCCGGATTAAATCGGAGCTGCAGCAGAAAAGCAAGCGAACCGCGCGACAGCAAGCCCGCTACCCCGATGAGACCCAGGATTGCACCTGTCAGCTGCCGGTTGGTAACCGGTTCCTGGATAATCAACCCCGCGATCAGCGCGGTGATCAGCGGCGAGAATCCCTGGATCAAAGAACAGTTGACTGCAGTAGAATATCGAAGTCCCAAATACAGCAGCGGGCTGAAGCCGACCACCCCGGTAAGGCCCATAGCCACAATCCACCACTTGTCCTTTCCGTAGCGGCGCTCCTGCGAAGGCCGGCCCTTGAGCAGAATGCCGAAAAAAGCGGAGGCAACCGTAAAGCGCAGGGTGGTAATCGTCAGGGGACCGATATCATCGCGTAACCAGCGCCCCAGTACCGCATTGGTGGCCCAGCACATGGTTGCCAGGTTGACGAATATTACCCCTAGCGCCTGTTTGCGCCAGCCTGCGGAATCATTCAATGTTTTTGCCCCTTCTAAGGACTTTCGGCAGAAAATTGCAGCCTCGCGGCACCGATTTCAATGACATCCTGATCGTAAAGGATGATCGATTTTTTAACCGGCTCGTCATTGACTTTGGGCCGGGGCCGCCCACCGATATTGCTCAGGTAGAAGCCATCGGCTTTTTTCGTAATGATGACTGCGGTGGGACTGATCAACAGGCCCTTGATCACAATGTCGGATGTGGGATCTTTTCCAATCGATGTTATTTTTCGGGTGAGCGCGATCTGCCCCTTGCCGCCCGCCAGGTAGGTTAGTGAGCCGGCCGGCTCCTTTTCTCTACTTTCGGTTTTGTAGCCGGGGTCTTGCGGTTCAAGTTCTCGCACTTTGCCGCGACGCTGACGCTTATCCCAGAATTTTGCTACATTGATGCTTTTGGTGGGATTGCTCTGCATCATCATCCTGCGATGCTGCGTTGTGTTCATCCCCTGGGTTTCATCGAAATCATCGGCTGCGTCGGACGGCAGCTTTTCTTTTTCAGGATAATTAAAAACGAGCGAATATTCGCCGATGGTGATAACGTCTTCATGCTTCAACCAGTGCGAGTTAATCAGCTGCTCGTTGACGAACGTACCATTCTTGCTCTGAAGGTCAGTCAGCACGAACCGGTCTTGCAGTGAGTCTATCTTGGCGTGATGCCCGGAAACAGATCGGTCTTCGATGACCAGGTTATTGGCCGCCCGCCGCCCGATCGTCAAAGAAGCGCCCTTTTGAAGCTGATATTCTCCAAGGATTTTGTTTTTTAATTGCAGAAGTAAGGTCGGCATCGGGTTTCACTGTAACCGATCTCAAAAATGCATCTAACGCTCAATCGCTGCGTTACCGACCTCCTCAAAATGCTCACATACTTCCGTGTATGCTGCGCTTTTTCGTCGGACGGCGCCTTGCTCTTGAGCGCGAGCTACTATTTTTGAGATGGGTTCTGGTAAAAAATGCGCAAATTGGATTTAACCTGTCCATGATATAAAAAGAATCGATTTTCGTCAAGAAACCGAAATTTGAACTGCTACCGATTATACTGTAATTATTGCAAAATTCCCTCTCTGAATCCTGAAATTCCACTTCTCATCCCGAAAGGAGGGGCTTCTTTCCTCCCATCATTTTTTTTATCCGTGAACCTCTGAACCCTGAACGTTGAACCTTTTTTACGGGGCCAGCAGCACCTGATCCTCGAATTTCTCCGACAAAGCAGAGGTGAGGGCATCAACGGCCGTTTGATCGGCGAACTCCACCATCAACTCACCGTTGGCGCCCAGCACCAAGGCACCATGTGCTTCAACTGCCGCCAGCACTTCAGATGGCTCGACGGTCCACCAGCCGCGCGTGCGCATGAGCAACTCGCGTCCCTTGAGTCTTCGAGGGGTGACGAGATCGATGGTGCGGAAACGGGCGGCCCAGCCGATTTGCGCCGGCGCTCTCAGAACAGGGCTCACCGGGTCATGATATATGCGGCAGCGGCCGAATAATCGCAAACGTATCATTTGATTGAATACCAACCTCCCAGCAGTTTTTATGCAAGATTTAGCCAAAAACCTCCCGAACAAGCCGCTCGGCTTCATTTTGCTGAGGCAACAGGCCCGGAGGGATATCGATTCCCTCCGAACCGATGACTTTCGCCAAACATCGGGCATAGACGGCCGGGGCGATTTCTTCATCCATGGGCATCCCCCTCTGATGCGCCACGCCCCATGACCGTTCGAATTTTGCCAGTGTCTCTTCCAACCAGGCCCTGACCCGGTAATCATACGGAGAAATATCCAAACGTTTCAGGATCTCCTGCAGAGACTGCTCCACGGCTTTGAAAACCTTCCTCATTGCCTGTACCGAAGGATCCCGCCCCCATTCATCCATATTCATCATTCTCCCGTTTAAAATCCGGTTATCTTTTATACATAGCAAATTCCACAGCGTCAATAAAACGCTCATGCACCTCCTTCAGCGGGCTTGCTGATTAAAACTCCGCAACCTGCAGTCGACCCGCCCTTCAACGCTGAACCTTTGAACCGCTTGCACACACTACATCTAGTAATATATCGTTGACAATTCCCTATATATTGAGTATATATAATTAATTTAGATGTCTGTAGGCGACTTGTTTATGTGATTATTTATACAAATTTACGATGAAGGGTGCCTAAAAACAATGAGCTACATATCCTGTCCCAAAAGCAAGGCTGAAAATAAAAAGCACATCGCCATCTGCAAACAATGCCGGGATCGTAAATCCTGTCCGTCGTACCTGAACTTTCGGCAACCGGCATTACCCTTAAAAAGCTGAGGGAGTCGTGATGACAGATCAAATGCGGATTGAAGCGGAAGAAAAGCGATATAACGATCTTAGAGACGAACCCTGCGTCGTGTGCGGGGAGCCATACTTGTATGTACTGGGCAGTTATACGCCGGAAGAACCGAAGCGTTCCAGAAACCGGGAGGCTAAAGCGCCTGTTCTTTACTATACCCTGTGCGAGAAATGCTTTAACAATGGTCACATTCCCACCGCGCTTATCGAATCTGCTTACCGGAGCAAATTCGGCAAAATGGCTGCCTGAGAAGCATTAAAATATTGTCAAAAACGATACGTGAAAGCACAAAGAACCCCGGCCCTCATTTCGAGACCCGGGGTTTCCGTGTAAGTGGTTTCAAAACCCCTTCGATTTCATTCCTTTGTTTCGCCTTTTAACCTGCGAACCTGAACTCCTGAGGCTTAGAACTCTGTACATCTTATTTTTGCTTTTGCTTTTCTTGCTTCTCTTTCCTTTTTTCCTTGAGTGATTTGGCAGGCTTTTTTTTAACATCTTTTTTTGTGTCTCTCGCTTTAGCCATTGATGTCCTCCTGATTATCGTCGTTTGAAATAGGGTTGTCAAAGATTAAGCGGCTGCCCGAAGGTCTTGGGATAGCGCTTCACTTTTGCCACAGATAAAATATCAGAATTTTTAAAAAATAGTCAAGAGGCATCCAGGGGGGCTTCTTTGTTAGATCGAGAGCCAAGGGCCGATTGGCTCTGCCCCCCCGCTCTAACAAGCGGGCACACGGGGTTTTGAAACCACTTCCCGTCATTCTGTCGTTCCCAGATAAGTNCCCGCGTCTTTTAAGGCTTTCTCCATTTCATCAATACGGATTACGGCAGGATCGTACCAGACGGTGTTTGTTTCCGTGNNATCACGGAATCCATTGTTGACGAGCTCGACCCCTTCCAGTCCTTCCAGGACCTCTTCGCCCACATCGTATCAACTGACAAAAAAGACGACTCTGGACGATTCAGGATTCTCAGGGTTCGATCGAACGTTGCCGATAATAAGCACCATAAAAAGCAGCACCAGAGCCGAAAAAAACAGAGGGCCCCTGACCGTTTTGGCATTCATTTTTTATCTCCCTGCGGACGCATCTGACCGTTAGCGCTCAAAGATAACTTAATCATCACCTGATTTCTGGCAAGTCTCGGTGCTGCATGCTATGTCAGAGCGGCGGCTCGTTTACGCGCCGGGTCCCTGCCGGAATTTTCGTTACGTTTAAAGACTGGAAGCAACCCGGGTTCACACCAGCGTCTGGCCTTCTGCCAGGCCGGGTGCGGCCAGCGCAGATATCTGGCGGATCGTATCTGAGATCAGGATCATCTCGGCCGCAGCGGCGTTTTCTGTGACTCTGCTCTGTTTGCGCGTGCCCGGAATGGGGACAATATCCTCACCCTGGTGCAGAAGCCATGCGAGAGCCAGCTGTGCCGGGGTGATTTCAAGCTCTTCGGCCAGCTGCATCAGAGGGGCAAAGCGCTCTTTGTTGGCGGCAAAGTTTTCGCCCTGGTAGCGGGGGTTGTTGTTGCGGAAGTCATCTGATGCGAGCGTCTCGACGCTGCCGGTCAGAAATCCGCTGCCCAGCGGGGACCAGGGCACCAGCGCAATTCCAAGCTCCCGAAGCGTCGGCAGCAACTGGGTCTCGGCTTCACGGCGCCAGAGCGAATATTCATATTGTACGGCGGCAATCGGGTGCACTTTTTGGGCCCGGCGCACCTGATCTGCGGTCACATTGCTCAGGCCCAGGAACCGGGCTTTGCCTTCTTTTACGGCCTCAGCCATGGCGCCCACGGTGTCTTCAATCGGTGTTGCCGGATCCGGGTAGTGAAGATACCACAGGTCGATATGCTCCACGCTCAAGCGCTGAAGGCTGCCGTTTAATGCCTGTCGGGCATAGTCCGGGGTTCCGTTGATGTTCAGTGAAAAACCCCAGCCGGTCGGCACCTCCGTACCCTGCCGGCCCGGCTCAAATACGATGCCGAACTTGGTAGCGATGAAGGCTTCTTCGCGTCGCGCGGCGACGGCGCGGGCAAGCAAGGCTTCGTTGTGGCCGTTGCCGTAGGCATCAGCCGTATCAATGAAAGTGGTGCCGGTATCCAGGGCATGTTGTACCGTGGCGATGGCGTCATCCTCATCCACATTGCCGTAATAGCCTTCGAGCACCATGGCGCCATATCCGATGGCGCTGACCTGGGGACCGTTTTTGCCCAGCTCACGTTTGGGTACCATTTTCCCTCCCTAAGGCTTCTCTTCTGTATGCCCGCTAGAATCTGCGGTTTTTTCGGTTGAAGGCGCTTCGCTGCCGTACACTTCAACATAGGCGTTGTGCGAAATACAGCCTTTTTCCCAGTGGCGCCTTACTTTTTTACCGATAAAAGAATCCGGATATTTGCGTGCAATGTTGCATCCCGGGCAGATCCGGTTCCACCCGGCCAGCATTTTTTTCATTTCCATGGTTGCCTCCTTTTACTAGCGGGGTCCAAATCGCTTTGCTGTTTTACGGCTAAACCATTCAGCCGTTAAATGATTCCATCGAATTTTTGGAATGGTATGGGATCCCTAAATGATAATTTTTAACAAAAAACGAGGCTTATCGTCAAGCGCTTAGCACGGGTGCTCTCGGTTGAAGGCTTTGATCATCGGGCAAACGGGCAGGGGGGTCGGCCGGCGCCGATGGCTGATCTCTGACTGCCGGTCCAGGCATTCAGGAATCAAATCTTCACCCGATGGCGGTTTTGCCGGCATTAGTATTTGACAAAGGCCACCGATACCGTTAATTAAATCCTTTCCAATAAGTGGTTTCAAAACCCCATCTGAAGTCCAATGGCTGTGTTGCACTCCTCCGATAAATGCTCACATACCTTGTGTATGCTGAGAACAACGACTTTCTCGATCGGTCTGCAGCTTGCTGAGCACCTTGATCTAGAAAAGATCAGAGGCGAAGTCCCGCTGTCAAGCGGGGCCCTTGAACCTGATCTGAGGCTTTGAAACTACTGCTAAATAGACGTGCCGATCCGCAGCACTGAAAAAAATCATGATCGCACCGCTTTTGACGCATTGCAGGTTCCGGATAGCCGGTCAGCGATCAGTGAACAAGGAGGGAGCATGTTAACACGCGCTTTTGTCCCCTTCAGGGGATACTGGAGTTCGCCTTTTTGCAAGTGGCAGGGGTCGTTTCAGAACGAAGATTCCGCCAAGCTGGCCGCGGCCACCACCAAGGCCTTCATGAAACTGCGAGGTTTTAAACCGGATATATTCGACGGTATTGTTTACGGCTCCACCATTCCCCAGAGATGGTGGTTTTACGATGCCCCCCATTTCGCCAGCCTGATGGGAAACCCCCGGATCAGCGGTCCGCGCATGGCCCAGGCCTGCGCCACCTCGACCGTGTCGGTTAACTATGCGGCCAACTGCATCCAGGCGGGCAGCCATCAAAATGTGCTGGTGGTCACCACCGACCGCATGTCCAACGGGCCCAATCTTCTATGGCCGAATCCGGCCGGCCCCGGCGGCAAGCCCGATTTTGAAAGCTGGGTTATGGACGGATTCGGCTGGGATCCGACGGCGGAAACCAGCCCCACCGGCACGGCCGAAAATGTGGCCAAAAAGCACGGAATCACCCGTGAGCAGTCCGATGCCATGGCCGTCAGCCGCTACAACAAATATGCCGACTCCCTTAAAAACGACCGGGAGTTTCAGAAACGCTATATGATCCCGGTGCAGGTGGCGGTTTCAAGAAAAAAGACCATCACCGTAGAAGCCGATGAAGGCATCACGCCCTGCACGGCTGAGGGCCTGGCCGCTCTGAAAACCCAGCCGGATTGTGTTTTGACCTTCGGCGCCCAGACGCACCCGGCCGATGGCAACGCCGGCATGATCGTCACCTCCGAAGAAAAGTCCCGCGAGCTTTCAGCGGACAGCTCGGTGGGCATTCAAATTATCTCTTATGGATTTTCCCGCGCCGAAAAGGCCTGCATGCCAGAAGCACCGACGCCGGCATCTCAGGCTGCACTGAAAAATGCCGGCATTAAGGTGTCTGAGCTGGCGGCCGTAAAAATGCATAATCCCTTTACGATCAATGATCTGGTCATTAAAAAACTGCTGGGGATTGATGAAAAGATTTTGAACAACTACGGCAGCTCTTTAATTTTCGGCCATCCCCAGGGCCCGACCACCATGCGCCTGCTGATCGAACTCATCGAAGAGCTGGTCATTCTCGGCGGCGGCTACGGCCTGTTGACCGGTTGCGCCGCCGGCGATACCGGCGCTGCCCTGGTGGTAAAAGTCGATTGATTGCAAGGCTAAAATGCCTTTAAAGCGTCTCATTGTTGTTGAACGATTTCACAGAAAGGAGGCAAATTGATGGGCAGTCAAGTTAAATACTATCCATTTTACATCGGAGGGGTTAAGCAGGTTTATCCGAATGTGCATCCGGGGGTGCCCAAGTATGCCACGGGTGTGGTGGTGGATAATCTTGTCTTTCTGTCCGGCATGACCGCCCAAGATACCGAGACGGGGGCCTGTCTGACGGATACCATGGCCGACCAGATGTGGGTCGCCCTTGAAAAGGTCAGACACGGCCTGGAGACGGTCGGCAGCAAAATGGAAAATATAATAAAGACCTTAATCCTTTTCAAGGACATCAAGGACTACCAGATCATGCGCAAAACCGAGCTGGAATACTACCAGAAGTATGCCCCCCGCCTGGTGGAGGACCCCCCCGCCAGCACGATTTTGCAGGCGGCAGCCCTTGCCCGACCTGAATTTTTGATTGAACTGGACGTGACCGCTGTTGTTTCTCGAAATGATTAAGCCCATTTTAGCAGAGCGGTTCAGATGACGGTGGCAAAGATTATGTGCGTGCAATAATGTTGACCAAATCCTTTCTTTCCCCGGCGAGATAGCGCTTCAGGTTTTCGTGAAAAATCTTGGCCGCCTGTTGCGCATATACGTCGCAGCGGCCGCCGATGTGCGGTGTGACGACGACATTGTCCATCCCCCAGAACGGATGGTCGGGAGGCAAAGGCTCCTGCCAGAAGCAGTCGAGGGCCGCGCCGGCGATTTTGCCACCCTTAAGGGCCTGAAGCAAGGCATCTTCATCCACCGTGTCACCCCGGCCGATATTGATGAAAAATGCGCTGGGTTTCATTTTGGCGAAGAAAGCGGCGTTCAACATCTTTTTGTTATCGGCCTTGGAAGGGGCAACGCAGATGAAATAGTCCACTTCCGCTGCCGCCTTGAGAAGCTCGTCCAGCCCGAAATAAGCATCCAGAACATCCAGTTCCCGGCGGGACGGATTGATGCCGTAGACGGTCATCTCAAATGCCTTGCACCGGTGGGCGATGGTCTGGCCGATGGCCCCGACCCCCAGAATGGCGACCTTTTTGCCGTAAAGCAGCTTCGTGGGCCAGGGGTCCCATATCCGGCGGTCCTGGTTGCGTATTATCCGAGGAAATTGGCGGTTCATGGCGATCATCAACATGATCGCCATTTCAGCCATCTGAGGGCCATGGATGCCGCGTGAAGAAGTTAAAATGATATCCTTGCGGGCCTGGAAAGCCGGCAGTTTCTCAATGAAATCGGTTCCCGTAATCATACACTGGATCCATTTCAGGTTTTTGGCACGGCTCAGCAAACCGTCGGAGATGCGCATGGCGGCCAGAATATCGGTTGTTTCAATAAAATCACCGACTTCATCTTCTTCCACGGCGGCCCTAAAGTTCACATCCGGATAATCAGCGGTCAAATAGCTTTTATACAGGTGGGGGTCCACGTCTTTACAGAGTATCAACACATTCATGGCAAACTCCTTGAGCGATCAGGATACGATAATGATTTCTTTGGGGGTTTTATGCAGACATTCTCCGGGACCGTCCGGGCCCACAATGTAATTGTCGCAAACATTGGCCCAGACGGTGTCGGTTACGCCTGCCGGGTGAACCGTGATGTTCATGCCGGATTTGAAGGGCATGGTTTCATCGTCCAAAAAGAAGGGCCTTTCCACCAGGTCATAGCCCTGGCCGTGGGCATACAAACGCAGTTCGGGCTTATAGCCGTTTTTAACCAGAAATTCGTTGTGTGCGGCCAGAATGTCTTTGGGAGCGGCCCCGGGTTTGAGCAAGTTGAGGGTGTTTTTTTGCGCTTCCACCGCGAATGCATATGCATCCACCAGCTCCTGGGACGGTTGGCCTAAAGAATAAATTCTGGAGATTTCGGCATAGAAACCGCCGGGGCCGTTGACCTCGACTAACAGAGAAAACTGGTCCCCTTCGCGGATGACCCGGTTCTGGAAGTGACGGTACTGAAATGAGGCATGCACGCCTTTGGGCGCTGAACACGCCAGGATCAACTGCCGCTCGCTGCCCTGTCTGGTCACGGAATACTGCGCTTCGGCGTATACTTCAAAGTCCCGCATGCCCGGCCTGATGGTATTTTTTACATGCTCGATGGCCACATCCTGCAAGGCCGCGGTTCCCTTGATCAATTCGATTTCCTCCGCGCTCTTGACAGCCTTGAAGTGATCAATCGGTTCGGTCATATCCACAAACTTGACTCCCGGAAGATGTCTGGTCAGATATTCAAAAAAATTGATGGGGATATAGGATCTGCCCACCAGGCCGACAACGGCATCTTTTTTCTCCTTTAAAACACTGACCGCCAGCTCCGCGTCGTAGGTGTGGGTATAGTGCGCACTGGCGAAGTACGGCGCGCTCAGCCGCTGTTTCACACCGCGAACGGCCCATTTCGGCGGAAAAGGTTCACCCGGCGGTTTGGGCCCGACGGTGATCAGGGTCATTTCGTCGTCTGCCGGAAAAACAACGGTGAAGGGGTAACTGTGTCGTGCCGAAAAATCACTGAACCATTTGATGTATCCGCCGACAAACTCTTCATCATTGCGCATCAGCAGGTAATCAACCTTGTGTTCCCGCATGGCTTCGCGGGCCAGGGCCCAGCGGCGTTCGAGTTCCTGGTTGGAAATGCATTTTGTCAGCCTTTCTTTGGGATCAAACATGGACGCAACTCCTTTTACTTATTGGTTGGTGATTGGCAGTTAAGGTTAAATAAAGCTTTTGGTGGAACATAGTGAAGGCCCATTTGCTTGTCAATATTAAATCCTTAGCATCTTACCCTTTAAGCGGATCTGTTTGCCGAGAGACATCTCTGACAGGGATCTTGAAAAATTCCCCGAACGCATCAATGGATCTGCCAGGGGCGGGTGATGGGTTGAACAAACTGAAAACTGCGCAAATGAGCCCAGTGGCGACCGAAGCCCGGGTGAAAGTTTAACTTGCTTTGCCCAAAAATTTGTTACATAACCCTGAGCGGCGCGGAGGTTTGGAATGCGATCGTTTGTCGAAAATGTGGCTAAAAGAAACAGTTTTGCTCTGAGAACTTTGTTTCGGTTAATCAAATGCACTCAAGAAAAGGAGGTCAGTATGAATCGTAAAAAGTTTTTGACCATCTTCGTTGGATTTGCCCTGGTTTTTGCGCTGTCTGTGGGCGTCGCCGGCGTCTGCCCGGCGGCCGATACATTCACCCTCAAAACCATTCATGCCTGGAACAAGAACTCCTTCGATGTCAAACAGTTCCTGACATTCCTGGAATTGGTACAGCAGGATGCGGACAAAAGATATCCGGGACAGCTCAAGCTCCAGGACCGGGGCGGCAGCGAAACCATCGGCAACACCGAGCAGGTTGAGGCCAATCGCCGGGGTCTGGTGGATATGACATACACGGCCGCTTCCTACTACACATCCATTATGCCGGAAATGGACGTCATGAGTTTGAGCAAAACGATGCCCTGGGAAGAGCGCGCCAACGGCCTCAACGATTACCTGGAAAAGCTTCACAATGCCAAGGCCAACAGCCATTACCTTGGCCGCTTTGACACCGCAAGTCTCTTTCACTTGTTTCTCAGCAAGCCGATCAAGAGTGTCAACGACCTGAAAGGCATGCGAATCAGATGTTCGCCGACCCACATCCCTTTCATAAAGTCCGTGGGGGCCGAACCCATCGGCATGCCGCCCTCGGATATTTATACGGCCATGGAACGCGGCGTGGTCGACGGTTATGTTCAGCCCGCTTACGTGATCAGGGACTTCGGACTGGTAGAAGTGTCCAAATACATGGTCATCCCGGGCTTCTACAAACCGGTGGCGCTTGTTTTAATGAATCTCGATTCATGGAACAAGCTGCCTGAACACCTGCAGGATTTGCTGACGGAAAACATGGAAAAAGCCCAGCGTCTCGCCGTAAAGGCTTATGGCGATAAGTATAATGCTGAAATCGCGTCCTTCAAAAAAGAGGGGATGGTCATCAATGAGCTGGCGGGGCCTGAAGCGGCGAATTTCAGCGATGCCGCTTATAAGAGCCTGCTGGACACCGTCATGAAAAAAGCGCCGGAAGAAACCGCAAAAATCGAGTCATTTCTAAAAAAATAGCACCAGCGGCATTTATCTGTGCCCCCCGCGAAGGGTTGCGGGGGGCTTTGCCTTTCTTGAGCAAAACCGCTGAAGATTTTATCGGGCCTTTGCGCCAGCACCGGCACAGCCTGCAAAACGGAAAAGACTGCGTGATATTCGGTTTGATTACACCCGATCATCAGCACCAGCGGCATGGCACAAAATCGGAATTATTGGGATAAAGCGGAGAGGAAAAAGCCCGTGGCAAAGATTCTGGACAGGATTTGTAGCGCATTGGCAGTCATATCGGCCTTGCTGCTTTTATTCATCACGTTCTCCATCGGCTATTCTATTTTTGCCCGCATGTTGCGGATACCCAGCCCTTTCTGGATCGTACAGTTTAATGAATATTCATTGCTCTGGATGACTTTTTTGGGAACGGCCTGGGTATTGTCCTTGGACAAGCATGTCTCGATTAATATTATTGTGCAGCGCCTCGGGGTGAAATCCAAAAAATTTGTGGGACTTTTAAACAGCCTGCTGGGGATGGGTCTTTGCGCCGTATTGTGCGGGTATGGAATTTTTACAACCAGAGAAATTTTTATGAGAGGGGTGATTGATGTGCAGGCCATCGACGTCCCCAAAGCCTTGGTCCTGGTTATTATTCCGCTCGGCTTTCTTTTCACCTTCTTAAAATTCGTACACCGGTTTATGCTCATACTGAAGGAATAGGGCTGCACCTGCCGCTGCAGAATGACCTGCGGCCAGGCGGCGATCGCAACCTTAAGCGTGGAAAAATAAGCGTCAATCTGGAATAAAGCAGCGCCCTGACGGTCAAACGGGCCGTGTTGAAAGAGCTGTGGGGAGGTTGGATAGGATGGAATGGTGGGCAGTTTTAGCTTTTTTTATCGGCGGTTTGATCTTTCTGCTCATGCTGGGTCAGCCGATCGCATTTGCCTTTCTGCTGATGGATGTTTTTGCCGTCCTGATTTTCATGGGCCCTCTGGGGCTTGAGCAGATCACGTTGAATATCGCCAGCTCTATTTCAACCTTTGTGCTGGTGCCGGTCCCGCTGTTCATTTTTATGGGAGAACTCATGTTCCACTCCCAGATCGCCCCCGACACCATCGAGACGCTGGACGGCTGGCTGGGCCGGATACCGGGGCGCCTCAGCCTTCTTGCGGCCACCAGCGGCACGCTCTTTGCCGCCACCAGCGGATCGACGATGGCCAATACGGCCATGCTCGGCACGATTCTGCTGCCTGAAATGAAAAAACGCGGTTACAGTACGGCGATGTCGGTTGGACCCATCATCGGGGTGGGCGGAATCGCCATGCTCATCCCCCCTTCGGCTCTGGCGGTGGTTCTGGCCGCCATCGGCCAGATTTCGGTGGGCCGCATACTGATCGGCGGGGTCATCCCCGGCCTGATCCTCTCGGCATTTTTTGTCGTCTATATTGTCATGTCGGCCTGGCTGAGGCCGGACATCGCACCCCCCTATGCGGTGGCCGCCAAACCCCTGGTGGAAAAAATCGTTTTAAGCATCAAGTACTTTGTGCCCATGGCCTTTATCATCTTTATGGTCATCGGCCTGATCATCCTGGGTATAGCAACCCCGACCGAGGCCGCTGCATCGGGGGTTATCGCCACACTGTTGGTCATCTTGATATACGGCCGCCTGAACTGGCCCATGCTCAGGGCCGCCCTGAAAGGGTCCGTCCAGATTACGGTGATGATCTTCATGATTATCGCTGCGTCCAAAACTTTCAGCAGTGTTCTGTCTTTCACCCAGGCCTCCAACGGTCTCCTGGGCCTGGTCAAGGGGCTCGAAGTTCACCCGCTGCTCATCCTCATTACCATGCAGGTGATTCTGATCTTCATGGGAACCTTCATGGACGCCATCTCCATTATGATGATCTGCCTGCCGGTCTTCATGCCCATATCCAATGTGCTTGGCTTTGACCCGGTTTGGTTTGGCATCCTGATGCTGATTAACCTGGAGCTGGGACAGATTACGCCGCCATTCGGGATGCTGCTTTTTGTCATGAAAGGAGTGGCGCCGTCGGAAGTTACCATTGAGGAGATCTGCTGGGCGGCGGTGCCCTATATTCTGTTTGACCTCATTGTCATGGCCATGGTGATTGCCTGGCCCCAGCTGGCCCTCTGGCTCCCCAACCTGCTGCGCGGATAGCATCACCGGTTTCGGCACCGGGCAGGCGGCGACACCTTCTGGGTGCTAGACCGGAAACCCTCCCTATATTGCCAAAAAATAATTTCCCCATAATGTTCCCATAATCATCGTTATTTATAATAGCACCCATCGTCAGGGTTGCCGGCCGGCCCCGCAAAATCCGGAGAACAAAAAAGATCGTCATACCGTATTTTGAAGGGTAGGCCTTTTTTACTGAACTTGGATCTTGCATTTAAAAAAGGAGGTCTAGATGAAGAAGGATCTTCAGCTTGATACCGTTGCGTTAGGTGCAATAGATTTTTTGACCAAGAAATTTTTCCCTGTTGCTAGCGCTATTATTTTTTTGGGTCTTTTCGCGATTTTGGCCGCTCCATCTACTGCTGAAGCAGACGACCTGCCTTATTATCTTATGGACAGAGGAAAAGGTCTGCCCACATCACTGTTCGGAACGTATATCGAAAAAGGCCAGTTCCTCGTTTATCCGTTCTATGAATATACCTATAACACCGGAGAGGAATACAAACCCAATGAGTTCGGATATGCCGGAGGAGAAGATTATAAGGGGACGACCAAAGAGCATGAGGTGCTTTTGTTTTTATCATACGGTCTGACAGATAAGGCGCCGGATTTCGCCCCCGAGGTTGGGGTCATGTTTGTTTTCTAAATGGCTGTGTCATACTCCGGCTGAATCGGAACTTGATGACGTTAAGATTATAATTGCAGATGCATTACGCAATAGAATGCGCCTGAGAAGTTATGTGCCCTGACCTGTACTTGATTTGACAGAATTGAAATGCAAGCTAAAACTTAGAGTGACAACATGATATCACAACTTTTCAGGAGTCTCTGAAAGTTTGTATATGTTGGAGATAACACATTATTTTAAGTTATCGAAATGTCACTGATATATCAAAAGGGCGTTATTATATCTATTCTGGCAGACCTGCTTTGCGAAGGGCATTGATATACTTATCCAACTTTTGCTGATTTTTATATGGAAGCGTATTCGCATAAAGATCAAGAGAGAAGCCCGGATTTAATCTTAGAAATTCCTCAACAGCCTTGCGGGCTTCTTCAGGACGGTTTAATGAGCTGTAAGAAGCAGCCAATTGAAGATACGCATGAGACAGATCAGAATGACCACTTATAGCTTTTTCACACACCTCGATTGCTTTTTCATATTGTCCTTTATATCTGTAAGCCATTGCCAGAAAAATATAAAGATCAGGTGTAGGGATTGGATTGAGCCGAAATGCTCTTTTAATCAATTTGATAGCCAATTCTATTTTATCTGAAAAAATAAGCAAATATGCCAACTGAGAGTGTGCATTAGCTCCATTAGGATTAAGCTCAATAGCACGCTCGCCCGCTTTAATTGCCTCGGTGTGTTGTCTCTTGAACAGATAAATATTGCCCAACAAGCTATGAGCTAAATCAATAGAATCGTTCAAGGCGAGCGCTTTTTCAACATTTTTCTCAGCATGCTCAAAGGATTCTATCGGAGACTTACTCCACCCATTAGCAAGATCTACTATATTTGTGTAACCCAACATGGCATAAGCCAGCGTATAACCCTTATCGATGTTGATCGCCTCCTTAAAAAAATGCCGAGCTTGTTTGTTATCTTTTTCATTGAAGCGAAAGAAGCAATCCATTCCTCTCATCCACTTATCAAAAGCCTGAATGCTGGTAGTTCCTCCTTCCCATAAGCGAATCTGTTCCCCCATTGTCAGTTTAATCTGCAAAGCATTTATGATTTTCAGTGTAATTTCATCCTGCAAGGCAAAAATGTCTGACAGATCACGATCGTAGTTTTCAGACCATAGATGATAGCCTGTGATGGAATCTATAAGCTGGGCAGTTATCCTCACACGGTCCCCTGCCTTCTGCACACTGCCCTCAAGGATATATCGCACACCCAGTTCTTTTGCGACCTGCTGTGCATTGCCTAATTTACCTTTGTAGGCAAAGGATGAATTGCGGGCGATCACAAATAAGTCTTTGACCTTGCATAATCCATTGATGATCTGTTCAGTGAGCCCATCACTAAAATATTCCTGACCGGGGTCACCGCTCATGTTCACAAACGGCAAGACAGCAATGGATGGTTTGTCCGGCAGCTCAAGCGCTCCATCAACTAAGGGTGATGGCAAGTCAGATTCCAAGAGTACCCTGTGCACTCGCACCGGTTCTTTGATGTTTTTGACCGCATGCTCACCCAGATACATATAGCTCAATTTCAGCTTATTCTTGACCTGATCATAGGTACTGCTTGAAACACATATCCCTCCGGCATCTGCAAGACCCTCGATTCTGGAGGCAACATTGACACCATCCCCAAAGAGTCTGTCACCATCCTGAATCACATCACCGATGTTAATGCCAATACGAAACTCCAATCTCTTATCTTCCGGCAGCTCTTGATTCTTAACTTTTAGTTGCTTCTGAACCTCTACCGCACACTGAACCGCATCAACTGCGCTGTCAAACTCTGCCAGTAGGTTGTCACCAACAGCATCAACCACTCTGCCCTTATGCTGCTCAATACATGTTGACATCATACTTCGGTATTTTTTCAGGGTGTGGATTGTTGCAACCTCATCATCTGCCATAAGGATGCTGTAGCCTTTGACATCGGCTGAAAAAATGGCTCTAAGTTTGCGTGTGACCTTTTGTTCGTTGGACATGAAGATCACCTTCAATAAGTTGGGCCTGAAAAGAAGATGATACGTTCTGAAAAGGAGCGGTCAGTTCGAAAATGAGGTCAGACCAAGGGTGCTGTCTTTTAATCAGCATCAGCAGGGGTGCTTCAAGCGTATCATAAAATGAATACATTATATGGGGAGCATGGGTCAAGAGGTTAGCGATTTCCATATTTCATATTTTGGGATATCCATCCTGAAAACCAAATATCCCCTAATTAACGATATATTGAGATAATCTGCATTTTACCAAAATTGCAGATATGCCAATATATCACAAAAATTTTAGGGATATCAAAAGTACCGATTTGTTGGAG
>JGI2160J19893_10000198_pt1 | contig 20731 bp, 21 predicted proteins | sample DeeMarSeWOR28_12_FD_19893 | JGI IMG/M metagenome (IMG submission 19893)
GCGGAAAACCCGTTCATGGCACTTTAGCTTTCCATTGGGCAAGGTTAATAGAATTGCTTTATGCTACTGAAAGAGCTGTGGAATTATCTGAAGATCCTGAAATCACAAGTACTGATATTAGGAATAAACCTGGCAGTCCAGGAGAAGGAGTTGGTGTTGTTGAAGCTGCAAGAGGAACATTATACCATCACTATGTTTTAGACAAAGATGCATTAATAAAAGATGTTAACATGATAGTTGCAACAACCAATAATTATCCAGCGATATGTATGTCGATAAGAGACGCGGCCAAGGGCTTGATTCACGGCGGGAAAGTCGATAATGGTGTCTTAAATAAGGTGGAGATGGCTTTTAGAGCCTATGATCCGTGCTTTGGCTGTGCAACACATTATGCTATAGGAAAAATGCCTCTTACAGTTGAGATTTTTGATAGCAATAAAAATCTTCTAGAAACTCTTCAACGCTAATCTTTTTCAATCTTTTCTATTTGATTTTTGTTGGATCTAACAAATGACCAACACTAAGTATGATCTTAGAGTCAAACTTGAAAAATGGTTAAGAAATTCAAAAAAAGTGGTCATTGCAGGAATTGGAAATCCAATTCGTTCCGATGATATTATTGGTTTAAAAATAGTTCAAGAGCTAAAAAATAAATTATCTGATGAAGTTGAATTATATGAATGCGAAACTGTCCCAGAAAACTTTATCGAACCTATTACAAAACTTAATCCATCGCATGTTCTCTTAATAGATGCCGCTTTTTTAGGATTAAAACCAGGGGATAGCAGATTAGTAAATCCCAAAAAAATTATAGATTTTTCACCAATTTCATCTCACACTTTACCCTTAAGGATTTTTTGTGAATTAATTCAGAAAATGACAGATGCTAAAATCGCTCTTTTATTGATTGAACCCAAAAAAACTAATTTTGGGGAAAAATTAAGTCCTGAAGTTAAAGACGCTTCAATATTTATTATTAATATTTTGATAAATCTTTTAAAAAAATAAGTCTATAACTTCTATAACTTTATTTGATTCTCTGTTTCTTCTTTTGCTCTTGAAAAAGCTTTTTCACAGCAGTTATTCTAGCTTTTTGTGCTAAAACATCGCTTGTAACTTGAGATAGAGCTTCTTCAGGACACCACTTAATACACTGTGGCCCTCCTTCTTCATCTTTACATAAATCACAAATATATACAGTCTTATTATCGGCATGAAGCATTACAGCACCATAATCACATGCTTCAATACACCAACCACAACCATTACACTTGTCAGTTTCTATTAGTATAGTTCCAGATTCTTCTGATTGAGTTAAGGCATCACGAGGACAAGCTGCAACACAGGGTGGATCCTCACAACGTCTGCAGGTAACTGCCATATTTGCTAGTTGATTTACTCTTACTACTCTTATTCTTGATTTTACTGGATTGAATGCTTTTTCCTTTGTCCATGAGCAGATATATTCACAAATTTGACAACCAACACACTTTTCAGGATCCGCTGAAACAAACTTTCGATCATGGATTTTTACCAATACTATTGAACCTCCTGTTTTTTCTCAACTATTCTTGCTAGAGGTTCCATATTCAGCTCTTCGAGTTTTTCTTCTGTTGGAATCCCTTTCCTATTCCATCTTCGAGAATCGTAGTAATCGTCTAAAAGTAGATCTAATTCTTTTTGAGTTACATATGCTCCTTTTACTGGTCCATCATCAGGAATCGGCACGTTTAAAACTTTCCAAGGCAAGGTATCATCTTTTCTACTTAATCCTTCTTGGATATTGATTAATCTAGCTAATGTATTAATTCTCTCACCTGATTTCTTAAGTTCATCAGAGGTCATTTCAATTCCTGTAACTAAATTATAGAGTTTAGCCATGTCAGCTATTCCATTATAATAAGTACCTCTGGAAAATTTGCAAACGACTAAAGAATCAATTAAAGCATAAATATCTTCCATATCTCTAACAAGTTTTCCTCTACCTTTTTCGGCTTTTAAACGATCTACTTTTCCTTTAANATCAAAAGCATAAGCGCCATGTCTATTGTGATCTGCTCCACGAAAGGATACGGCAAATCCTAATGCTGCTGTTTTTAAGCATCTAAGATCATACCCCGTCACTTCTAAACCTTTGATATGTTGAGCCAATTTTCCTGCTTCTTTACCAATTCTTTCAGCTGCTAATCTTACTCCTTCAGCTAAAATGTCACCAATACCTTTTCTGGTTCCAATTTTTTCAAGCAATTGAATTAAAACTTCACTATTCCCAAAATTAGCTTCAAGTCCATCAAAATCTTTTTTTGATAACAATCCATTTTCGTAACAATCCATAGCAAAAGCAACAACAACACCTGCACTAATAGCATCAATACCATAATAATTACATAATTCCATTCCTTTAATTATTACATCAAGTTCATCAATACCACAATAAGGTCCCATTGCCCACAGAGTTTCATATTCCATTCTGGTTAAAGTTCCTTTATAAGGTCCCTCAGGGATAACAACTTCATGCTCACATCGCATTGCACATGAACTGCATCCAATAAGTTTAACCACAAATTTTTCATTCAGTTTTTCGCCACTTATTTTATTTGCATTTTCGAAATGAGCATTATTATAATTCCTAGTTGGCATGCAAAACAAAGAATTATGAACCATAATATTTTCTGGTGTTCCTAACGTTCTATATTTTTGAGTAGCAGGACCTTTCATTCTTTCATGAAATTCTTTAACCATATCCATAAATTCAATGGGTTTAGCAACAAGAATATCACTTGTTCCTCTTACAGCAACTGCTTTTAAATTCTTAGAACCCATAACAGCACCCATACCAGTACGTCCTGCGGCTCTAGTTTTTTCATTAATTATNCACGCTATTCTGCTTAACTTCTCTCCTGCCATGCCTATTGCAGCTATGCGTACATAGTAATCTCCCAATTCTTTTTTAATAATATCTTCAGTTTCCGAAGGGGATTTACCTATAAGATGGGATGCATCGAGTAGTTGAACTGAATCATCATCTATCCAGACGTAGACGGGTTTTTCTGATTTACCTCTGAATATTACAGCATCATATCCTGCTCTTTTCAGTTCTGAACCAAAGGTACCATGTGCAACAGCTTCTCCAATCCCATAAGTAGCTGGAGACTTGGCAACAAAAGAATGCCCATTACCCGCTGTTGGAAATATGGTTCCTGATATTGGACCAAGAGAAAGCACAAGGGGATTTTCTGGACTTAAAGGATCAATTCCAGCTTTGGAATTATCAAACCAAAGACGCATTCCTAAACCGATTCCACCAATGTATTTTTTTGCATATTCTTGATTTAGTTGTTCAACCCAAGTCTTCCCTGTTTTCAGATCAACATACAAAATTTTACCGGCATACCCGTACAAACTTCTTCCTCCATGTTTGTGGAATTATTAGTCAAATAGAAACTATATTAATTTAATGGGTTCATTTGGATCCAAATTACAATTAAAAATTAGATAAATAATTGGAGTAAAAAAAATCACAATTAAAACATGAGACAAATATTTAGGTAAGAATCTAGCCGATTTAACAAATTTGAATAGTTGGCTATTTTCAAGATTTCTTTTCTTTTGCCTCTTGAAACAGATTTTTTACTGCAGATATTCTTGATTTTTGTGCTAATTGTTGAGCTGTAACGAATGTAAGTGCTTCTTCAGGACACCATTTTACACATTGAGGACCATCCTCTTGATCCTTACAACTATTACAGGTAAAAACAACTTTTTTTTCTGGGTGCATCATCATTGCACCAAATTGACAAGCACTAATACACCAAGTACATCCATCACAAGCTTCTTCATCCACATTGATAATTCCACTATTTTCCTCTTGTGACAAAGCATCCCTNGGACATGCAGCAACACATGCAGGTTCTTCACAATGGCGACATGCAACAGCTATATTATTAAGAGGCCCTAATCTCAAAGCTCGAATTCTTGATTTTGTAGGATTAAACGTTTTCTCGTTTGTTAACGAGCAAGCATATTCGCATACTACACAACCAACACACTTTTCAGGATCCGCTGAAACAAATTTTCTATCTTGAGGTCTAACCATTAATCTTTTCCTCCCTTAAGAATATCAGAATATTGACTAAGATTCAATTCATTCAGTTTTTCACTAGTAGGCAAACCGTCACTAGTCCAACCTCTCGCAGAATAGTAATCATCTAATCCGAGCTGGAATTCTTCGTTTGTAACTACAATTCCTTTTGCAGGTCCATCATCTGGAACTGGAGTATTCATAATTTTCCAAGGTAAGTTATCATATTCTCTTGTGCCTTTGCCTTCTCTGTAATTAAAGAGCCGCGCAATGTTCTCAATTCTTTCCCCAGATGTATCTAATTCTTCTGGAGTAACCTGTAAACCTGTAGCTAATGTGTAATATTTGGAAAGATCAGCCATACCATCATAATAGGTACCTCTTGAAAATTTGCATACAATGAGAGAATCAATTATATTGTACAGATTTCCATCTGGAACTATCATTTTTCCTCTGCCCTTTTCGATTTTAAATCGATTTACTTTTCCCTTCACATCAGGTGAATAGGCGCCATTTCTTAGATGACATGCACCTCTAAAAGAAACACTAAAGCCTAAAGCAGCTGTCTTCAGAGTTCTTAGGTCATATCCTGGAAGTTCAAGCCCTTTTATATGACAGGCATATTTTTCTGCTCCATTGCCAATTATCTCTGCTGCTTTAGCTACTCCCTCAGCTAATGCATTTCCAAGCCAACCTTCTCTTTTTCCAATTTTATGAATAATTGCTATTAAAGCCTCTGCATTTCCAAAAGTAAGATCTATACCGTCAGTTTGCTCTTTTGTAATTACACCGTTTTCATAACAGTCCATAGCAAAAGCAACAACAACACCTATAGATATCCCATCCATACCATATTCATTAACTATTCTCATCGCCTCAATAATTGCATCAAGTCGATCCACTCCACAAAGTGGACCCATGGACCACAAACATTCAAATTCTAATCTTGAAGTTGATCCTTTATAGGGGCCTTCAGGGACAACCGCTATATGATCACATCGCATACCACAAGTAGCACATCCAACGATCTTCTTCACATAATGTTCATTCAGATATTCTCCACTAACTTTTTCTGCACCTTCAAAAGTGGCATTAGTCCAATTTCTCGTAGCTAATGCAGAAAGTGAATTTAGAACCAAAACATTTTGCGGTGTTCCTAGAGTCTTATATTTCTTTGTTGCAGGACCTTTCATTCTTTCATGTATTAATTTTACAAATTCAGTGAAACCATCTAAATCTGCTACGTTAACATCCTGAGTTCCACGTACAGCAACTGCTTTTAAATTCTTAGAACCCATAACAGCACCCATACCAGTACGTCCAATAGCACGGAACTCGTCGTTAATTATCGCAGCAAAACGGCATAATTTTTCCCCTGACTCGCCTATCGCAGAGACACGAACATAATAGTCACCCAGTTCGTCTCGAATTCTTGTGTCTGTATCAAAAACAGTAGCATTCTTGAGATTCTCAGCGTTCCTTATTTCAATTTTATCATCGTCAATCCATAAATATGATAGTTTTTCTGCTTTTCCAGTAATTATAACTGCATCATATCCAGCTCTTTTTAAATCAGGACCAAAAAACCCATGAGCCTTAGCCTCTCCTACTCCCCCTGTGGCCGGTGATTTGGAAACAACCGCATAGCCATTTCCAGCCGTAGGACCCATAGTACCGCTTAAAGGTCCTGTGGCAAAAATTATAGGATTATCTGGATCAAATGGATCAGTACCTGGTTTTGAATTATCCATAAGTAATTTTATTCCAAGACCTATCCCACCAATATAATTTTTAGCCATATCTTCACTCAAAGTTTCAGTAGAAATTTTTCCTGATGTGAGATCAACACGCAAAATTTTACCTGCGTAAGCAAACAATACTCCTTTCTCCTTATAGAGATATAGCATAATAGCTAACTTAAAAAGTATATTAAGCTAATGGATTCCATTATGAAAAGTTATCATAAAAAATTGAATTTATTTTTATTTTTAATTCAGGTTTATGAATAGAAAATAAGAAATGAATAAATAAATAAACATCTCCTATAGCGAATATTGTAAAGGAAAGATAAGATTTTGAACGTTATAATAGAATATCTTGGTTATATTAAACAAAAGTTGAATATAGAAAGTTCAGAAATGCTTAGTCTAAGAGAAAAAACTACAGTCCATGAATTACTTATCTTTCTTGCAAATAAATATGGTGAAACCTTTAAGAAATCAGTTTATGATCCTCAAGATGAGGAACTAAAACCATATCATATGGTGTCTGTAAATGGATTATTATTGAACCAACTGGATGGTATGAAAACTGAATTAAAAGACAGGGATAGAGTTATTATAATGCCAGTAGTTAGTGGCGGTTAACCAGTAAATTACAAAAGATACTTTCATTTATTTCTATGAAGGGTGTTAATAACTGAAAAATTTAGAATCAGTAAAAAAGATTATTTCAAGGAATAAGAATAAAGGATTTCTTGTTCTTAATAATTTTAATTTATTATACCTTTTAGGTCTTTCAGGATCTAGCGCACTTTTAATAACAAACAAAAAAAATTTTGTTTATTCTCATCAAGTGAATTATGCTTACTTGAAGCAAGAAGGAAATGATTTCACTATTATGAAGATTAACCCTGGTGAAAATATTCTTAAAGAGATTATGAAACAAGTGAAAAAAATTCAAATAAAAAATCTTATCGTGGATTCAGCATCTATTGAATCATGGAACACTTTAACAAAATTTTCTAATAAAAATATCAAACTTGAAATTGATGGGAATTTAATCAAAAATATGCGAAAGATCAAAACTTCAGAGGAAATTAATCATTTGAGAAAAGCAGGGGAGTTAACTATGCGAGGAATGCAAGTAGCCTCCGAAGTAATTTCTCCAGGAATGAAAGAGGCGGAAATTGTGGCTGAAATAGAATACTCAATAAGAAAAAATGATTTTGGAAGAATTGCATTTGAAACAATTGTTGCTTCTGGAAAAAACTCAGCATTTCCTCATGGTAGTTTTCCAAGTAAAGAAATAAAAAAAGGAGATATTGTAGTTGTAGATGTAGGAGCCAAATATAATCATTATTGTTCAGATATGTCAAGAACTTTTGTGGTTGGGAAGACATCAATAAAACAAAAAAAAATAATTCAAACCGTTCAAAGAGCGCAAAAAGAAGGCATCCAAGGTTTAAAAGATGGTGTTGATGCGAAATATGTTGACAACGTGTCTCGGGAAATTATAAATATAGAGGGATATGGAGATTATTTCGTTCATAGTTTGGGTCATGGTGTTGGATTAGAGGTTCATGAACAGCCAATTATAAGTTCTGCAAGCCAAGACAAACTTGTGTCCGGAAACGTTGTAACTGTTGAACCAGGAATATATATCCCAGATTTTGGTGGAGTACGCATAGAAGATACAATACTAATAAAAAAGGATAGTATAGAAAAACTCACTACTGGGATAAATAATTTTGAATTATAGTCTTTGTACTAATAACTTAATAGACATAGTTAGAAAAGTTTTTGTAAAATAAATTCTCCTTTCTAACTATAAATCAAAAAGATTTCAGAATTTAGGATTTTTTACTTAAATGAAAAAATCAGATATTTCTTTAAAAAATAGAAAAAAGCAAAAAAAAGTAATTATAAGATATTCTAGATGGCTTGTCAAAACTGCTTTTTTATTGATTTTCATGCTTCCAATAGCGTATTTCATTTTTGCTCCTCCATTTCCAGTTTATAGCCTTTTTTTTAGAGGATTAGATCAATCTCCTTTATTTTATGTTCCTTATGGACAATCGGTTTGCAGCTTTTTATTAGTAGATTATAATTTTGCAGCTCCAGGATCATGGTTAATTTGCCCTGTGGGAGGTTTACAGACTTTATTAACGGGAAGGGTTGATTTTTATATTCTAATTCCAACCATTGTAGCTTTACTTCTTTTTTTGATTCCAATTTTCATTTTTGGAAACATTTTTTGTGGTTGGGTGTGCCCTCTAGGTACACTTATTGATGGTTTTGATTCATTCATTGAAAGATTTCTACCTAATATAAATGCAAAACGCGAAAAATGTTTCGATCAAAATAGAGATAAAAAAATAAAAGACAAGGGCTTTATTTGCAAAACTTGTCCTTTTAGCAGATTATTACATAATCAGAATTCTCTTGTAGCTAACGGTGTACTGGTTTCATCCCTTATAGGTTCAGCTATATTCAAATTTCCAATATTTTGCAGTATTTGTCCAATAGGAATTATTACCAAAGGAATGTTTCATCTCAAAGCAATTACAACAATAACTGGAAAGATGATGCCAATTATAATTGAATTATGGCCGATTCCCGTTATTGCCATTCTATCAAGTCTAAGAGAGAAAAGGTTTTGGTGTAGAAAAATATGTCCAGTTGGCTTTACCTTGAATATTTCAGGATCATTTAGTCCATTATTTAGACCAAAAGTAAAACATGATAAATGTGTTATGAAAGAATGCCCAAATACGTGTGAAGATTTTCATTTAGATTATTGTGCTGCATGTAGATTGATTGACCAAAGAAGATGTGAAAAGGCTTGTCCCCAAGGCATTGATTTACTAAATAACGGTTCATTATCTAGATGTACTCGATGTTTTGAGTGTTATATTCAATGTGAAAATGGTGCAATTCAGATTGAAACATTTGATACTCCGGATGCAATACAATTTATTAAAAAAATAAAAAAGAATCTGGGTAGAAAAAACAGAAGATGTATGGGCCCGGGGCGATTTGAACACCCGACCGACAGGTTATGAGCCTGGCGCTCTAACCGAACTGAGCTACGGGCCCTTTATAATATTTCCGTTAATTATGCTGTTTTTGATTAAATTAAACATTTCACTATTAATATTTATTAATTATATAAAACAACTTTGAATTAAGAAATATTCTTTTTAGAGTTTATTCTTTCAAAGTGAAAAAGGTATTCTTGAGCATAGCCAGCGAATTCTCCAAAATAATTTCTACCAAACTCATTTAATTTATAATACTCAGAATTGCTAATCGATCTTGAATTTGAAATTCTGGATATAAATTGTTTAGTGAAATGATCAGAATAATGATTGATAATAGCGCGTTTAATCCAAACATCTACTGGAAAAGCGATAGTTTTTCCTAGAGAAAAAAGTAAAATGCAATCTGCTGCTTTGGGCCCTATTCCAGGAAGTTTAATTAATAGTTTTTTGGCTTCTAAATATGAAAGATTTTTTAATTCTTCAAAAAATGAGTCATATTGAAAAATTATGTTTGAAGACTCAATAACATATTTTGATCTATAGCCTAAACCACATTCAAGAAGCTCATTCCTTTTAGCCAATCGCAACTTTTCAGGTCCAGGAAAAGAGTAAACTATAAAATCATCAAGACTTTTTTTTTGACCAAATTTTCTTGACAATTTAAAAAGCATAGTTCTGATAGCAGCAATACTTTTGAAAGTAGCACATATATATGAAATTAAACATTCCCAAGGATCTTGCTTAATAATTCTTAAACCCCAAAAGCTATTTAATGCCATTTCAATATGCTCATCTCGATTTATTTTGTTTTTAATTTCATTCAGATCATCATTTAGCCCAAAATAATTCTTAACTAGATCCCATCTAGCATTTTCAAAATGCAAAGTTTGGTTTATTTGTTGTATCTTTATTGGGGTAACACCAATAACTCCATACCACCAACCATCTCTTTTTTTCCAATTAAAAACTTGTCCGCAACAAAGAGTAAGATCCAGATCAAATGGTGTTTGATTTAGTTTCAAATATATCCCACCAAATTTTTTCAAATTATTTTAAATTAATTCGAAATTTCCAAACCTAATATTATTTGATATTCACTGAGGGAAAAAATCCTATTAAAGTTATTATAGATTGTCAGACATTCCTGTAAATAGGAGATAACAACCTGAAAACGCTACTAAGAGTTCCAATAGAAGAACTAAAGAATGATCCCTATGCTTCAGTCATTTGTTATCCAAGAAAAAAACCATCTGAATTAAATGAACGCATATCGGAATTAATCAAACATGGAATTACATCAGTGGATTTTATTGGTAAGAATGCGGCTTTTAATATTCCCATTTTAGGCAAAGGATATGTTGGAATCGTTATTAAAGCCTATATTAAAAATAAAGTGGTTGCAGTTAAAATTCGAAGAGTTGATGCAGACAGGAAAGAATTGAAACATGAGGCAAAAATGCTTTTGCTCGCCAATTCAGTTCAAGTAGGTCCAAAGTTTTATGATGCTAGTAAAAATTGTTTGGTAATGGAATTTATCAATGGTAATTTTTTGCCTTTTTGGCTTAATTTATATTACAATAAGAGAATTGTTAAAAAAGTTCTAAAAGAGATCATAGCTCAATGCTATCGTTTGGATAAACTAGGAGTAGATCATGGGGAACTTAGTAAAGCGCCAAAACACATTATTATTAATATTAACCTTCAACCTTTTCTAATTGATTTTGAAACCGCTAGCATAAAAAGAGTTGTTTCGAATGTTACTTCTATTTGCCAATTTCTGTTTTTAGGTTATGGTGAAGTTGGAAAAAAAGTCTTTAAAATTATTGGAATTAGAGAAAGAGATAAAATAATCAATGCTTTGCGAAAATATAAGAGTGAAAAATCTAATAGCAATTTTCTGGGAATTATTCAAACTTGTTTGTCCTAAATTACATATTCCAATTTGGATTTCTTTTTTCTTTTTAGTTTATTTTTATCTATATTAAATTCTCTTATTAATTGGTAAAGATCAAGCCATTTTTCAATTTTTTTTTGACGATCTACATTCTTTTTATTATATAAAAGAGGAGTCTTGTTAACAAATAGCCAACTGTAAGTATCTTCTTCCATATGTCTCCCAAAACTCCAAGTAAAATTATTTACATTTATCTTCTATGGAAGATTTTACTAGAAAAATAGAATAGAAAAAACCAAAAAATGGTCCATATTCAAGCTAATATAGTATTGAGTTCATCTTTATTTTGAGCTTCCTTTATCTCGAGAGCAATACGTCTGCCCATATACATGTTTTCTCCATATCTAAGATATGCATATGGAGAATTTCCTATACCTATATTTGTCCCTGCCACAATTCTCGCTGAAATTTCAAAAGTGTAGATCTTCAAATCATCTGTTATAACAGTCTCTAAACAGAATGGACCAATAATTCCTGGAGGTGCTAGATCTACAGCTTTTTTATGTACATTTTCACCCATTCTAATTAATTGTGGTAACAAAGATTCTCGGAGAGTCAAGGGAATATTACCAACAATTGTATATGTAGGATTAATTTCAATTTCAAGTTGCTCACTTGCTGGAATTTTACCTATTGAGTCAACAGCAGATTCATATCTTTTATCAACTCCTAATAACTCCACATCATGTTTTAAAATAGAACTAAAATAATGAGGATAAACATTAACACCTAAGGCATATTCTTGAAGATGAACTTTATCTAAATCCTCTATTTTTAGCAGTCCTCTAAAAACCATTTCATTAAACTTTTTACGAAAACTTGAAGGAGAATTTGCTAGGAAATAGCCCTTTCCACCTTTTGCTCCAGGCAACTTTGCTATTACTAATCGGTCAATCTCATCAGGTTTTTTAAAAGTTTTTGGTAAAAGTAGTCCTGCTTGACTAAGCCATTCTGCCTGTTTATTACGATTAGCTTCCCAATGAAGTAATTCTCGATTTCCAAACATTGGTACAAAAAGATTATTGACAAGATCTTCCGTGCTGAGATAAGCAGTAAAAGATCCGTGAGGAATTAAAATAACATTTAAACTTTGCAATTTTTCTTGAAGGGAATCATTCAATAATTCACTAAAATCTTGCACTATAATTAGATTATCAACCAAAGGAAATTTCCTATATATTATAGCGTTCTCTTTTTTGCATACACAGACTGTCTTAAATCCTTCTTCTTTGGCACCTTTAAAAATATTAAGAGCAGAATGCGAACCAAGAGTGCCTATACATAAATCATTCTTCTGATAAGATTGGATCAGATCGCTTCTGTTTTTATTAACTGTCAAGTAACCACTTCCATTAATCTACCTGTATTAATAGCAAGTTTTATTTCCATAGCAACTCTCCTGCCAGGACCTACTTCAAATCCATATTTATATTTCATATATGGCGATGTAGGTTCCACACAGGGACAACCTGGCACTCGTGGACTTAAATCAAAGACGTAGAATTTCAAATCTTTAGAAATAGCTCCTTGAAGGGCGAAAAGACCTATCATTCCTGGAGGATATTCTTTTTTACAGGTTTCTACGAACTTTTCTGCCGCAGAGAATATTTTTTCTATTTGGCTTTCTCGCATAGTTGCACCCATATGTCCAATCTCTATGTTCTGAGAAGAAATGTTTATTTCAAGTTGCTCTTGTGCTGGAAGATCCAAAATTCCATCAAGATCTGTTTGTATTCTTCTATCAAATCCTAAAAGATCAAGTTCATTTGTTATCGGTGACCAGAAAAAGTTAGCATTAAATTTAGCACCTAGGACATATTCTTCAATCAATGAATCGTCTAAAGCATCCTTTGTAATAATTCCTTTTTTGATTCTATCCTCGGATATTTTTTTAAATTCTTCTCCAGATGTAATATAAAAGAAAGCCCGCTCAATTTTTCTATGCTTTTCTGGAACCTTTACAATTGCTAAACGATCTATTTCATTTGGAGAATTGAAAATTATTGGAGTAAAAATCCCAGATTTTTGCAGAAGATATTGTTGATTTCTCGGAGTATTGCGTTCTTCAGTTCTTAACATTGACCTATTGCCTATGAGAGGAATTGTGAACTTTTCTTCGATTCTTTTATAACCTGCATAAACAGAAAAAGATCTATTAGGCACAAAAATTGTATTCAGATTCGCAAGTTTTGAAATGTTATTTTCATCAGATATTTCGGAAAAATTATCTAATATTAAAGTATAATCGAATAGGTTCTTGTAATATTCATTATAGGTTTTCTCCCGGCCTTTCTGGCAAACAACAACGGTTTCAAAACCTTCTTGTTTGGCTCCTGAAGCAATTTCAAGAGCTGAATGAGAACCTAAAACACCAATTCTAATTTTGTTTGGATCATACTCACTTATTCTTTCTGTTATTTTCTGTTTCATCATTTCTGTTCAGCCAAATATTCTTTATATTCTTTAATTGCTTGGTTGAGAGAAGAGACATCAAAAAACTTTCTTTTTGTAATCTCATTGGTAGTTGCCATATACATTCTACTCACAATATTTATTAATTTAGAGTCCAGTCTTGGAGGTTCTGATTTACAGAGTGCCTTCCAGTTTTTACTGCTACTTCTTTCAGCATTTTTTTTAGCATTCTCAACATCGAGGTACCAATTTGTTTTTTTATAGAATTTCCTTAGAACTTCTTTGCTAACATGCATTCCATCATACATAAACCTACACTCATCAAGAGTACCAACAACATCGACAATCATTAATTCCCGAAGATTATCAAAACCTAATTCAATTTTTCCATCTTCATTAATTAATTCAGAATCAGAAACAATAGAAGTGATTGCAGCATTCACCTCTGATAGAACTGATTTTATTTTTGATAATTCTATATTGGTTAATCCAGAAATTTTTTTGGCTTCTTCCCATGTCAGATATCGATCCTTATCTTCAAGTTTTGTACTTACATCGAATATTGGATTTGAAAAATGCTCACCAGGAATAGGATAATGATCCAAACCTAAATCCTTCAGTGTTGTTTTTCCTTGTTTAAGCCGTTTAAATACAGAAGATCCTTCAGGCAGTCCGTTTCTATAAATTATTTCAAGAGGAATTAAGCAGTTTTTTAGTTTCTTATTATATTGGCTATAGTCATACTCCAAGTTATCATTATTTTTGAATATCTTAGGATTATACACATTAACTAAATTTACTTCCATTATATTTGTGGGAAACCTAAGATCCTTGACAGATGTAATTTTTCCATTACTATCAACTAGACCTCTATAGTGAGTTTTTATTCCTTTAACTTCCAATTGTTCAAAACAGTAGGCTCCCATAATACACAAAGCTGCTCCTTTTCCCGTGATATGATTAGGCATTTCACCCCAATCAAAAACTGAGTATCTATCTGAAAAATGAAATCGACCTATTCCCATATTTTTCTCTGTAGGATTTTCGATTATCTCAAGATCTTTTACACTACCCATATAATTTCACATCGTTTTTTAGTGAATATAGTCGATTTATGAAAAGATAGTCATGCTTATATCGGTTTATTTGGATTAAAAAATTATTTTTCATGGTAAATTTTTTTATTTATTAATAAATTTTTTTATATGAAATTTTAATCAACCATCGATTAGGATATAAAAAAACTAAATTATGTATTCATTCTGCTAATTTTGTCATTCGCATGAGCAAGGGTTTCTCTCGTAGCTAATTGATGTTTTCTTACAAGTTCTCTGATTTGTTCATCCTCAAGAGCAAAAATCTTAGCAGCAGCAATAGCAGCACCCTCAGGCTCGATTGTCACTAAAGAACCTATCCCACTAGGAACACGTAACGAAGAAAAAATATCAGCCCCACCAAACTTTTCTGAGATTGGTGGACAAGCAATTACAGGATTTTTAGTATTTGCATCAACAAAAGCACTGAGGGCATTGGACCTACCTGCAACAGTTATGTAAACAATTTTCTTTTCTTCGAAATCTTTTATTATTTTAAGTGCTTGCTCTGGACTCTTATGTGCAGAAGCTACACGAAATTCATAATTAACTCCAAATAATTCGAGATATTTTGCTATTTTTTGACAGAAATCCAGATCTTTCTCCGATCCCATCAAAATTATTACTTTTCCTTTCATAACTTACACCAAATATTATTAGCTTTTATTTTGATATTCAATATTTTATTATGATTAAAGGGAACGCTTTTAAGATTTTATGCTATAGAAAAGACAGGATTAACAAGAATATATAGTGAGAAAAAATATGAGTGAAAATATCGAAAACAAAGTAAAGAAGACGCTCGAAGAAATTAGACCTAGAATTCAAGCTGATGGTGGAGATATAGAATTAGTAGCTGTTGAAAATGGTGTTGTAAAGGTTAGATTGAGGGGAGCATGTGTAGGGTGTCCAATGTCCGCATTAACACTAAAACAAGGCGTTGAGAGGGCGATAAAAAATAATGTACCAGAAGTAAAAAGCGTAGAAGCAGTACAATAATCATTAATTACTTGGTAAATTCAGAAAAATTCTGAAAGATTTTTTAATTATCTCTTTNNCTTTTTAATTTTTTAAATTATATAAACGAATAGTTTGAGAAAAAATAAAAAAATATTTTGAATAGCTATTTCTTAAAACTCATTGATGCGTAGCCAACAACACTTGAGAAATCCCCCGTTATATCACCACTAGTTTTATAACAAAGCAATTTGCTTTCTTGTGCCTTTAATTCTTTGCAAACTACTATCATTACAGCTATTGGGCCATACCCACACGCTGTTATTCCCTTAGTCTTAATTAGTGAATAGAAACGCTCTAAATTCAGCTTTTCAACTGCTCTAAGAGCCTCAAGATCCTGATCGATCGCAGTTTGTTGAGGCTTATAATGCGTCATATCTGAAGTGGCAATTATAATTACTTTATTTGATGATAATACTTTGGCCAGTGTCTTACCTATTTGCTGGATGGTTGTTAAATCTTGAAGTTGAAAACATATTGGAACGAATTTAAATCTAGAACCATATAAATATTGTAAAAAAGGAAGCTGAACTTCAATTGAATGTTCAAATTTGTGTGCTAGCTCGTCAATATCAACAATTTTTGATTGGTTTGCAATAAAATTAGCTATCTTGTCATCGATCTCAACATTACCAAGCGGAGTCATCCAAGATCCTTTATTCATTAGGGATAAAGCACTACCATATCCGGTATGGTTTGGACCTAAGATAATCACTGTTTCTGGTTTACAATCAATAGCTAAGGCGTTATAAGAATGAGCTGCAACAGGACCTGAAAACATATAACCAGCATGCGGACAAACTAAACCAATTAAATTACAAGAAGTATTCTCACTAATAATAGGAAGTTTTCCGGGACCTAACTCATGTAGAAAACATCGTTCAATTTGATTGATTAATAGCTGTGAATTGGATTCATAGAATCTGCCTGATTGAGTAGGATACCGAATTTTCGGTTCCAAACCATCAACTTTCTTCATCGTCTTTACTTATCTTGGCTTCGAATTCCTCGATCGGTACCTGAAGTTCTTTATCCGATGCTAATTCTCCTCTCTCGCGCAAAACCTGTCTTGCTAATAACCAAAAAACAACTGCCAATGCTCTTCTGCCTTTATTATTAGTGGGAATTACAAAATCTACTCCTGAAAACTCGTTATCTGTACTGCATAAAGCTACAATAGGTATTCCCATCTTTGAAGCCTCTTTAATTGCTTGAGAATCAGCGCGTGGATCACAGACAACAATAATTTCAGGATCAACCCTATGAATATATTGAGGATTAGTTAATAACCCAGGAATAAACCTACCTATTAACGGTATCGCGCCGGTTAGAGCACAGTATTTTTTAACAGGTTCATGAGCATAGAGTCTTGTGGCTGCAACTGCAACTTTTGATTTCTCAAATCGAGCCAAGAACTTTGAAGCAGTTCTTATCCTTTCATCTGTTCTCTTTACATCCAATACGAATAATCCATCAGGTCTAACACGGTAGATAAATGGTTCCATATCTCTAGTTTTCATTCTAGTTCCTATATGAACACCTGCAGATAGTAAGGTGTCCCGAGGAAGTAAAAATTCCTCACCGATTTGTGCATCTTGATCAGATTCAAATTTTGTTTCCGATTCATTCTTACTTAATTCATCTTCTGTCAATTTTTTTTCTCCTTAATTTATTTTTAATTTAGCCATTTTTGCCCGGTCACCCAAGAAGTGCTCTATTCGCAATAATTCATTTATTTTTGCAATTCTAGCTCCTTCAATAGTTCCGGTTTTTATTATTGGACATTTAAAAGCCATTGCTAAATGAGCAATATGACACGCACATGTGTCTCCTGAACGATGGGATACTATAGTGGTATAACCATGTTTTTGAGCATTTTCTATTGTTTCTAATGCATCAGTAAGAGTTCCAATTTGATTAACTTTAATAATAATAGAATTAGCTGCTTTTAACTTAAGACCTTGATTAAGACGTTCATTATTTGTGGTGAATAAATCATCCCCGCAAATTAAACAATTTTCTGCTTTCTTGGTAAGTTCTGAAAAACTTTCAAAATCGTTTTCATCAAAGGGGTCCTCAATGTATACAAGTCTATACTTTTCAATTAATTCCAAAAGATATTCCAGCTGCTCTCCTTTATCGCGTTCTTTTCCTTCTCGCGAATAAACATATTTTTGATTTTGTTGATTCCACATTGAGGCAGCAGCTACATCTATCCCAAAACCACATTCAAAATTATATTCGTTACCAACTTCTTCACATGCTTTAGCAATAATTTCAAAGGCTTCTATATTTTCCAAATTAGCTATCCAAGCACCTTCTGAACTTATTCCTCCACTAAATAGTTCATCTTTCTTTTTTATTGATTCTCCAATTTTGTTATGAATTTGAGCATTAGCCATTGCAGCTTCAAGGAAGGTTTCAGCTCCATGAGGAAGTGCTAGAAATTCCTGTATATCAGGAGATTTACCAAGAGTGTGTTGGCCTCCACTAATAGTATTACCTAAGGGAAAAGGGAGACTATTAGCTCTGCTACCTCCCAAAAATTGAAATAATAGGCTTCCATGTGAATTTGCAGCAGCTTCAGCGTTAGCCAAAGAAATTGCAAAAGCAGTATTTCCTCCAATTACATTAAAATTCTTTGATCCATCAATTTCATGCAGAAGATTATCGATTTCTTCTTGGAAATCAGAATTTAAACCTGCTAACTCCGGAGCTATAACATCATCGATCTTCTTAAGCGCGGAATCTACTCCGCCAACTGGATAAGGTTGAACTTCCGCTTTGCCTCTACTTTTTCCTGCAGGAGCAGAAGCTCTTCCAAAACCCGAAGTTGTAACAACATCAACCTCAATAGTTTCTTCTCCACGATTGTTGAAGATTTTCCTAGCGATAATATCTTCAATTATTGATGACACTCTAATATCCTCAAGTTGCTATACCTTTTGCTTAGTTCTTATTTACTCTTTCTGTTTAATTTTGTTGCAATCATAAGGATTTAACTTTAAACATGATATTTAACATATGAAAATCAAATTATCAAAAAGACTATTTATTAAATCAGATCTATTTCATGATTCTATTTTTCATAATATGAATTGCTTTTTCTGCAGTTGAAACACAAAAAAGAAAATCATCGATTGTAGCTATTAAAGTAGATAAATTTTTTTCTGTTTTCATTTCTGTAATGACTCTATTATTATTTGCTGAAGTACTAATTATCAGATTTGACGGTGCTGAAAAATTATCTGGAGATACTGCATATGTGATTGTTAAAGCATCTTTTGGATCATTATATTCAAGAACAATCTTAGCTTCCAATTTTCATTCCTTCTATTTGTTTTCCTACTAAAATATTAACCAAATTCACAAATTCCTCGATTTTATCAATAGGCACCTGAGCTCCGGCAGCAATATTATGGCCTCCACCTTTGCCATTGAATTTTTCTGCAGCTTTTTGCATGACTTCTCCGAGATTTACTCCTTTTTGGATTGCAAATCCAGTTGTTCTCATAGAAAATTTTGCTGCATTTTCTTCTTCTACATTAGCAAAAGCTAGTAATGGTTTCTCTAAGTTTTGAAGGGAGGAGACTATGATTGAAGAAATTGTTCCAACAATCTTTTCATTAATGAAATTATCACCATATATAACATAAATATTCTCAAATTCTTTCATTCTTTCAGGTTCTTCTTTAACCCATAAGAGGTATTTGTTTATGTTTTTCCTATAATCTTCAAGTATTTGATTTGCCTCTATTAAAGATGAACCTCTATCACCCATACATATGGATAAACCAAGACTTGGTCTATTCATACGACCCGTGGAATTAAGCAAAACTGCAAATTCTCTGGCATCTCTTAAAGCAGTATGAGGTTCTTCTTTTGTCAGAGTATAAACATTCCCAATAAGATTCTCAATTTCGAAATGTAAACCTTTATCTAATAAATAATTGGCCAAAGCTGAGCACAAAGTTTTCCTTTCTTCGAAAGTTAGATCTCTTAATGATCTCCAATTTTTATTATTTTTTAAAGGTATATTCAAATTGTTAAGAAATTTAAAACTTGCACCTTCATCCCCAGTAATTCCAGGAAGAAAAGGACGGTTGGAACTAGCTATAGCTCTATGAATAGGACGAGTTTCCCTACCAAAAAACATTAAGTCTTTTTCAACTTTAATAAGGTGAGAGGCTAAGGCATCTTTTACTATTATCGAATTTAAACCATGAAGATTTCTTAATTTATTCTTATCTTGCATATCTCCTAAAGCGCCAATAATAGCAATAGGAGATAGGTCAATATTTTCTATATCTACTACTTTTGCTACAAAATATGCAATCCCTGATCCACTTATGTCAGTAGCACCAGGTATGTTGAAAATATGTGGATTAACATTTAAGAAATTGTCATTTTTTACATTATTGGAAAATTGATGATGATCCAAAATTATAACTTTAGATTCTGGAACTTTTTCATTTAATAATTCAAGATAATTACTTCCAAAATCAGTAAATATTACTAACTGTGGTTTATCCGAGACTATTTCATCTATAATTTTTTCATCTACCCATTGAGTAATCCGCAACCTAAATTTGGAATTAAGCTTTGAGAGCATTTTTCCAATTATTCCAGCTGCTGTAATGCCATCAGCATCCAAATGTGAGAAAACATGAATAAAACCATCTTCCTTAACTATTTCTAATATCTTCTGGGCAGATTGTTGAGTTAAATTAAAGAATTCCTGTGATTCGTACTGATCGGTATCCATGCTAAGTCACTATTTAATTAGGTTGAAAACTACAATTTAATTTTGGTCTATCAATTTGGTTAGAAAAATTTTATTTGACAATATTCTCAAGTTATTGAAGCTACTTTAGATTCATATTTCCACTTTTCTGGTAAAACACCTGTTCGTTTATAGTATCTCGATAATTTATGAATTCGTGCTTCAATTACTTGCATTGCTCGCTTGTTATGTAGGTCTTTATGGTTCTTTTCCATATGAACTGCAAGACCTCGGGCTTTTTTTACAAGGTTTGATAAATCCTCAGGCATTGGAGGTGCCATACCTGCATCTTTAAGAATATCGGAGATACTCTTTCCTGTGATAGGTTTAACTAAAGGAATTGCATATTGATCTCTTAGAAGAGTTCCGATTTGACTCATTGAGTGGCCATCCTTTGCTAGTTTAATTATGAAGGCTTCAACTTCTTCTGGTTGGTATCTACACCAACTTGGAGGTCTTCGGCTGACTGGTCTAATTGAATGTGATTGACCTTTTTCCTGTTTTGGCATCTGAAATTCAACTCTGCTTATGACCCAATAAACACAAATATTTAAAATTAGTGGCATCCAGAAGCCCAAATATCTTTGCATTAGTAGTTTAGATGTATCACCTATCAATTTCTCAAAAA
>JGI2160J19893_10000201_pt1 | contig 20554 bp, 23 predicted proteins | sample DeeMarSeWOR28_12_FD_19893 | JGI IMG/M metagenome (IMG submission 19893)
AGTGCTCTCCTGGGTCATGCCTATAACAGGTGGATAACTGCTATGGGGAGGCAGTAAAGGTCCATCGCTGAGCTTTTGGCCTCTATTTCTCCTATTTCATTGCCGCACGAAGAGGACGACGGGAATCTTTTTTGGATTGATTCCCGTCAGGCCGGAATGACATGAAAGAAAGAGTGTGAGATCGATGTTTCAGTTTTTTGCTTTTGTGAGAAGTCTATCACGGAATTCTGTTTTCCGCCATTCATCTCCAGCTGCCTGGTGATAACCGATCTCAAAATTGATACAGTATGATTTGTGATGCCCGCATATCGCAAGCGGGCATCAACAGGGAATTGATAAGACCGGATTCTCGCCTCGTCTCGTCGTCTGAGGTGACCCGCCGGAGTTTATCCCGTACCTGATAGGGGACGGGAATGACGAAAGCTTTTTAAGTATGATAAATCTGGTTTTAAGACACATGTCCCGCCAAGGGGGAATCACTTCAGGTGAATATCAGAAAAGACCGGCAATGCTTCGTAGTGAGGAGTAGAGGAAGTAAAGTGCTATACCCAGCAGAACAACACCGGTTGTTATATTAACCCGGATGATGGTGTGCTCTGAAATAAACCGTTTTGCCCAGTAGAGAAAAGCGGACAGGAGGATAAGATACGAGGCCAGCCCCGACCCCCCGGCGGCAATAAACGAGACCGCTACATCGGGAGTTACTGACTGAATGAGCTTGATATCTTTAAACAATTTTACAGCGATCAACCACCAGAGAATCATCATGGGATTGGCAGCCGCAAGGGAGAAACCGCCTATAAAACCCCAGCGCTTTTTTCTGAGATAGGATGAATCACTGTTCTGTGCCCCGCCCGAAAGACTTTGTCGAATTGTGACTGTACCAAGAAAGATCAAAAGGCAAGAGCCTGCAAGCCAGAATACTGCCATGACTATTTCCTTCTGTAGAAAAGGAGCAATACCGAACAAGGCAATAACACCATATATAATATCTGCGGCCAGAGCACCTGCAATGACCATAAAGGAGGAATGCATGTGGCCGTTAATTGACCTGCGGACGACTTCTATCTGTACCGGACCGGCCGGCACTGCAGCAAGAAATCCCGTCATGTAAGCTGAAAAGAGAAAAAAAACAGGTTTCATGATCTAGCTCATAAACACTTTTGCATTAAATCTGTAAAATAAGTCTGTTAGTATGGTATCAGACACTCTACTGACTTTTCGGAATTCAGGTGTAATAGGTGAAGTTTCAGCAGGGTGTCTTTCTATATTACCATAATGACGGGCTGAAAGCCTTATTTTAAAAACAGAAATCAATTATCCAGGAGGTATGACGATGGGTGAGTGTGGAAGCTGCGGAGGCAGCGGGGCAGGACCTTTTTCAGAAGGACGGGAGCTTGTGGAGTTTGTGTATAATGCACACGGTGGTGCAATTAAGGACCTGGAAGTTCCCAACGGAGGACTCCAGACGAAGTGTCAGGGCTGCGGAGAACCTTTTACGTTAAAGACATATGTGGACAGTTGTCCCAAGTGCGGGGGAGTTCATGCTGTATCGCCTCCACGAGGTGATGATGCGGCAAATATTCAGTTTGCCGGTGAGGACTTCAAACTGCCGGCATAGGGCTGGAGAATAATGTTCAGGCATGATCGTGCAGAGGTTGAACCTCAAGCGGAAGTTCAACCTCTGCTTGACTCTTGCTTCAGGTACTTCAGGTAGGTCTTAAACTCATGTTCAAAGTTGTCGCTCAGGATACCCCTTTCCAGACTCTTCTTAATTTCCTCAAGGCTCCAGGGACGCACTTCGTCTATTTCATCTTCCTGAAAAACGATAGGCCCATCATACATGCAGGAGTATGTATAGACGAGTTCGGTTTCGAACTGATTTGAATGAATGTATGTATACAGGAATTCAGTATGACACTCAGTGATACCGAGTTCTTCTGCCATTTCACGATGTAGCGCATCCTCAATAGATTCACCGGCATTGATATGGCCTCCTACAGAGGTGTCCCACTTGCCCGGTGCAACGTCCTTGGTCATGGCACGCTTTTGAAGGAAAAGATCTCCTGCTTTGTTGAATACAAGAACATGCACCACCCTGTGGAGCAATTCAGGATTGCCGTGAATTTCAGAGCGTTTGAGGGATTTGAGCACCTCTCCGCCTTCATTGACGATATCTAAATGTTCTTCATCTTCACTCATGCTTTTCGCTTGATAATACTACAATAGAGTTGATATAGTCATGCCATGAAGACTGCCCTTACCATTGCAGGCTCAGACCCGACAGGGGGTGCCGGTCTCCAGGCGGATTTGAGGACCTTTATTGCAATGGGGGTGTACGGCATCAGTGTCCCCACTGCCCTTACTGCCCAGAATACCGATGGTGTTCATAGTGTGCATGAAGTGTCTCCCGATTTTTTCTCTATTGAGCTCCAAATACTGTTGAATGACATACAACCGGATGCACTGAAAACTGGGATGATTTTTGATACGGAAAATGTGGGGATCATTGCAGATACATTTGCGCAGTTCGGCCTGAAGAATCTCGTTGTCGATCCTGTTACGGTGTCATCAACAGGAGTGCCCCTTGTTCAGGAAGGGGTGCTTGATACATTAAAAAATCATTTAATCCCGCTGGCAAGAGTGATTACCCCGAATGTCTATGAAGCATCTGTGCTGACGGGCATGAAGGTTGAAAACGAAGCGGATATGAAGCATGTTGCAGAAAAACTCCATGGGATTGGTCCTGAGGCTGTCGTGATAACAGGGGGGCACCTGAAGGACCGGGCAATAGATATACTCTTTGACGGAGATGATTTTATTTCGCTGGAAAGCCAAATGCTTGAAGGAACCTATCATGGGACGGGCTGCGTATTTTCTTCAGTCATCACGGCAGGACTTGCCCTTGGTTATGGAGTAAAAGAATCCTTTGTCAAGGCAAAGGAGTTTGTCTGGAAGGGGATGAACTCAGCAATCTCCATTGGCAGAGGGATGAAGGTTCTGGGTTTCTAAGTATAGTATGTCATTCCGAGCCTGCGGTAGGCAGTAAGCCTGCAGCGACGGGGAAGGTTATGGCTTATTGTTATTGAAGGAGTTAAGATTTCTCACTTCAGTCGAAATGACAGTGACAAAGTAATTGCGACACTGTCTCAGAACCAGAGAGCGGTATTTGCCATGAACAGTGATAGAGTAAAAGTTATTACGCTGCCATAACGTTCATTTTACTCGTAGGTGCTGTTCCTTCTCCTGTTTAATTCAACTCCTGATCTTTCCAGTATTTTGTCCCTGCAACGGTGGCCTGAAGTGCCACTCCGGCCTCTGTGAGCTGATAGATCATGATGTCCTGTTCAATATACATCTCTCCGCCCACAGCGGCTCCCTTTTCACCTGATTTTGCCGCGGCATCTGCCTGTCCCCCGAATTCCCATCCCTTTTCAACGAAGTCATGCATCACCTGTTTGTTCCTGAAAATAAAGACCAGCCTGATATCCTTGATACCCAGGCCGAGCCCTGCGCCAACCTGTGCCATTTTCATGTACGTTTTCTTTCCTGAGGCATTATCCACGACAATTCCATACCCGCTTCCTGTGCTGAGGAGAAAAAAGTAGCTCCCGATATTGCTGAATACCCCGTATCCGGCAGATTTCTTGATCATATCCTTTGTGTGCGGCTTGATCTTGTAAAGATCGGTCAGTGTTTCATTTTTCATTTTGTTTACATAATCTCTCCGGTCTGATGTGGTCACTCCCTTGGGAGTTGCACAGCCGGCTACAAAAATTCCGAGAACGATAAGCAGGTATAATTTTTTCATTGTTCTCTCCCTCGCTTTCCTTTAGATGCATGTCTCATGTGTTAACAGTATATTACCCTGATACATTCTACAATATTTTAAGAGTTGAATATTAAAAGAGGATTAGAAAGGGTCTATACAAAGAGTATGCGGATTGGTGTGTTGCGGCCCTGTAGTATCTATCCAAATAATCTTAAATAAGCTTGCAATCTACTATCAAAGTTCAACCTTGATAGTAGATTGCATATAGATACTAAAGGGTCAGATATTTCAAAAGCGTTATGCTCTTAGTTCCCGTATTTTTCAGCCAGGTAATCGATTATTTTCTTTGCCTCTTCATCCGTCACGGGACATCCGTTCTTGTTTTTCATCCTCATCACTGTTGTTTCCCATCCCTCTTTCGATTTTTTCTTTGATTTTGGCCGTTCAATAGAGTGGCAGATGCTGCATTTACTTTCGAACAGCTGCTCCACCGTCATTTCTTTCCCGTCGCTGGATGCCAATGCCGGATGAAGGAACCCGGCAACAAAAACAGCACCGCTTATCATAAATGAAATAAATAGTTTCACCTCTTTCTTCTCCTTTCGATTAAGGGATTAAATGTGAATCCCGCCTTGCACGGGATTCACATTATTGTTTAAATCCTTTATGAGTCTGGTTTATCCGGCAGTTGCCCTGGCCCTTTCTTCCTGTGACAGGCAGACCAAAATTATTTGTCAGAACACTTTTCTTTTTTGCCATCATATCCTCCTTATGGATAGGTAATGGTCACGTGTAGATAGCATCCATATAGCACAGAATTGTGATGCCGTCAAATGACTTTTTTTTATTAGTGAGGTTCACCCGTAATAAAATGTTTACGTTGATACGATGGGATTGATTCTCTGATAATAACAGGGAGTACAAAAAAAGGCCTGAGAAGGCTTCCTCCTTCCCAAGATTCGGAACAATCAGCTACTCCTTGATGCCTTTCTTAAAGATATTTTCAATTAATTTCTTATGCTCTTCATCTGTCGCTGCAAAGGCTGCCCGAAGTTTAATTTTTCTTGTTAAGCAATCCTATTTCATTGAATAATTTATTAGCCAGTTTTATGTCCAGGTCCTTCAGAATTTCATATTGATTGGATGCAGCATCTCTATTTTCTAATTTAAGATAAGTAGTCCCAAGATCATAATGTGAGTTGGCATCGTCTGGTTTAAGCCTTATTACCTGTTTATAGGCATCAACTGCATCCTGATAGTCGCCTGATTCTCTGTAGGTACGAGCAAGATTATAGTAAGCTACTGTATAGTCAGGGTCAATCTCAATTGCTTTTTTGTAGGCAACGATTACTTCTTTATTCTTGCCTAATTTTCCAAAAGTATGCCCCAGGCTGTAATATGCTTTTGCATTGTCAGGCATAATTTTTATTACCTTTTGATAGGCTTTAATTGCTTCCTGAAAATTGCCAGATGATCGATAGAGATGCCCCAGGCTGTAATATGCCTCTGCATAATCAGGATTGATCTCAATGGCCCGCATATATGAATCAAATGCGTCACGCTCTCTTCTGGAAGCTCTGTAGGCTAGCCCAAGATTGTAATGTGCCTCTGCATAATCAGGATTAATCTTGATAGTCTGTTTATAAGCATCAATTGCTTTCTGAAATTTAGCTGATGATTGATAAACAAGGCCAAGATTAAAATATGCCTCTGCATTCTCAGGTTTAATGCTGATTGCCTGTTTATAGGCTTCAATTGCCGCTTCATACTTTCCTGATTCTGCATGGGAATGACCAATATTAGTAAAATAATCTGCATCTTTTATAACGGTACCGGGAGTTTTATCCTGTTCTGCATATGCAATAAATTCTGTCGGACAACAAGTGAGTCCGAAGAGAAACAGGATTGTCAGTACTCTTTTTATCTTTTTTCTCCTGAGGAATAAAAATACTGATATGGATTTATAAAAGAGATTTTCCATGAGAAGGTTACTACTCGCTGACTTATTCACTTTTATATTCAAGCTTAGGAATTACCTCCGTTGAAATATAATGACCTAACCGGGTTATTACCTCAGTAAATTGATCATATTGAATGGGTTTCACTATATATTTTAAGCATCCCAGGGCGTAGCAATTCTCTATTTCCCCTGGATCATCAGTTGTAGACACAACAATGATTGGCATGCTTTGAAGTCCTTTGTCCTGTTTTACCTGTCGCATCACCTCTTTACCATCAACTACGGGCATGCGTATATCCAGAAGGAGAATATGTGACACTCCCTCTTCTCTATGAAAGTCATCACCCCTCTTAAAAAGATAATTTAAGGTTTTTTCACCGTCTTCAAAATGTAGTATATCATTTTTAACACCAGCCCGTTTCAGGGTGTTATAAATGAGCCCTGCATGACCATCATCATCCTCAGCCAATATAATTACTGGATCTCTTTTCACCGTCTATTCCTTTGGCAGAGATACGAAAAACCTGCTTCCTTTGCCTAATTCTGATTCAACCCATATTTTACCATTATGTCTATCAATTATCCTGTTGATAATCGTTAGCCCTAAACCTTCACCTTCTCTTTTTTTAGGTTCGAGCTGGTAGAATATTTCAAATATCTTTGCCTTCTGTTCAGTAGCTATCCCTATACCGTTGTCCTCTACACAGTATTCAGAAGTGCCATTCTCTTCATGTCCTGAAATACTGATAATACCCTTTCGATCGGGAGAAAGATATTTGATGGCATTTTCTATCAAATTTGTGAATAGCTGATTTATGAGGGCTTCATCTCCCATGCATGAAGGCAGTGTGGAGATTTCCATTCTCACTCCTTTATCTTTTATCTTATATTCAAAAGTATTTTCAACATCAGAGATGAGCTTGTTCATGTCGAGTTTCTTCCGTTTGATTCCCACGCGGCCCAGGCGAGAGAGCTTTAAAAGTCCGGAGATAAGCAGGTCCATCTTGTGTATGCTTGATTGTATAAAAGTCAATGATTTTGGCAAGTCGTCATAGAGACGTTTAATCTTTTCATGTACCTCCGGCGATAGATTACTGCTCTCTATAGCCTGCTGGATTTCATTTAATGAATTAACAAATTCATTGCTGTATCCTTCCACATTAACAAGGGGCGAGCGGAGATCATGGGTGGTAACATACATAATCTGTTCAAGCTCTTCATTCTTTTTCTCCAATTCTTTCAGCAGTTGTTTTCGCTCCTTTTCAGCCTTTGCGCGATAGTTTATTTCACTCGTGAGTTTTATGACGAGGGCCTCCCTGTTATTCAGATATAGTGCTACTAAAAGCCCGATAATAAAAACACTGCTTGAGGCACCCCATGCATGCCAATCCTTCGCTGCGTCAACGTATTGATGGATGGGATAGGTCATAATCTGCCATGTATGGTCCGCTATATTTATATTTTGTGTGCTACTTAAATTATGAATGTCTTTTTCTATCTGATTCATGGACGGTCTTTGATTGTTACGCAGTCGCGAAAAGTGAGTGTACATCAAATTCCTATCCACAATTTCAGACTTATCAAAGATCTGAATATCAACTCCACCTGGTTCCAGATATGATAAAGCATGATCAATGAGATTCTTCATGTTAAAAATCCCCGCTACAAAACCGAGCAGATTCTCTTCTCTTTCTTCACTTGCGACCAGAGAGACGTCCTTCTTATACACGGGCAAAACGACCCGATAAGAATATTGTTGTCTGGCCTTATTCATGAACGAAACAGGAAGTGAGGCCACCATTGCTCTGGTATCGCGAGATTTGTTCAGGGCTTTCAAACTCATTTCATCAGATGCCAGATCATATCCCAGGGCAGCTTCGTTGCCTTTATAGGGCTCCACAAAATAAAGAGGGTAATGATATTTTCTTTCAGAGGCCCTTACCAGATTACCGGTNCTGTCGTGCTCCGTAAAATGGTACTCNGTANTTAACTCAGNCTNTGTTCCTTTCTCAAAAGTATGCCTCTCTGNGTCAGTAACTCTGGGAATCCATTCCAGTGTCTGAATACTGGGATGTTCAGAAATTTGATGCTTTGTAAAATTATGAAACTCTTCNCGTGTTACTTCTTCAGAACTCTCAAAAAAAGAATACAGGCTCTGAATTACTTCAAGATTAATATCCGTTTCTCTCAGTATTGCATTTATACGATTTTGTGTATCTAAAGTAAACTGGGTTTTTAAATTATTGAATTCTGTATGTCTTACAAAAGAGAAGCTAATAACTGCTAACACAAGTCCAATGATAATCGCTATCAAAGACGGAATATATTTTTGATTTTCGTCGATTCGTTTCTTCAATTTATCTTCTGTTCAATGCTATCAAGTACAGTTTATGCGTACTCTCTGTGCATTATTTTCCCATTAGCTCTTCTTTATCATACAGAGAAAGCAATTGCAAAGGAACCATTTACATGGTTCTTGATTTATTTCTATACGGTTACGAAGCATTTTTTGGGTTTTGGTAAGAGGAAAATTTCCTTAGGAACTGAACTCGCATAGCTAAAAATGTACGGACAGGGTCACGGGCCCGGCAATGGAATTTATTATCCCGTTGATGCCCGGATCACCGTCTTTACATTTCCCCGTGGATTGAAATCTCCTACAACTTCAAGATATCGTGGTTTCAAAAGTTTCTTGAGATCATCAAAGACCTTGTTGGTTACTGCCTCATGGGAGATGCTTTCTTCACGGAACCGGTTCAGGTAGAGTTTCAGGGACTTCAGCTCAACAATATATTTGTCAGGGATGTAATTGATCCTGATGACGGCAAAGTCGGGATACCCGGAGCGGGGGCAGACACAGGTAAACTCCGTAAAATCTATATCAATGGTATAGTCCCTGTCCGGGTTGGGATTGGGCCATCGTTCAAGTTTAATTCCGGCAATCTCACGAGCACCATATTTCTTCTGCGGCATAGACTAGTGATTCTCCTCTGTCTTTTCAACAATGAGCGTCTGAGTCGGGTATGCAAACTCAATACCCCGTTTTTCAAATTCCTCTTTTATATGCAGGTTGATCTCCTGCTGTACATCCATGTATTTGTTGTAATCACTGCTCATGACATAGTAGACGACCTCAATGTTCAAACTGAAGTCACCGTAGGCTGCAAAGTGCGCCCGGTCAAAGACCGTATCATTGATTGAGGTGATAACATCCTTGATAAGTGCGGGTATTGCTTTTATATCAGATAAGGACGTCTGGTATGTCACCCCGAGTTTGAAGACAACACGGCGTTTTTCCATTCTCTTGTAATTGCGGATGCGGGAACTGGTGAGGTCGGTATTTGAAAATACGAGCTGCTCACCACCCAGGCTGCGCACACGGGTCGTCTTTATGCCGATATGTTCAATCGATCCCATATACTCACCAATGATAATGAAGTCTCCTATCTCAAAGGGACGGTCAAAAAATATTATGAAATAACTAAAGAGGTCCCCCAGTATGGTTTGCGCTGCAAGAGCAACGGCGATACCTCCTATACCCAGTCCGGCGACGACGGTGGAAATCTTGAACCCAAGATTGTCCAGGAGAAAGGTGATACCAGCACCCCAGACGAGTACTTTTAATACAGTGATGATCCCTTTGAGGTTTTTTTGACGCGTCACATCGACTTCTTTTTTTGCCCAATAAATTTCAAGGGAGTAATCCATGAGCGACATAATGAGTCGCAGACCTGCAACGGTGAGGATTACTATGCTTGCAATATTGACGATACTGCTTATAGCTGCAGAAACTTTCAGGCTTTTTAGAGAAATATAGAGGATGCCAAGGTAGAGAAGAGGGACCAGGTTCTTTTTGAAAATGGTGAGCAGGAAATCATCGACTGTGCTTGCTGTCTTCTGAGACCAGGCTTTTAACCGGCTGACAATTAAGGATTTTATTATTTTTACCCCTATGATGCCAGCAGAAATGTATGCCAGAAACAGTAAATAGTCCAGTATCCTGTTGTCTAAGACGGTTTTCTGAAGGGTCTCACTGATCATGCAATCTGTCCTCTGCCATATCTGATGTAATAATTCATCATACTATCAAGAGCCCTGCCACTTGTCAATCCTGATAAGACAGTTGTTTTTATAGGGTAATGGCAGTAGCGATACAAGACAGACATTTTCATCTTGTTATTTATAACTATAATCATTTAAATTAAATTATGGCCATACGGGAAATAAAAAAATATCCGGAGAGTGTGTTAAGGGGGAAGACCGAGCCTGTTGAGGAATTTAACGAGGAACTGCAGGAACTTATAGAGGACATGATTGAAACCATGTACGCTGCACCGGGTATTGGCCTTGCTGCCAACCAGGTTGGTGTGGCCCGACAGGTTACGGTTATTGATGTAAGCCTCGGCTCTGACAAAGAGGCGCTGATTGTGCTTGTGAACCCTGAAATTGTTCATTGTGAAGGTGAGGAGAGCTCAGAGGAAGGCTGCCTGAGCATACCCGGGTATACAACCATGGTGAAAAGATTTACCAAAGTAAAGGTACAGGCACAGGACAGGAACGGTAACCCTGTTGAAATAGATGGAGAGGGACTTCTTGCAAGAGCGCTGCAGCACGAATTAGACCATCTCAACGGCAAGTTGTTTGTTGACCGGATAGGACGTATCAAAAGGGAGTTTTTCAAGAAACGGTATGCCAGAGAGAAGGTTGGCAGCAGTAAATAGCAGTTCATTGAAATACAGAAAGCAGGGGAGGCCTTCGCCTCCCTTTATTTTTTTCTGCTACCGGGCGATGAAAATCACCACTGCCTTAAATAGAAATCACTTGAATCCTTTCTCATTTCTCTTTAATATTAACTCTATAGTAAGTGGAATGTTCATACTCACAGGCAGGCAACGTCTCAAACGTATTGAACGCCATGAGAGTTTTTAAAAAATTGTACAATCTTAATAATGTACTCAGTATTGAGATGCCTGCTCATTGGAATGGCCAATTCTTTTTCGCCTTTGCCTACCTCCTGAATAGCGAATCTGAATAGTTGGAGTTAGAGGGAGATCGTTTGAAAACCGTATTTTTCGGTACACCTGAATTTGCTGTCCCACCGTTGCAGGCCCTCATGGGTTCTGCATATGATGTTATTGCCGTTGTTACGCAACCCGACAGAAGAAAAGGTCGGGGCAAACATTTTTCTTCGTCACCGGTCAAAGCAGAGGCAGAAAAACAGGGGGTGGAGGTACTCCAGCCCGAAAAGGTGAAAGACAGGAGTTTTATCCATGAACTCAGGGAATTAAAGCCTGAGGCAATTATTCTTGTAGCCTACGGACAGATTCTACCCATTGAGATAATTCATCTGCCTGAATATGGATGCATTAATGTCCATGCCTCATTGCTCCCGAAATACCGGGGAGCCTCTCCTATTAACAGGGCGATTATTGACGGCGAAAGGAAGACAGGCATTACGACTATGCTCATGGACGAAGGCATGGATACAGGCCCGATACTGCTGCAGCAGGAAATTGACATAGATCCTGATGATACGGCAGGCAGTCTTTCGATTAAACTGGCTGAAGCGGGCAGCAGGCTCTTACTGAGAACGCTGGAGGGAGTTGAAAATAATACCCTGACCCCTGTTCCGCAGCCTGAGGGGGCAAGCTATGCCCCGCTGCTTTCAAAGACTGACGGCTTTATCCCCTGGGAGAAGTCTGCTGAGGAGATCTGTAATTTTATCAGGGGCATGACTCCCTGGCCGGCTGCCTATGGTTTTTTGGAAGGGGAAAGGATTAAAATCCTGAAAGCCCTGCCCTGCGACAGGGATGGAGAAAGGGGACTCATTACTGCCATTGAAAAAAACACGATGGTTGTAGGGGCAGGACAGGGCAGTATATCCATCCTTGAGCTTCAGCCTGCGGGGAAACCTGCCATGTCTGCAGGCGCTTTTATCCGGGGCAGGGATATGAAAGAAGGTATGCGGTTTTCTATAAGCAATGATTAAGAATTTATCCAAGCTTCTTTTTTATGGTGCTGCCTTTCTGGTTGTGGGAGCAGTTGCTGCGTTCCTCTTTTTTGAGGTTGCGAATTTTAATAAATCCGGGAAAGTGCCTGAACTCCTTGGCAAGAGTCTCTCTGAGGCTGAAGAGATATTGAACCAGGAGAAGTTATCAATAAAAATTATCGGCAGGGATTATGACGGGGAAATCCCTGAAGGACATATTATCAGCCAGGACGTTACACCCGGGGAAGACCTGCAGTCAGGGTCTGAGGTCGGTGTTTATGTAAGCAGGGGAATTGAACTATATTCCATGCCATCCTTTGAGGATCAGTCTCTCGAGGACTCAAAACTTTCTCTTGCCAATCTTGGTATAAAAATAAAAAAAATAACCTGGGTCCATTCTGATGACGTGGAAAAAAACAGGATCATTGCCCAGAGGCCCCTGCCGGGTAATATTGAAAGTAATGAAATAAATTTCCTTGTAAGCCTTGGGTCCTACGATGTAACCTATAGCTGTCCTTCTTTCATAAACATGCCTGTTGATGATGCCCGGGAGATTGCAAAAAAACTGGGACTTAAACTGGTCATTCAGGATAAGGGGAACAAGATTATATTCCAGAAGCCTGAGGCAGGAGCTTCTCTGAAACAGGGCGATACTGTGGAGTTGACGCTGGGCCGGGGCTGGGGGATGTGGTTTTAAAATAAAAAATTAAATATGAAAAATCAAAATTACGGAAAGTTTTTTTAGTAATTCCCGTTCCTTAATTTTACATTTTTCTTTTTGATCCTTAATCTTTTTTTATAGTGGAGGAATAATGGCAAAGCTAGCACCATCCATTTTGTCGGCTGATTTTTCAAGACTTGGCGAAGAGGTCATAGCTGCAGAAAAGGCCGGCGCTGATTACATACATGTGGATGTCATGGACGGACACTTTGTGCCGAACATAACAATAGGCCCCCTCGTTGTAAAGGCTGTGAAAAAGGCTGTTTCAATCCCCCTTGATGTGCACCTGATGATAGAGGATCCGGATAAATACATTAAGGAATTTGCAGACAGTGGGGCAGACATTATAACCGTCCATCAGGAAGCATCTGTTCATCTGCACAGGAGCATACAGAATATAAGAGAATGCGGTGTCAGAGCGGCTGTTTCCATTAATCCTGCAACTCCGGTATCGCAGATCGAGCTTATTCTTCCTGATATTGATATGGTGCTTCTCATGTCTGTAAATCCGGGATTTGGAGGACAGAAATTTATCCCTCAGGTCCTGACGAAGATAAGGGAATTGAAGAAAACCATCAGCGATAAAAAGTATGACGTTGAGATAGAGGTTGACGGCGGAGTGACCGTTGATAATGTGGCGGAGGTGGTTGGTGCAGGAGCTGATATTGTCGTTATGGGCAGCGCCTTTTATAACTCCGATAGCTATGAAGAGACTGCAAAGGCTGTAAAGGCTTGTTGAGGATGGAAAACCGGGGAAGTTCTTATTTTCAGCAGGCTGAGAAAGAGCGACAGAAAAACGAATACGACAGGGCAGTTGATCTTTATAAAAAAGCCCAGACCCTATTCAAAAAAACGTCCGATGTCGGCAATATTCTGAACTGCATCCTTTCTCTCGGCCACACCTACAGGGCAAAAGGAGATTTTACAAAAGGGAAAAAATATTATGAAGAAGGCATTGAACTGGCCGGGATGCTTGAGGATAACTATGCTGCAGCTGATGCACAGGTTGGACTTGCCCTGTCTCTTCGTGCCCTTGGCGACTGGCACCAGGCTCTTCAGCTTATCCGCAGAGCTGAAGGGACATATAAAAAATTAAAGGACCCGGGCGGAGAGGCCTTTTCACTCTGGGCACGGGCGGGAACATACAGGATACAGGGAGATGTCAACAGGGCCGTCAGGACATACCATGAATCACTTCTCTGTTTCAGAAAGCTGAAAGACAGGTCAGGTATGGCCTATTCCTACTGCGGGCTGGGCGGAAGTTCCCGCGTTGCCTGCAACTATAAAGATTCCGGCAAATATTACCGGATGGCAAACAGGATGTTTGGGAACCTGAAGGATCGCTTCGGACTTGCCTACTCTTATTGCGGGTTAGGGAATGTGCACAGGATGGAGGGGGAGTATAAAGAAGGGCTGGCCTTTTTCAGTAAGGCCGAAACCCTGTATGAAAAGATTGGTGACCGGGTCAGCTATGCCTATACACTGTGGAGCATGGCAACATCCTTCAAGATGCTTGGAGACCTTGCGACGGCAAGGCGCTATTTTCAGGAAGCAGACAGGCTTTTCCGGCTGACACAGGATCCACGGGGAAGGATCTACTGCATACTTGGGGAAGGTGAAATTTATTATCTGAAGGGTCAAAAGAAAAGGGCGGGTCTTGCTTTCAGAAAGGCGCAGAAGGCTGCCGACGGTTACAGATTTAAAGTTGAAGGCGGCTATGCCAGAAGGCTTCTTGCGGCACTGAAAAGTGGAAAAGGGTTCCCCTTTAATCTTCCATAAGCCTGTGACTTTGATACATTGGTTCTATGACACAAAAACTAAGCGCTTTTTGTTTAAAATCATTTAGCCTGTCATTGCGAGAACCCGAAGGGTTCGCGGCAATCTGACAAAACAACAAAAGATGAGATTGCTTCGCTTCACTCGCAATGACACTAAGATTGCTCAATTTAGGTGACGCTGTTTTATACTTAATATTGAAATATACAATACTATTTGTTACTATGGATTGAAATTTGCTATGGATATAGAAGATACAACAGAAGCTCTCTATAATGAGCCTGCTGAGGAAGAGAAAGAAATGTCTTCAAAAGCAGGCCTGCTGAACAGAATCGTAGCCAAGGCTATTGATTTCATAATCGTGGGAGCTTTGTTTGAAATTATTCCCAGGCTCGGCGGCATTGCGGGGATTATTTATCTCTCCATAGCTGACGGACTCTTTGATGGAAGCAGCCTTGGCAAGAAGCTTATGGGTTTGAGGGTAATTTTGCAGGCTGAGGACGACCGTGCAATAGCCTGCACCTATAAAGAGTCAATTTTAAGGAATTCACCTTTTGTTCTCGGCCTGGTCCTCTACTGGTTTCTTGGAGTGATTCCCCTTATTGGCTGGCTCATTTCAATGGCCCTTATTATTGTCGTCATTATATTTGAACTGCTCGTGATCGTAGGGAGTGAGAAGGGTATGAGATTGGGAGATGAGATTGCAAAAACAGTGGTTATTGAAGATAAACGAGGGGGGATGAATGTTTCATAAGATTCTTGGCTGGTTTTCAAATGATCTGGCTATTGACCTTGGCACTGCCAACACACTGGTCTTTGCCAAAGGCAGGGGTATCGTCTGTAACGAGCCCTCTGTTGTTGCCATCCAGAAGGAAAAGGTTATCGCCGTTGGTTCCGAGGCACAGAAGATGCTCGGAAGGACTCCTGCCAACATCATTGCCATGAGGCCCCTGAAAGAAGGTGTCATTGCTGACTTTGATAAGACAGGAGAGATGCTCAAATATTTTATTCGCAAGGTGCATAACAGAAAAAGCTTTATCTCTCCCCGGATCGCTATAGGAGTACCCTCGGCTATTACCCAGGTTGAGCAGAGAGCAGTCAAGGATGCTGCCCAGGCATCGGGAGCACGTGAGATCTACCTCATTGAGGAGCCAATGGCTGCTGCCCTTGGCGTGGGACTACCGATTGGAGAGCCCTCAGGGAATATGATCGTTGATATTGGAGGAGGGACCACTGATGTTGCCGTTATTTCTCTTCATGGCGTTGTCTACAGTAAAGCAGTGAGGATGGGCGGCGACAAGATGGATGAGGACATTGTAAATCATATCAAGAGCAAGGGAAGGATCCTCATTGGTGAACGAACGGCGGAGATTATTAAAAGAGAAATAGGCTCTGCCTATAAAATCGATGATTCCAATAAGACCATGGAGATCAAGGGACGGGATCTTGTATCCGGTATTCCCAAGACAATAACCATTTTTGAAGACGAGATCAGGGAAGCCATCTCTGAAACTGTTGCCGTGATTATAAATTCAATCAAAGTTGCCCTTGAAAACACACCGCCGGAGCTTGCCTCGGATATTGTGGACAGGGGCATTGTCCTTGCCGGGGGAGGAGCTCTTTTAAAGGGATTGGATGCGCTTATCAGGCATGAAACAGGGCTGCCCGTTATCGTTGCCGAGGACCCGCTGCTTGCAGTTGTCAATGGTGTCGGCATGGTGCTAGATGATCTGGATATCCTGAGAAGGGTTTCTATATGATGATTCGCAGGGAATGTTAAAAAAAAAATACGTTATCTTTGCCATCTTCCTTATCTTTGTTCTGGCACTGCTTAACTATCAGAGCACTCAAGGCATCAGTCCTTTCCCAAAATTTCTTCTCTACCCTCTGAAACTTCTTGAACAAGGCGGGTCTGCTGTTCTCAGGACAGCAGGGAACGTGGTGAATACCTATATCATGATTGTCGGCAAGGAAGCAGAGAACAATGGTCTGCGTGAGCGTATCGACGAGCTGGAAAAGGAGAAAAACAGGTTTGTTGAGATTGAAAAAGAAAACATCAGACTCAAGAATATTTTAGAACTAAAATCGAAGCAACCGGACTATATTACAGCAGCAGTTATTTTTTCGAGAGATCCCTCCAACTGGTTTCAGGTCTTCTGGATCAACAAGGGAAAGAGCTCCGGCATTGGAAAAGACATGGTAGCGGTAACGCAGAAAGGGCCGGTTGGGAGGATTGACCGGATTCTGGATGAGGAATCGAGTATTGTGCTGATAACTGACGTCAACTCTTCGGTTGCAGTCCGGCTGCAGTCTTCTCGTGTAGAAGGCATTCTTGAGGGCAGAGGGGATGACCGCTGTACACTCAAGTATGTGTCCAAGGAAATAGACGTGAAAATCGGTGAAGAAGTGGTGACCTCCGGCATGGATAATATCTATCCAAAGGGGCTGCTCATCGGCCGGGTCACAGCGATAACAAAGGAGGGAGGGGAACTTTTCCAGGTTATTGAAGTGGACCCCTCCCAGGACCTGAATGTTGTTGAAGAGGTGACGATACTTAAAAAATGAGGGGATATCTGTCATATCTGATTTTTGTCTATCTGGTGCTCTCTGTGCAGGCTGTTGTTTTTAAGGGGGCAAAACCGGACCTCGTGCTTGTTCTGGTCTGCTACTACACATTGACCTTTGGGAGGTCGAAGGGAATTCTCTTTGGTATCACAGCAGGCCTCATTATGGACTCGGCAAGCGGATTCCTCCTTGGCCCGAATATTATCAGCAAGTCGCTTGCGGCATTTTTTATCGGCTCCTTCCGTGAAAATCTCTTTCANTGGAATGTCTATGTCAATACGCTGCTCGTCGCTTTTTTATCAATCGTTGATGCCCTGTGGATCTACGTCTGTTTTGGAGTATTCTCTGACATCTCTTTTGTCAACAGGTCATGGAGTGTCTCCATCACAGGGATACTGTTTACCATTGCGGCAGCTCTGCTGGCTTTTCCTTTTTTAAATCCCCAGAGAAAGAGTGAGACTGCCTTCTGATGGAAAAAAAGATAAACATTACAGTCTATTTCGTTATCGCACTTTTTGCCCTCTTTGTCCTCCGCCTCTGGTACCTGCAGATAATCAGGGGTGATGATTACAGCAAAATTGATGAGCGCAACAGAATACGTATTGTTGAAATTCCTGCTCCACGGGGAATTATTTATGACAGAAATGGCAAACCCCTTGTAAAGAATATACCTTCCTTTGATATATCGATTCTCAGGGAGGACATACCGGACGATGCAGAACAGCTCGATGCGCTTGCCGACCTTTTACATGTCAAGACCGGGGACCTCAAATCACGACTTAAAAAAGCGACATCCAATCCCTTTGAGCCGGTGAAACTGAAGCAGGATATCTCCTTTCAGGAAGTGGCCACAGTAGAGGCAAGAAAAACAGATTTTCCCGGACTTCAGGTTGAGGCAGTGGGCGGGAGAGAATACATTTACAATCAGGCGGCGAGCCATGTCATTGGATATCTTGGAAGGCTGAGCCTTGAGCAGATGAAAGACCCGGAATACAAGGATGTACCGAAAGAGTCATTTATTGGCCAGTTTGGAGCTGAAAGGGTGTATGATGAAAAACTGCGGGGAATTGCAGGGAAGAAAGTTCTTGCAGTTGACGCCCGGGGAAAAGTTGTTAAGGTTGTTCGAATTCTGAAGCCGGTGAAGGGGGAAGACATCGATCTTACGATTGACATTGACCTGCAGGTTGTGGCGGAAAAAAGCCTTCAGGGCCGGGCAGGCGCTGTTGTAGCCATTGCTCCTGATTCAGGTAAGGTGCTCGCCCTTGCAAGCGCTCCATCCTTTAATCCCAACCTGTTTTCCCGGGGTATTAAATACAGGGACTGGAAAAAGCTTCTTAGCGACAGGGCAAAACCGCTTTTAAACAGGTCGCTCCAGAGTCAGTATCCGCCGGGCTCCACCTTTAAAATTATTACCGCCATTGCTGCCCTTGAAGAGGGCATTATTACCCGCGACACTCACTTTTATTGCGGTGGTTCGATATCTTTTGGCAGGACCTTTAAATGCTGGAAGGCGGCAGGGCATGGAAGCATTGATTTACATCAGGCCCTGGTTGAGTCATGTGATGTCTATTTTTATGAAGTCGGCAAAAAGCTGGATATAGATACCCTGGCGGAATATGCTTTCCGGTACGGGCTTGGAAGCCCTACCGATATTGAACTTGAAAGGGAGGCCTGGGGCATTGTTCCTACAAGAGAATGGAAGCTGAACAAAAAAAATGAAAAATGGTATACAGGAGAAACATTGAATACTGTTATAGGACAGGGATACCTCTCTGCAACTCCTGTCCAGATGGCGAGACTTATGGCTGCAGTTGTGAATGGAGGAAGAATTTTCAATCTTAGCATACTGAAAAATCCGGACGGAAGGGCTGATGTTGAGAGAACGATTAAGATAACACCGGAATACATAAGGGCAATAAAAATGGCCCTTCAGGGCGTAGTTGAAGAAAAGCATGGCACCGGCAGACAGGCTCAATCTGATATTGTAGCTGTTGGCGGCAAGACCGGGACTACCCAGGTCGTTGGAGGAGTTACGAAGGGACAGGAGGTGCCGGAGAGATTCAGGGACCATGCCTGGTTTGTAGCATTTGCACCTGAGACAAAACCTGAGATAGCTGTAGCTGTTTTTGTGGAGCATGGCGGACACGGCAGCACCGGAGCAGCGCCGGTGGCAAAGGAAATAATCGATACATTTTTTAACAGATCGTAGGCATGTCAAACAGGATTATCGTCTTATAGTAAAATGAAAGCTCAAACATTAAATATCAGAATTACGGAATATAATTGATTTTTGCATTATAAGTTTTTATTTTTCTCATGATAGACAGAAGAGTCATAAATAACTTTGACTGGAGTATTTTGATCGTCATACTGCTCCTCTCCAGTATTGGTGTTATGACTATCTACAGCTCAACGAGGCCGGTGACCGGCATGGCGCAGCAAATGTTTTACATGAGGCAGATATACTGGATAGCCATCAGTGTTGCAGCATTTATAGTTGTTGTCAGTATTGATTATAAATGGATAATGCGATTTGCAAACATCCTGTATATTATGGGGATCATACTTCTTGTCATTGTGCTTGTGGCCGGGCGGAAGGGAATGGGAGCGCAGAGATGGATCAACCTGGGATTCCTGTCATTTCAGCCTTCTGAATTTTTCAAGATATTTTTTATTATGTCCCTTGCCCGGTACATGTCTAAAATGGAAGGGGCAAGGAGTATCGGTGTAAAAGAGTTGCTTAAAATGTCGGCTCTTTTCCTGGCCGTGCCGGTTATCCTTATCCTCAAGCAGCCTGATCTGGGGACTGCCCTGATACTGCTGTTCATCTTTATGGCAATGGTCATTGTTTCCGGATTACGAAAAAAAATCATACTTGTAACATTGATTGTCAGTCTCATATCACTTCCTCTTGTAGGGAACGTCCTGTGGGGGGGATTGAAGGATTATCAGAAGATGAGAATCATTGCCTTTATTGATCCCCAGGCTGATCCTCAGGGGATTGGATATCATATAACCCAGTCAAAGGTCTCTATTGGATCAGGGGGGCTGGTGGGCAAAGGCTATATGAAAGGGACGCAGGGACCCTACCGGTTTCTCCCTGAAAATCACACGGACTTTATATTTTCGATTTTTGCAGAGGAAAGGGGTTTTCTTGGCAGCATTCTTCTCTTCTTTCTGTATCTCTTTCTTATCTGGAAGGGATTTGATACTGCCAAAAATGCCCGTGACAGGGAGGGGTGCTTTCTGTCCCTCGGGATTACGTTAATGTTCTCATTTTATTTTTTTATTAACGTGGGGATGACGCTGGGCGTTATGCCCGTTGTCGGTGTACCTCTTCCCCTGATGAGTTATGGCGGGACAGCCCTGTTGTCGAACTTTATTGCCCTCAGCATGATCGAAAATGTAAGGATGCGGAAATTCGCTCTCTATTACTGAAGATCTTTTCTTTTTTCATCGAACCGCTGCTATCCGAATACATTTCAATGAAGAGGGCTGATTGCCGAGAAAAGAGCATTAGGGCACATTCAGTACAGACAACGACTGCACTTTTCAATCTTTAAATATTCCATGTATGACGTTCTCATACATTATCTCGTTTCTATATAATTAATTTGTCAGTTAATGCTGTTTCAGAGGGGATCAGGCATCTTTTTATAATGTTTGAGAAATATTAATTCAAATAAAATATACAAAAGCTGAAGGCAATGACGTATAATTGATGGCTAATATGATAGTTCGCACCATTGAATTCATCGGCGCACTCATCGA
>JGI2160J19893_10000204_pt1 | contig 20407 bp, 31 predicted proteins | sample DeeMarSeWOR28_12_FD_19893 | JGI IMG/M metagenome (IMG submission 19893)
GCCAGCCAGCCCATCTCTGACCCGCCATATGCCTCCGAAATAACGGTACCGAACAAACCCAGTTCTCCCATCGGCTTGACGGCCTCCTCATAGGGAAAATAATGCTTCTCATCCCATTCATCGGCAAAGGGCGCAATTTTTTCTTCCGCAAAATCGCGCACCGTATTTCTCAGAATTTCAAGCTCTTCCGGAAGGCTAAATTCCATTTTTTCCTCCTGTGACTCGTTTTATTTTGGCAAAATATCAGTTTCGTATACAGTATACGTTATAGGTATAAGTTGTGAAATATAGAGGAAGGAGATCAGTGTGTCAAGAATTAAAGCGCTAAAAAATACTCTAAAAATGCCTATTTGCGCCAAGGCGATATCATCAAATTCAGCCAAACTGAAACACCGACAAAGACCGGCGGATAAACCAATAGCCAATATCTGACCGGCTTCGATTTTGAGTACTACAGGAATGATGCCCGTGAGATAGCGGCGGAGCAAAGTTTTCCCGCAAAGCGGAAATTCCCGCCTGTTGAAATCCCATTGTGGGTCCTAAGCGGCAGGGCCGCCTGAGGCGGATCGAGGATTTGAAACCAGGCACCAACAAAGAGACTTGTCCGCCTCTGGAGGGTGGGCCAAAAGCCATTTTGAGATGGCTGCTAGACACCTTTGTCCAGGATTCGCTTGTCGTGTTTCAAGCGCTCCTGGATGCCTTTTCCAATCGAGTAGGTCCGACTGAATTCCGACCAGAATTCCCGGTCTTTCTCTTTCCAGCCAGAACCAAAGCGTTTGTCAAAATAATCGCCCAGCTTTTCAAAAAGCAGTTTCCACGGCGGCTCACCGCGCTGGTGTGCTCCCAAAATCGCATCCAACAGGTCATCCAGCTCGGAAAGCTTTTCTTTGGGGAGATATGAAATGGCTCCTTTTTGAATCGATTCCATAAGGGTTTCCGGGTTGACGGAATGCGCAGTAAGCATTACCGTCGGGATGCCTCTGTCAACGGACTCTTCAAGCAGTTTAAGCCCATTGACCCCCATAATATCTAAAATTACCAGGTCATATTGCCCTTTTTTTATTTTTTTAGAAGCACTGTCATAGTCCCGGGCCGAATCGACGACCGACTCATCCAGAAATTCCGCAATGGTTTCCAGTATATCTTCTTCATCATCTACGGCCAGAATACGTTTGCCCTTGAGCAAGGATTGATCACCTGACATTTAAAGCGCCTCCTCAAATCGAATGCCGGCTTGTGATATTGCTATTGTAAAAAACCCATGGCCCGCGGTAGCCACAAAACAACATCCGGTATATAAGTGATAATAAAAAGCACGATCATTTGAATGACGATAAACGGTATCACCGATTTGGTAATATATATCAGATCCTTATTGGCAATCGCACCGGTAATGTAAAGGCTGACGCCCATGGGCGGCGTACAGTATCCGATAGCCAGATTTACCGTCATAATCAAACCGAAATGCATCCAGTTGATACCAAACGCATCCAGCATGGGTAAAAACACCGGTCCCAGAATCATCGTGGCCGATATGATGTCCATGAACATGCCGACAAGCAGAAGCAGAATGTTCATGGCCAGCAGGAACATGAACGGAGATTGGATGGCGGCCAATACGGTTTCAGTTATTTTGCCCGGAATGTTTTCCAGGGTCAGCAAGCGTCCGAAACAGGTGGCACCGGCGACGATGATCAACAAAGTGGCAGAGGTTACCGCAGAGCTGACGGTGACTTTCTTGACATCGGAGAATTTCATGGATCGGTGAATGAACAGCTCGACGATGAAGGCATATACGCAGGCTACCACTGCCGCTTCATTGGCGGTAAAGGCACCCGAAAATATGCCGCCGAAAATAATGACCGGCAGCATCAAGGACCAGAATCCCTCTTTAAAAACAGCCAAAAGCTCGGTCGGGCGGGGAATCGGATTGCGCACAATTTCTTTTTTCTTGCGGAAAACAAAATAGGTATAAACGCAGGCACCGAACATAATCATCACCCCCGGCAAAAATCCGGTCAGAAATAAACCTTCAAGGGAGACATTGCTGATCATGCTGTAGAGAATCATGCCGATACTGGGCGGAATAATCACGCCCAGATTGGGTGATGTGGTCATGAGGCCCAGGGTATACTTTTGCGGATACCCGTTATCGATAAGCGCCGGAATCATAAAGCCACCCAGCGCCACCACGGTGGCCACCGTGGAGCCTGAGATGGCGCCAAACAAACCACAGGCCAGGACCCCGGCCATTCCGAGGCCCCCCGGAAGCCAGCTGACAACGGCGTTGGCCACCTTTATCAACTTTTCGACAATGGTCCCGGCCGTCATGATATTGCCGCACAGGATAAAGAAAAGAACCACAACGAGGGCAAAGTTGTCCATACTGCGAAAAAGGGTCTGAGCCAGAAGGAGAAGGGGCAGATCGGTAAAAAAAACAAAGCCTAAAACAGCAGTAAAAAACAGACACATGTAAACAGGGACATAGGTCGCCATGCATCCCAAAAGAATTGCCAGGATGATAACATGACTGGTTTCCATATTCAGGTTCTCCTTACCTCAGCGTTTAATTCAAAACTTAATCCTGCGCCTTGCTGGCCAGCTGCTGCTGGATATCTTGATAAAATACTTGAATGACCCGGATCAGCATCAGCACACCCATCAATGGAAGGATCGCATAAAGATAGACCAGCGGAATCTGCATGATAATGGTCTTTTGGTGCGTACGAACCTGAAGTGCTGCCATCAGCCAGCCATAGTATATCATCATGATCGCAAATATCATGACCACAAAATTGCTGAAAAAGGTCAGGGGGATTTTCAATTTCGGGAAAAGCTGGACACTGGCGTCGATTTTGATCAGCGAGCGGTTTTTAACGGCAGCACTGCAGCCGATAAAGGTCGTGTAGATAATAACCTCACGCACCAATTCTTCAGACCAGGCCAGGGAATAGTTGAAGCCGTATCGCAGGATAACATTGAAAAAAAGAGCAACCAAAGCAACCAGCACACTGATAAACAGCGTCCACTCTTCAAAAAAGCTCAAGACCTTGTCCAGGAAATTCAGAACCTTTCCAAACATAGAATCCTACCTCATCGTCCGGAAATTAGTAAAAGGGGCTTCGGTTGGACCGAAACCCCTTTATTTATTATTGCCTGAAAAAAAAATAATCAAGTTATTTTGTATAACCCATGTATTTTTGGACTTCTAACAGGTAATTGTCCGGACGATACTTGTCTCCGTCGTAAAGCTTGTTAATTTCAGATGCAAATTCATTATGCACCGCGGTTCCCTGATTTTTAAGGGTAGCCATCTCTTCGCCGGACAGTTGAAAGAATTCGATCCCCTGTCCCATGGCGGCTGTGCGCTGCTCCATTTCCTGCTGTTTGGCAGCCACGCGTGCTTCGGCGCAGACATCTTTGACGGTTTGCACCAGGGTTTTCTGAAGGTCTGCCGGCAGACTGTTAAACCAGGCCTTGTTGAAAGTCCAGATGAAAAGGCCCTGGGCGTAATTGAGCTCGGTAAAATATTTGGCCACTTCAAATTTTTTGGTAATGCTGCACACCGTCAGCGTATGGTCCAGACCGGTGATAACGCCCTGCTTGAGTGCCACCGGCACATCCGGCCAGGGCATCACCACGGGATTAAATCCCCACGACTTGTAAGACAGTTGATTGACCGCTGCCTCGGCGATGCGGAATTTGACCTGTTTGGCATCGGCAATCGTCTTGACCGGTACGGTCGTGGCCCAGCCGTAGTTGCCGTAGCTGCAGATATCCACTGCCATGATCCCTTGATGATCCATGGCCATCAGGAAATGGTCAAAAAGCTTGCCGCTGTTGACAAATTTTTCAAGTTTCTCAAAGGAATCAATCAAAAAGGGCAGATTGACCACGCCGAACCGCGGGCCCAGGTTGGTCGATGCCACCGAACTGACCGCCATGCCCTGAATGGCGCCCATTTGCAGCTGGTTGAGAACTTCCACCTCCCCCCCCAGCATGGAAAAAGGCTTATAATCGAGATACATCTGGCCGTTTGTGCGCTTCCACAATTCATCCCGAATGGCAAACCCAGTATAGACGCCCTTTAAAACAGGATGAGATACATTGGATACGATGAATTTGTATTTGGCGGTTGATGGATCAAAGGCAGGCTTCCATGCTTCCAGCGACGGCCCGGCGGCCAGGGCAGGCCCAATCATTAAGCCTAAAATAATCAAAGATAACGCAGCGGTGATAGACAGTTTCTTAAAACTCATGTGTACCTCCTTTTTGGGCATAATGCCTATAATTTCTAAATAACATTCATTTGCCAAAGATGATTTGTTAGCTATATCACAGCAAATCAAATATTTGTCAAGTAAAAAACGGGACAAAATCGCTGCTCTATTGGCTTTGCAGCTAACTGATTCGGAAAATTTAACAGTTTGTCCACCGGCAAATTGTCAATCTTTCAGTTTCAGAATCGATCTTGCGGCGATCCGCACCCGCCCTATTTTTCAGACTTGATGGATTGCTCGAATTCCTCGAAAAATTTGTTGCGTTGTTTCCAATCCGGTCCGAAACGTTTATTGAAAAAATCGCCGAGTTTATCAAAGAGTTTGCCCCAGACCGGCTGGCCGCCTTTCAAGACCACATCGGCCAAAAAATCGTCCAGGTTGCCCATTTTTTCTTTTGGCAGGAAGGAAACCGCGCCCAGTTTGATGGATTTTTCCAGCGCTTCAGGTGTCAATGCATAGGCGGTCAGCATTACCGTGGGAAATCCCCGTTTTACAGAAGTCTTTAAAAGCTCGAAGCCGTTTACACCCATGATATCCAGGATAACGATATCAAAAGTGTAACTCATCAAAAGTTGACGCGCGGTGTCATAATCATTGGCTTTCCGCACCAGGCACATGTCCAAAATCTCTGCGACGGTATCGGTAACATCGACTTCATCATCCACCGCCAGCACAATTTTATCTTTCAACAGACTTGCAGGATCCATGATCTTGATTTCTCCTTTCTGCAGAAGGCTATGAACCGCCGTTAAGCCGGACAGTTTGTGAGATGGATTCTATTATTTTATAAAGGCCTATATCATTTTAAAAAGCGATAAGTCAAGGAATGCCTTGAACCGATGACCGGACCACTCAAATGCTGATCACATTATTTTATTCTGACCTAAGCTATGAATTTTATCTTGCATTGCAAGAGGTCGTGGCATAAAGCTCTCAGGTGGTTAAGAAACGTTATATTGGTTTAATTGGTTTAATTGGTTTAATTCGTTCGATAGGTTCGCCCTGCGCCAACGAATTCAACCAATGAAACAAATAAAACTAATTTAACACTTTATACCCGGAACCTTTGAAAGCGGAACCCATGACAGAATGACGCCATCCGAAGAAAAGCAGATAGCAGCCCTTAATGAAAGATTATCAAAAGAAGTCCAGATCGAACTCATCCAGACCGCCCATGAGACAAGCCTCAAGTTCAGACAATTTTGCGATCAACTGACTCAACTTGTCCCCAAAATTCATGTCAAAAAAGAAGAAGGTGACCCCGATGAGGTTCCGGCGATAAGGATTCATAACGGGCTACGTTATCAAGCAATTCCTTCGGGCACTGAGCTCGGACCCTTTGTTGAAGCCCTGCAATTGAAAGATTCGGGAACGACCCAACTGGCGGGTGCTAACTCGGCCCGGCTGGCCGAAATAAATCTGCCGACCCATCTGGTCATTTATGTCTCGCCACAGTGCCAATTTTGCCCGGGAGCCGTATATCAGCTGCTGCCACTGCCAACTTTGAACGACAACATTCGATTAACAGTTGTCGATGTGATGCACTTTCCCGAACTTGCAAACAGCGACAACATTCAATCCGTGCCCACCCTGATTCTGGAAAATCAATTTCGTTGGAGCGGCACATTGCAACTAGATGAAATCGTTGAGGTTATGGTCAACCGCGATCCCAGTTTTCTTGGACCGGCATCTCTTGAAATGATGCTGAAAGAGGGCAAGGCCGCTCTGCTGGCAGACATGATGATGGAAAAAGCTCAAATCTTCCCGGCCTTTTATGCCCTTTTAATCCATTCAAAGTGGCCGGTCCGTCTGGGTGCGATGGTGGTAATGGAAGAAATCATCGATAAAAATCAAGCGCTGGCTTTTCAGACTCGGGACTATCTTTTGAAAAGCTTCAACGATGTGACCGATACGGTTAAAGGGGATTTGCTGTATTTGATCGGGCAAATGGGCCGGCGTCAGGATAGCGCGTTTCTGCAAAACGTGCTCACGCATGATTACGCTATTGAAGTGAAAGAAGCCGCCCGGGAGGCCCTGGACAAAGTAACATCGAGGATTACTGAAAAATAGACCCATCGATCAACAGCACCAGCGAAAAAATTCACAAAAAAGACCCTGATGAAAATATCAACAGGGTCATTCTGTCAGGTTGCGCGCGGCGAGATTGAGTCAACTACAACCCGCATAGCGGCTGGCTTGGATTTTCGGCCATAGGCCGAAAAGACAAAAGCGCGCAGTGCTTTTTAAGTTGAACTTGCAACCGGGTGCGGAGCACCCGGTTTGAAAAGCAAGAATTAATTTTACGGGCTTAATCGGTTTCCTTTTTTTGAAGTCCGCCAGAAACGAATGCTAATCTCCGGACTCCTCTTTTGCCGATGCTTTCACCTTTGCGCCCGCTTTCTGCGTTTCAGCTTTTGGTGCTTTTTTCTTGGGAGCCGCTTTCGGTTCGGATTTGCCGGCCTTTTCCTTTTGCGCGGCTTTCTTTTTGGGCGCCGGTTTTTTTTCTATCTTGTCTTGTACTTTCTTTTCTGCTCTGGTTTCAGTCTCCGCTGATTGCTGGGCGTCTGCTTTTGATTTCGCAGCTGCCGCTTTGGCGGCTTTCTTTTTGCCTTTTTTCTTTACAACGGGTTCGGGAACAATCAGTTCAATCAAAGACATGGGTGCCGCATCGCCGGGCCGTCTGCCCAGCTTGACGATGCGGGTGTAACCTCCGGCAGAGTTGCCAAATTTTTCGTTTGCTTCAACAAACAGTTTGTCAAGCACACCTCTTTCCCTGATAATCGCAAGGGCCTGCCGTCTGGCGTGCAGGTCGCCTCTTTTCGCCAGCGTGATGAGATGCTCCGCCAAACGCCGCAACTCTTTGGCTTTGGGGCCTGTGGTCCGAATACGCTCATATTTAAACAACGACGTAACCATATTGCGGAACATCGCCAAACGATGACTCGTCGTTCGATTTAGTTTCAAGCTAGCTTTTCGATGTCTCATATGGCCTATCACTCTCCTTCTTCACTGTCTTCTTCGGGCGGTGCAAAGCCTTCCAGTTTCATCCCGAGCGACAAATCCATTTCGGACAACACTTCCTTTATTTCGTTTAAAGACTTGCGGCCGAAGTTCTTGGTTTTGAGCATTTCCGCTTCCGTTTTGCTGACCAGTTGCCATATCTGGTTGATGTCTGCATTCTTCAGGCAGTTTGCACTGCGAACCGATAGTTCAAGTTCTTCGACGCTTCGATAGAGGTTTTCATTAAACCTGGGCTTGGTCTTGTCTTTGTACTTTTCCTTCGGCTCCGGTTCAATTTCTTCGTCAAAGTTGATGAAAATTGACATTTGCTCTTTTAAGATCTTTGCAGCAAAGGCAACCGCATCTTCGGGAAGAATGCTTCCGTCAGTCCAGACCTCCATGGTGAGTTTGTCATAGTCTGTACGTTGGCCGACGCGCGCATTGCCAACCACGTAATTCACGCGTTTGATAGGCGAATAGACCGCGTCAATGGGTATGGTGCCGGCAGGAGCATCTTCGTCTTGATTTGCTTCGGCAAGAGAATATCCTTTGCCGTATTTTACGGTCATGGTCATGTTTAGCTTGCCTTTTTCCGCAAGGCTCGCAATGTGGTGTTTGGGATTCAGCACATCACATTTGCCGTCATCGCTCAATATGTCGCCGGCGGTGACCTCTCCTTCACCCGCTGCTTCGAGTCGGACGCTCTTGGGTTCTGCGTCAGCAGCCCGAAAACGCACTTCTTTGAGATTTAGAATAATCTCTGAAACGTCTTCCAGCACTCCGGGGATAACACTGAATTCATGCATGACGCTGTCAAATTTTACGCTTGTAATGGCAGCGCCATACAACGACGACAGGATAATCCTTCTCAGAGAATTGCCGATGGTAATCCCGAAACCCCTTTCCAATGGTTCACACACAAACTTGCCATAGGATGGATTACTGCTTACCTGAACTTTTTCTGGCTTAATCATTTGTTGCCAGTTAATATACATAAGTTCATCAGATGACATTTTTTTTCTCCAGATTGAAAAGGTTTTTGGATGATCAAACTAAAAATCGGGCAGACCCCTATGTTCACACTGTACCATCGTTATTTGGAATAGAGCTCGACAATCAGCTGCTCTTGGATCGGCATCGTGAGGTCTTCGCGCACTGGAAATCCGCCGACGACCCCTTTGTCCTTATCTTTTTCGAGCTCCAGCCATTGAGGAATTCCCCTGCGGACGACCGCCTCTATGGAATCCGAAATCGCCGCTACTTTTTTGCTCTTTTCCGTTACTTCAATCGAGTCGCCCACTTTGACCAAGAATGACGGGATGTTGACTTTTTTGCCATTGACCAAGAAATGATTGTGCAGGACAAACTGGCGTCCCTGAGCACGGGAATTCGCAAAGCCAAGACGATAGACAACGTTATCCAGACGCCGTTCAAGCAATACCAGCAGATTGGTCCCGGTGGCACCTCTCTGGCGTTCAGCCCTTTTAAAAAACAGGTGAAATTGTTTTTCAGAAAGTCCATAAATTCTTTTGGCCTTCTGTTTTTCCCGCAACTGGATCCCATAATCAGAAATTTTCCTGCCGCGGCGCTCACCATGCTGCCCGGGTGGATAGGACCGCCGGTCAAAGGCGCATTTGTCCGAATAGCAGCGGTCGCCCTTAAGATACAATTTTAAGTTTTCGCGCCGGCAGTGCCGGCAAACTGAATCTTTATATCTTGACAAAAGATCCTCCAAATTTGGTTACTGGTTATTGGTGATTGGTTAATGGCTACCAGCTGTTTGTTATCAATAATGCTCGTGATTATTTTGCGGATGAGATTATCACAAATTACGATTAACTAAAAACGAATAACCATTACACTCTTCTTCTTTTTGGTGGCCGACACCCATTGTGGGGGATAGGTGTTACGTCTTTGATCATCACGACATTAAACCCGGTGGCCTGTAATGCACGCAATGCCGATTCTCTTCCGGGGCCGGGTCCCTTAACATAGACCTCGACGGTTTTCATCCCGTGTTCCATCGCCTTTCTGGCGGCGTCCTCAGCAGCCAGTTGAGCCGAAAACGGCGTGCTTTTCCGAGACCCCTTAAACCCCTGCACACCGGCACTGGACCACGATACGACATTTCCCCCCGAATCGGTTATTGTCACAATCGTATTATTAAATGTCGACTGAATATGAACAACGCCGTTGGAAATGTTTTTCTTTACCTTTTTCTTCGTACGAATTTTTTTGGCCATTGATTTCGCCTCTAATCAAATTATCCTTATTATTATTTACTTTTTCGCTTTAGCGGCGCCTTTCTTTTTGACGGCGGCCCGTTTGGGTCCCTTCCGCGTGCGGGCATTGGTGCTCGTACGTTGGCCATGTACCGGCAGCGATTTGCGATGACGAAGTCCGCGATAAGAACCAAGATCCATCAGACGCTTGATATTCATCGAGATTTGGGTGCGCAGCTCACCCTCCACCTTATATTCAGCGTCGATTGCCTTGCGGATATTGCTGATCTGATCTTCTGTCAGCTGATCGGTCTTCATATCCAAATCGATATTCAACTTCTCCAGAATCCGCCGGGAGGAGGTTCTGCCGATCCCATAGATATAGGTCAACCCGATTTCGACTCGTTTGTTTCTGGGTAAATCAACCCCTGCAATCCTAGCCAATGCATACCCTCCTTTATCCCTGCCGCTGTTTATGCCGCTTATTTTCGCAGATCACCCGTACGACTCTTTTACGTCGAATGATTTTACATTTTGGGCAAATTTTTTTTACAGATGCTCGCACTTTCATAAAAACACACTCCTAACACCAGGCACTGGGTATTGGTAATAAAAGCACGCCTATTTGCCAGCCTAACCGATACCCAATACCAAATAAACTGTTTATTTTGAACGATAGGTGATTCGGCCGCGGGTCAGATCATATGGAGAAAGCTCAACCGTGACTTTGTCTCCGGGAAGGATCTTGATAAAGTGCATTCTCATCTTTCCCGAAATATGGGCAAGCACCTGATGCTTGTTCTCCAATTCAACCTTGAACATCGCATTGGGCAATGTTTCCAGAACAACGCCCTCAACAACAATGGGTTCTTCTTTGGCCACACACAACTCCTGTTTTCTGGGTTTATATGGCTCCCGGTTAGTAGCGGCCCTTTAATCGCGCACCGCCGCTTTTTAGAAATCCTTCATAGTGACGGCTCAGCATGTGCGACTCTATCTGCGCAACCGTATCAATCGCCACACCGACGACAATCAGTAATGCCGTTCCACCGAAATAAAACGGAACATTAAACCGCGTTATCAAGATCGAAGGCATGACACAAACCATTGAAACATATATGGCACCACCCAGGGTGATGCGCGTGAGAACCTTATCAATATAATCCGCCGTGCGTTTGCCGGGTCGGATCCCCGGAATAAAGCCACCGTGTTTTTTCATGTTTTCAGCCACATCAACGGGGTTAAAGGTGACGGCGGTATAAAAATAACAAAAAAAGAAAATAAAGCCCACAAACAGCAGTTCATAAACGACATTGCCCGGCCGCATGCTTTCGCCGATTGCCTTTATCCAGGGAATATTGATGAAATTGGCGATGGTGGCCGGAAACATGATGATCGATGATGCAAAAATCGGTGGAATCACACCGGAGGTGTTGATTTTGAGCGGCAGGTGGGTACTCTGACCGCCATACATTTTTCGCCCCACCACCCGTTTGGCATATTGAACCGGTATGCGACGCTGTCCCTGTTCGACAAAAATTATGAAACCGACGACCAGCACCATGAACACGATTAAAATCAGGATAATAAATATTCCCATTTCACCGGTTGACAGCAAGCGAAATGTATTTCCTCCTGCGGTCGGCAGCCGCGCAACAATACCGGCGAAAATGATTAAAGATATTCCATTGCCGATTCCGCGCTCGGTGATCTGCTCTCCCAGCCACATGATAAAAGCCGTGCCGGCCGTTAAAGTGACCACCGTCATCAGCCTGAAGCCCCAGCCCGGAAACAGAACCACCGGCGCCCCGCCGGGTGAGCTCATACTTTCCAGACCCACGCTGATACCAAAACCCTGAACAATACTTAAAACCACCGTACCATAGCGGGTATACTGCGTAATTTTTTTGCGCCCCTGCTCACCTTCCTTTTTTAGTTGCTCCAGATGGGGAATGACCACAGTTAAAAGCTGCAAAATAATTGAGGCACTGATATAGGGCATGATCCCGAGGGCAAAAACAGACAACCGTTCCAAGGCACCTCCCGAAAACATATTAAAGATGCCGAATATAGTACCTTCGGCCCTGGCAAAAAACGATGCCAGTGCTGCAGAATCAATACCCGGTACCGGAACGTGAACACCCACCCTGTAAACGATGAGCAAGCCCAAGGTGAACAAAATGCGCTTTTTTAGTTCGGGTATTTTAAAAATATTTTGGAACCCGCTACCGATCATTATACAACCTCTACAGTACCGCCCGCTGCCTCAATCTTTTCCCGGGCGCTTTTACTGATCTGATTTAGTTTGACATTGAGGGCAATACGGATCTCGCCATGTCCCAGTAATTTGATACCGTCTTTTGAACCCTTAACCAGCCCTGCTTTCACAAGCGCGGCCTCATCTACCTGACTGCCGCTTTCAAATGCTTGCAAATCTCTTACATTGAGGATGGCAATTTTTTTTCGGAAATTGTTGTTAAAGCCGCGCTTGGGAAGACGCCGTTGAATTGGCATCTGCCCGCCCTCATAACCGGGTCTGACACCGCCACCGGATCGGCTGTTAAACCCCTTGTTGCCCCGGCCGGCAGTCTTGCCCCAGCCGGATCCAACGCCACGGCCCAGCCGTTTAGCGGATTTGCGAGAATTTGACGGCGGCGATATTTCATGAAGCTTCATCAACCTTCTCCTCAGTGCTAACAAGATGAGATACTTTATTTATCATTCCCCGGATTTCAGGGGTATCTTTGAACTCAACTGTTTTATTTAATCGCGTCAGGCCCATCCCCCGTAAAACCTTACGATGCTTTTCGGGTCGGCCAATCATGCTGCGAACGAGTTTTACCTTTACCGTTCCGGCCATTTATCTCATCCTTTCCTTGATCCACTTCCTTACTCCACTGAATTCTGGCATGCCGGAATCTACAGATCTTCCACTGAAATTCCGCGTCTGGCAGCCACCATTTCGCGACTCTCCAGTTGTTCGAGACCTTTAATTGTTGCCTTCACCAAATTGTGGGGATTATGCGATCCAAGGCACTTGGTTAAAATGTTTTGCACACCGACTGCTTCAAGAACCGCCCGGACAGCTCCGCCCGCAATGACCCCGGTACCTTCGGCCGCCGGCTTAAGCAGAACTTTGCCGGCTCCAAATCGACCGATGGTTTCATAAGGAATCGTGCCTTCATTCAAAGGAACCGCGATCATATTCTTTTTGGCCTTTTCAACACCTTTACGAATGGCCTCGGGGACTTCTCCGGCTTTGCCGAGACCGAACCCAACGGATCCCTGGCCATCACCGACAACAACAATTGCGCTGAAACTAAAACGCCGACCGCCTTTGACCACCTTTGCCACCCGATTGATGTGGACCACTTTATCAATTAGCTGGCTTTCCTCTATTTCTGGTTTGAACAAGAGCCTGCCTCCTTTGGTATTACAACCTATCACCACAATGGCAAAAAGTTCACAAAGTTTTTAAAAACAATTTTAAGTAATAATTCTTTGTGTGCTTTGTGCTCTTTGTGGTTCATTCCTTTTTTATTATATGCTCTCCGGCTTTCTTAAGGCATCGATAATTAAAATTCTAAACCGGCCTCACGGGCACCTTCAGACACAGCCTTTACCCGGCCGTGATACAGAAATCCGTTTCGGTCAAATACGATATGCTTGACGCCTTTTTGCAGAGCACGTTGACCAATGATTTTACCCACCGTCTGCGCTGCACTCAGCTTGTTATTCGTTTCCGGAACTTCCTGCACGGCCTTTTCCATGCTCGAAGCGGCAACCAGTGTTTGGCCCTTGGAATCGTCAATCACCTGGGCATAAATGTGCTTGGCGCTTCTAAACACACAGAGCCTTGGCCGGCTGGCGGTACCCACTAGTTTTTTGTGAATTCTTTTTTTGCGTTTTAATCGAGCCTGTGCTCTTAAGTTAAGCGTTCCCATTTCCTGATGTCCATTTTTAGCTGATGTAATATTTAAACACTTCTAAGCCGTGGCCCCTGCCTTACCGGCCTTTCTGCGAATCCTTTCTTCGGCATATTTTATCCCTTTGCCCTTGTATGGTTCGGGCGGCCGTATTTTGCGAATGGCTGCAGCGGTCCGACCCAGCTTTTCCTTATCGATGCCGGATAACTTGATAACCGTATTGCGATCTACCGAGGCGTTGATGCCCTCCGGCAATTCGAACTGAACCGGATTTGAATACCCCACATTTAAGACAATGGTGCTTCCTCTGGTTTCAGCCCGATAGCCAATGCCCTCTATAACCAAAGTGCGTTCAAACCCCTTGTTGACACCGGTTATCATATTGGCCACAAGGCTTCGGGTCAGTCCCTGCAGCGCTCGGCTGGTACGTTTATCTTCAAATGGAACCACGTTCAAAACACCGTCTGCTATTTTCAAATCCACAGCGGGATGAATCGAACGCGTGAGTTTGCCCTTCTCGCCTTGAACAGTTAGCTTCCTGTTTTCATAAGAGACTTTGATTTTTTCTGGAATTGTAACCGGTTTTTTCCCCACTCGAGACATAAACGACTCCCATATGAGTATGCAGTAAGCATTGCGCTCCAAGCCGTTAACGCTTTACTGGATGTGTTGCATGCTTCTTGGTGCCTTTTGCCTTTTGCTTGGATGCTTGCGTTGGTATCTACCAAACATTACAAAGGATCTCGCCCCCGACGTTATCCTTCCGGGCCTTTTTATCGGTCATAATGCCCCTGGATGTGGATAAGATTGAAATCCCCATGCCATTATAAACAGGCTTGATTTCGTCGCTTTTCACATAAACGCGACGGCCGGGTTTACTGATTCGTTTAAGGCCATAGACCACTTCGGATTGGCCCGTACCGTATTTTAGGTAAATTCGCAAAATGCCCTGTTTGCCATCTTTAAGAAACTTGTAATTTTTGATAAAACCTTCGTCCTTTAAGATCCTGGCTATTTCAGTTTTGAGTTTTGATCCCGGCACATCAACGCTATTAAATCTGGCTTTAGCGCCATTTCGAATACGGGTCAACATGTCGGCTATCGGATCGCTTACCGCCATCATTTTCTCCTTTTATCTTGCTTCTGGTCGCTGGCTACTGGTTAATTGTCACAACTCATTTGTTCATCGCTGCCTGCCTGTGCGGCAAACCAGAAGCCAATGGCCAGAAGCAAGTTGCAAGCTACCAGCTTGATTTCACTACTCCGGGAAGCTTTCCCTCGGATGCAAATACGCGAAAGCAAATACGGCAAAGTCCAAACTTCCTCAGATATGCTCTGGGTCGCCCGCAGACCGGGCAGCGATTATATTGTCGTACCTTGAATTTGGATTCTCGTATTGCTTTCAATCTGAGCGATTTTTTCGCCAAATCTTCCTCCCTAATTTCTAAACGGCATGCCCAACAAATCCAGTAACTGTTTTCCTTCTTCGTCTGTCTCGGCTGTCGTTACAATGCTGATGTTGAGCCCTTTGATCTTGTCAATTTTGTCATACTCAATCTCTGGAAAAATAATGTGTTCTTTTATCCCCAGAGAGTAATTGCCCCGGCCGTCAAACGCTTTGGTGCTAACCCCTCTAAAGTCCCTGACGCGGGCCAGTGCAATATTGACCAGTTTGTAATAAAAATCATACATCCGTCGACGCCGCAGCGTTACCATACATCCGATCGGCATTCCCTCTCTAAGTTTAAAGGCGGCGATTGATTTTTTGGCACGGGTGATCACCGGTTTTTGCCCCGCAATTGCCTTTAATTCTTCTGCCGCTGAATCCAGGACTTTTATATTCTGAATGGCTTCGCCCAGGCCCATATTGAGTACAATTTTTTTCAATCTGGGGACCTGCATGATGCTTTTGTACTTGAAGGTCTCCATGAGTTTGGGCACGACTTCTTTTTCATAAATATTTTTCAACTGTGACATCGCCTTCCTCCACCGGCCTGGCTTAAGAATCTATGGCTTCGCCGCACCTTACGCAAATCCGTATTTTTTTTCCATCTTCCAGGCGCTGCATTTTAATGCGGGTCGGATTTACGCATTTGTTACACATGATCATTACGTTGGAGACGGTTACCGGCGCCTCACCCTCAACGATGCCGCCCTGCCTGTTTTTTGCACTGGGTTTGGCATGGCGTTTGATCAGGTTGATCTTTTCGATGAGCAATCTATTCTTTTTGCGGTCAACTTTCAGGACTTTGCCTATTTTGCCTTTGTCCTTACCGGCAATAACTTTGACCTTATCGTCTTTTTTTATCTGAATCTTGGTTTGAAGCATTTTCGTTTTCCCCTAAAGTACTTCGGGTGCCAGTGAAATAATTTTCATAAATCGTTTGGCTCGCAATTCTCTGGCCACAGGGCCAAAAATTCGGGTACCGATCGGTTCACGGGCCGCATTAACCAGGACGGCTGAATTGTCATCAAATCGAATGTAAGAACCGTCAGGCCGTCGAATCTCTTTCTTGGTTCGAACCACCACCGCCTTCAACACGTCACCTTTTTTGACCTTGGCATTCGGCAGGGCTTCTTTAACAGCCACCACGATAATATCACCGACACTGGCATATCGTCTTCGGGAACCTCCCAGAACCTTGATACAATACAATACCTTGGCCCCTGAATTATCGGCTACAGTTAGCCTCGTCTCTGACTGGATCATCTTGTCGTTTCCTTGAAATTATACGGCTTTTTTAACAATTTTTTCGACGCGCCATCTTTTTGAGCGGCTGAGTGGCCGAGACTCCGAAAGTATCACCTGATCACCGATCTGGCACACATTGCCTTGATCATGAGCGGCAAATTTGGACCGTCGCCGGATATGCTTGTGGTAAAATTTATGTTTTACAAGCTGTTCGACAGCGACCACCACCGTTTTGTCCATCTTGTTGCTGACCACGGTTCCCACCAATTGTCGTTTCATTCCTCTATTTTTCATGGCATCATTTATTCTTCAGCAGTCTTATTTGTTGCTTCGATTTCACGAATAATGGTTTTTACCCTGGCAATATCTCTTTTGGTCTGCTTCATCCGCCGGGGATTTTCAAGCTGCCCGATTTCATGCTGAAAGCACAGGTTGAATAATTCATCCTTGAGATCCCCAACTTTCTGCTGCATTTCGGCAATGTTCAATTCCCTGATTTCACTGGCTTTCATTAGGCCTCACCCCTCTCGACGAATCGCGTTTTAACTGAAAGCTTATGCGCTGCCAGACGAAATGCTTCTTTAGCTACTTCTTTGCTGACACCCTGCATTTCATAGAGGATCCTGCCTGGACGAATAACGGCCACCCAGCCTTCCGGGGCACCCTTTCCCTTCCCCATTCGAACCTCAGCCGGTTTTTTGGTAAACGGTTTGTCCGGGAAAATGCGAATCCAGATTCGGCCACCCCGCTTGATGTGGCGGGTCATTGCTATTCGCGCTGCCTCTATTTGTTTGGCAGAAATGCTGCCGCACCCGGTCGCCTGCAATCCGAATTCTCCAAAATTCAGGCGGCTTCCACGATGTGCCATCCCTCTCATTCTGCCTTTTTGCTGTTTACGGAATTTTACTTTTTTGGGACTTAACATATTTTACAACTCCTGTTACGCGTTTCGGTTTACGGGTCACGCGTTTCGCGTTTTTGCGCTTACAACTCGCAACTCGTAACGCGCAACGATTGAGGCTTTATTAATCTAAATGTCTGGTGTTAGAAATAGACACATCGTATGAGCGCTTAGGCCTCACCAGGCTGCAATTCATCCTTTTTCAATATCTCCCCTTTGAAAATAAAAACTTTAACGCCAATAGCACCATAAGTGGTTCGGGCTTCAGTAAAACCATAATCAATATCGGCCCTGAGCGTATGCAAGGGCACCCGGCCTTCGCGATACCATTCCGTTCGGGCCATCTCAGCGCCTCCAAGACGGCCGGCGCAAATAATTTTGACACCTAAGGCACCGAAGCGCATGGCCGAGGAAACACCACGCTTCATCGCGCGACGGAACGCTACCCGTCTTTCAATCTGCAGCGCTACATTTTCAGCTACCAATTGGGCATCGATTTCCGGTTTGCGGATTTCCTGGATATCGATTAAAATTTCTCGATCCGTCAGCTTCTCAATCTCTTTTTTAAGTTGTGATATTTCAGCGCCCTTTTTACCGATAACAATCCCGGGCCTGGAGGAATAAATCCTCAAACGGACTCGTTTGGAGGAGCGTTCAATTTCGATTCTGGACACCCCTGCATGGTAGAGTTTTTCCTTGATGAATTTCCTTAATTTATGGTCTTCTAGTATATATTCGGCGTAATTTTTACCGCCATACCATCGGGATTCCCAAGTTTTGACGATTCCCAATCTCAAGCCAATTGGATTTACTTTCTGACCCAAGCCTTTACCTCCTTGCTAAACGCTAAATAGAAGATTCTTCGTCTAAAATAACCGTGATGTGACTGGTTCGCTTTAAAATCCGGGTTGCCCGACCCCGCGCCCTGGCCCGCCAGCGTTTCAGTGTAGGGCCTTGATCTGCAACGATATTTCGTACAACCAGCAGGTCAATATCAATGTCTGAGTTTTGATCCGCATTGGCGACCGCTGAACGGATGACTTTTTCCAAAATTCCAGCTGCCTTCTGGGGCATAAATTTAAGTGTATTCAGGGCGGTTTCAACCGGTTTGCCCTTGACGGCCCCAGCCAATTTATGGATTTTACGGGATGAAATCCGCATATACTTTGCAGAAGCTTTGACTTCCATCGTCTTAAACCCTTGTTAATTTTTATTGGTTATTCGTTATTGGCTTTTGACATCGACATTATCAGAAAGATACCGCCTTCATTCTTCTTCAACGATTAACCCCTAACGGATAACCCCGATTGAGTTTTAGCTCGATCGGCCCGCTATTTTAAGCGCGATTTACGATCTCCGGAATGTCCGTAAAAAGTCCGCGTGGGTGAAAATTCTCCCAATTTATGGCCAACCATATTCTCGGAAATAAACACCGGTACAAATTTTCGCCCGTTATGCACTGCCAGTGTAATCCCAACCATTTCTGGAACGATGGTCGAGCGTCTCGACCAGGTCTTAATGACCTTGCTGCTGCGAGATGCTTGGGCTTCATTGACTCTTCTAAGAAGTCTCTCTTCAAGATAAGGACCTTTTTTCAACGAACGTGGCATGGATACTCCAAAATTAGTTATTGGTTACTTGCGCTTTTTTACTATCAAGCGGTTGCTTTTCCGTTTGGGCCGGGTCTTAAAGCCTTTGGTGGGCCAACCCCATGGGCTACAGGGATGCCGCCCGCCCGAAGATCTTCCTTCGCCTCCCCCCATAGGATGGTCAACCGGATTCATGGCAACCCCCCGAACTTTTGGGCGACGCCCCAGCCAACGCTTGCGGCCGGCTTTGCCCAGGGATTTATTTTCATGACTCACATTTCCGATTTGCCCGACAGTCGCTTGGCACTTTAAAAGCACCATCCGCACCTCGTTCGAGGGCAGTTTAACCAGAGCATAAGTATCCTCTTTGGCCATCAACTGGGCGTAAGTGCCGGCACTGCGAACAATCTGTCCTCCCTTGCCCAGGCGTAGTTCAATATTATGAATATAGGTGCCCAGAGGAATATGACTCAAGGGCAAATTATTACCGGGTTTAATATCCGCATCGGGCCCGGACTCAACGATATCATTGACCTTAAGCCCAACCGGCGCCAGAATGTATCGTTTTTCGCCATCAGCGTAATGCAAAAGGGCGATCCGCGAAGAACGATTGGGGTCGTATTCAATGGCCGCGACTTTGGCCGGGATACCGGTTTTATCCCGCTTGAAATCAATTATTCGATAATGCCGTTTATGACCACCGCCCCGGTGCCGGAGCGTGATGCGACCATGAACATTTCGCCCACCGGTTTTTCTAAGTGCTTTTAACAGCGGTTTTTCGGGAGTGGCCCGCGTGATCTCTTCATTTGAAGAGTACGTCTGAAAGCGTCTCCCTGGCGAGGTCGGTTTAACCTTTTTGATAATCATAAGGACTAAGCTCCTTCAAAGAACTCGATGCGCTCACCGGGCATCAAGGTAACGATTGCTTTTTTCCAATCTCGGCGTTTGCCGATAAATCGCCCTCTGCGTTTAACTTTGCCTTTGACGCGCATGGTTTGAATATTGGCCACTTTGACCTTGAAAGCAATTTCGATCGCCTGTTTTATTTCAATGCGATTGGCCCGCCGGTCGACTTCAAATGTCAGCTGGTTGGCAAGCTCTTTTTGAATGTTTGTTTTTTCAGTGATCAATGGTCGTTTGATAATCTCGTATGGCATCATGCGACCAGTCTCCTCTCAATAGGCTTTATTGCCGGTTCCAGCAAAATTAACGTCCTGTATTTGAGGACATCATAGACATTCAAACCCTCATGGCGAAGCACCTTCACATCGGGTACATTCCTGGACGACCGCTCTAAATTTTCATTTTCCACATCGGTGACGATGAGTGTGTGGGTCAATTTTAGTTCGCTCAAAATATCGACAAAATCTTTGGTCTTGATTTGCTTGAGCTCAAATTTATCAATCACCATGAGTTCTTTGGCTTGCAGCTTGCTGCTCAATGCCATTTTCAGCGCGAGCTTGCGAACTTTTTTAGGTGCCCGGAAAGTATAGCTGCGCGAATCGGGACCAAAAACAACACCGCCGCCCCTCAGTAATGGCGACTTGATATCCCCGCGCCGGGCCCTGCCGGTGCCCTTTTGTCTAAACAATTTTCGCCTGCTGCCCTTCACTTCGCCGCGATGCTTCACCGCAGCGGTCCCTGCACGCCGATTGGCCAATTGCATGGTGACAATCTCGTGCAGAACAGTGGGCTTTACCGGAACATTAAAGATGTTATCGGGTAGATCGACCGTTGTAACTTTTTTCCCTTTGGTATTTTGAACATCGACAACCGGCATAATATTCCTCGTTTGCG
>JGI2160J19893_10000205_pt1 | contig 20395 bp, 19 predicted proteins | sample DeeMarSeWOR28_12_FD_19893 | JGI IMG/M metagenome (IMG submission 19893)
CAACGGGTATCAAGGTAGCCGCAGGTCTTGCTGCCGTTATAGATCAGGGTGATGTAATTATTGATTTCACCTTTCACGAGGCAACCATGCAGATGGCTCGAGTTGCCGCCGAAAAAGGCAGGGCCATGGTTATTGGAACCACGGGCTTGAGCCAGGAAAACCTGCAGGAACTGGCGGACCGGGCAAAAAAATTTCCCTGTGTGCAGGCGCCGAACATGGCAGTCGGCGTTAATGTGCTTTTCAAGGTTGCGGCGAAAATGGCTTCCATTCTCGGGAATGATTATGACATGGAAATTGTTGAGGCCCATCACAGGATGAAAAAGGATGCACCGAGCGGCACTGCCCTCAAGCTCGGTGAGCTCATGGCCCAGGCGGTAGGGCGGGACCTCGAGACAGTGGGAGTGTTCTCCAGGCACGGCATGATAGGAGAACGGACCGACCGCGAGATCGGTATACAGACAGTTCGTGCAGGTGATATCGTGGGGGAGCACACCGTATACTTTGCAGGCGCCGGGGAACTGCTTGAAATAACACATCGGGCCCACAGCAGAGATAACTTTGCCCGTGGCGCCGCCCTGGCTGCAGCCTGGATAGCGAAACAGCCCAATGGTTTGTACACCATGTTTGATGTGCTGGGGCTGCAGGACCTATAAAAGCAGGCTGACTTTCAGAAATACCATGCTGTGAAAGCAGAGATAAGGACCAGGTCGTTTTAGCATTTTCCTATTTTCCAGGCAGTTTTTCTGCATAAGGATAGTAATCTGAAATCATATCGAAAGGGGCTTTTGCAATATGATCACCATTGAGCAGGCAGACAGGCTGAAGCAGCTACCACCGTATCTTTTTGCCGAACTGGACAGGAAAAAGGCTGAGGCAAGGTCCAAGGGTGTAGATGTGATCGATCTCGGGGTTGGCGATCCGGATCTTCCGACTCCAGATAATATAATTAACAGGCTGGCTGAGGCTGCAAGAGAACCAAAGTATCACAGATATCCCAGCTATACGGGGATGAATGAGTTCCGCAAGGCCGTGAGTCGCTGGTACAGAAAAAGGGCAGATGTGGACCTCGACCCGATCCAGGAGATCGTTTCCCTTATCGGTTCAAAGGAGGGAATTGCCCATATCCCACTGGCATTTATCAACCCGGGAGACGTTGTTCTGGTCCCGAGCCCTGCCTATCCCGTTTATGCTATTGCCACAATGTTTGCCGGCGGAACCCCCTATGAAATGCCCTTGCTGAAAGAAAATGATTTTCTTCCCGATCTGGGCATCATACCTGGTGACATTCTGGCAAAGGCCAAGATGATGTTTATCAACTATCCGAACAATCCGACAGCTGCTCCTGCAACGCTTGACTTTTTCAGGACAGTTGTTGACTTTGCAGCAAAGAACAATCTCATGGTCTGTCATGATTTCGCTTATTCTGAAATGACTTTTGATGATTATGTACCGCCCAGTTTCCTTTCTACACCTGGCGCCAAGGATGTCGGCATCGAGTTCCATTCCCTGTCAAAAACCTATAATATGACCGGGTGGAGAATCGGATGGGCGGCAGGCAACTCTCAGATTATCGGCGGACTTGGAAGGATTAAAAGCAATATTGACTCCGGCATCTTTGAGGCGATACAGGTGGCCGGTATCGAGGCCCTTGAAGGCGATCAGCAGTGTTTGGCAGAGATGCGCAGCATATATACGGAACGGCGGGACGTCCTGGTTGCAGGCCTGAAAAAGCTCGGCATCAACGTAGAAGCGCCAAGGGCGACATTTTATGTATGGTTTGAGGTGCCTTCCGGATATACCTCTGCAACTTTTGCCGCTCTTCTGCTTGAAAAGGCCGGTATTGTGGCCACGCCGGGGAACGGCTTCGGTGCACCCGGCGAAGGGTATGTCCGCATGACGCTTACTGTTTCAAAGGAGAGACTCGCGGAAGCCGTGGAACGCATGACAAAGGTTGGATTCTAAGGTACGGCTTCAATGGTCACAGCCTACATCGGGCTTGGTTCAAATCTTGGCAATTGCCGCGAAAACCTTCTGCAGGCCTGGGACAGACTCGGAGCTGTCAAGGGTGTGAAGCTTCTTGAGCTCTCAAGTCCTTATAGGTCAGAGCCGGTAGGGATGGCATCTACGAACTGGTTTATTAATGCGGTGGGGAGGCTGCAAACATCATTGTCGCCAGTTGCCTTGCTTGATACAATGCTTGCGGTTGAAACAAGCCTAGGCAGGAAAAGAAGCCCGGGCAAAACACCGTGTGACCGGTCTGTTGATCTTGATCTGCTTTACTGGGGTGACATGATTAATACAGATCCCAGTCTGATCCTGCCGCATCCTGAAATTGCGAACCGGCTTTTTGTCCTGCTGCCCCTGGCGGAAATCGGCCCTGAAGTCCGCCATCCGGTTTTAAAGAAAACATCTGTTGAAATGTTGCAGGACATAATGGCAAAACAGCGAAATATGGATTTTGTGCCGCAGGTTGAAAAAAGCTTTTGGACCAGTGAAAACGGTGAGGTGTCAGAGTGACTCCGGTGCGTCTTGTCATCATAGGCATTCTTCTCTATATCCTTTACCGCCTGCTGACAGGCTCCCGGAGAAAAGCAATGCATGGCAAAAAGCATGGTGCTGCTGCTTCAGGAGGAGCAGTGCAGGACGTACTAGTGGAAGACCCGGTCTGCCATACTTATATCCCGAAGGGACAGGCAATCCAGTTGCATCATAATAAACAGATGTACTATTTTTGTAGCGATAAATGCTGTAGAATGTTTCTTAAGGAAAAAGGAGATGAACAATGAAATTTTTTATTGATACTGCCAACATTGAGGAGATCAGGAAGGCTGTTGCATTGGGCATGGTGGATGGCGTCACCACCAATCCCTCTCTGATCGCAAAGGAGAACAGGCCGTTTGAGGAACTGCTGCGGGAAATTTGTGAACTGGTTGACGGTCCGGTCAATGGCGAAGCCGTCAGTCTTGATGCAGAGGGCATGGTGGAAGAAGGCAGGAAACTGGCGGCTTTTCATCCCAATATTGTAGTTAAGATACCGATGACCACTGAAGGTTTGAAGGCTGTTAAGATATTAAGTAGTGATAATATAAAGACCAATGTCACCCTTATATTTTCCCCCATGCAGGCGCTGATGGCTGCCAAGGCGGGTGCTTCCTATGTCAGTCCCTTTGTGGGAAGACTGGATGATATCTCCCAGGTCGGCATGGATCTGGTAAGTGATATCATGAATATCTACGGAAACTATGGCTATGAAACTGAGGTCATTGTTGCCAGTATCCGCAACCCCATTCATGTTGTTGAGGCAGCTCTCATCGGGGCGGATATAGCAACTATTCCTTACAATGTTATTGGCCAGCTGGCAAAGCACCCTCTCACTGACATCGGAATGGAGAAATTTCTGGCAGACTGGGAAAAAAGGGCCAAATAAAGAAGAGCAGGATATCTTGGTTGTGCGGCTGATACTATCATTCATTCTTGCCATAGCTTTGCTGCAGTCATTCTCCGAATCCCGGGCTGCAATGTATTCTTTTGTGGATGAATATGGCAGACTGCATTTTACCAACGTGCCGGCTGATCCACGATACAAGGAAGTTCCCGAATTTGAAAAGATTCGCGAGATTGCGGAACAGGTCCGCTTCAGCAGTTTCATCAATACAGCTGCCAAGCGTTATAACCTGGCACCTGAGTTAATACAGGCCATAATTAAAGTCGAATCGAGTTACAATCCTTTGGCCATTTCAGAAAAAGGGGCTATGGGACTTATGCAGCTCATGCCTGAAACTGCAAGGGAAATGCATGTTGCAGCTCCATTCGAGCCTGAGGATAACATAATGGGCGGCAGCCGTTATTTGCGTAAGTTGCTCGATTTGTTTGATGGAGACCTGCGGTTGGTTTTGGCTGCCTATAATGCCGGTCCGAACAGGATCCTGGGAAATGGCCACCGCATCCCCAGGATTCCTGAAACCGAACAGTATGTGGAAAAAGTACTGCGTGAATATGGCAAAATCAGGGAGAGCGCTATAGCAAGCCAATAGTATCAGAAAAATATATATGAAAAATATATACACTATCCCAAATCTTCTCACGGCCTATCGATTTGCCATATCGCCCCTGTTGCTGCTTATGCTCCAGCCTGAAAGGGGCGACTTGTTGGGACTGCTTGCTTTTTTTCTTTTTCTGTCAGGGGCCCTGACTGACCTTGCGGATGGATACCTGGCGAGAAAACATAAGATAGAATCAGTCCTGGGCAAGCTCATGGATCCTTTGGCTGACAAGGTGCTGGTGGCGACACCGCTTATTATGCTCATTCCCCTGGGAAAGATCCCTGCCTGGGTGAGCCTGCTCATTATCGCCAGGGAATTGGCTGTAACCGGTTTACGGGGCCTGGCTGCAGCAACAGGGATCGTGGTTTCTGCCAGCGGACTTGGCAAACTGAAAAGTATATTCCAGTATACTGCCCTCTGTGTCTTGATCTTTCCCGCAGCCCTTCTGCCCATTCCTTTTCTGCATGATTTTGGCAGGATCATTCTTTACATCTCCCTGATTCTAACTCTCTGGTCAGGGTTTGATTATTTTGTAAAGCTGCAGAAAATATATCTGAATCCTCCGGAAGAATCGTGAACACCTTCCAGGTGAATGGTTCTATTAGACGCATGGGGAAAGCCCCTGTAGGAAAAGATTACAGGTTGACAGCGGAAGAGTTGTTGCGGTAAGAAATAAAAATTTGCCGGAGTGGTGAAACTGGTAGACGCACGGGACTCAAAATCCCGCGGAGGCAACTCCATGTCGGTTCGATTCCGACCTCCGGCACCATCTAATAGCAAGGGATTCAGCCTCATCGGCTGGGTCCCTTTTTTGTATTATGGAAAGTGCATGCTATATTTAGTCCCACCTTTTATTTGTTTAGAGAGGAATGTTAGCCATTTATAAAAACGGGAATGAAAGGGCAGAAGAATATTATTCTGTAGAATCGCACCCCCCCTCCGCCTTTTTGAGAATTCAGATAGCTTTTATATATCCCTCTCAGAATACGAACACATTTTCACAGGTTAATTTCAACAGCCCCCAACCTAGGAAAATAAAAAAATCCCTCCGTTTGGAATGGAACCAATTATCCCCCCCCTAAATATTCAAGATGCGAGAGAGCTAATGCCGTCAAGCGGTATAGGGGCATGGAGGGAGTCCCCACGGGGTGGGGGGTAGGGGTGATAAAAAAAAGATGAAACCATCTAGCAAAGAGGTGGGGGCAGGGATTGAATTTAGTCCACATGTTAACTGGACATCTTGACACATTAAGAATGATTCACGAGTCCAGGTTCATAGCAGCAATCCAACTCATGGCTATCTGCTAAATTCATTATGATTTATTTATTATGGGGTTCTTCTTTAAAATATCTGCCGCTGCTAGAAATGCTGCCTGAATAATCATATCTTCTGGAATTATCTCGAATGTATCTTGACCGATTGTAACTGTTCTGCATTCTGATTCTCCACAAACATCGCAACATTTACTTTGACCAACAGTAGCCCCAATCCATTGTTCCAAAGGTTTTTCATTTACCCAAATACGATTTGATTGGAGTGGGTCTTTTGAAAATATTGGAAAGTCAATATTTTCTTTCTGAAGAATAACTTCTATGTCAAGTACTGAGAATGACTCCTTTAGTTTTCTGTAAGCAGATTGAATTGAGTTTTGTGTGGACATGCACCTTGCGCAGGTCTGACCGTTTACATCTGTAAGTCGTTGCCAGCGAATAGTTACTGTTTTCATTATTTCTTCTGACCCATAAATAATTCCAAAAAATTTTGTGAATAGTGAGACACAGTACCTATATTATATAATAAGGTCACCATTTGTCATGTTGCAATGTTCCATAAGCTGGGCGTTATGAGATTATCAATAGTTATAATTACGGTATTTGTATGTATTATTTTCTTTTGTGGTTTGTCAAACAGTGCCCAACCGGATAAGGAAAGTGTTGTTGCTGATGAAGAAATTTCTATCCTGAGGTCTTTGTGGATAGGCTCAATACCACCATTGCCACACGATCCATCAAATAATGTTGATGACAATCCTTTGGCTGTTCAATTTGGTAAGAAACTTTTTTCAGATACCCACTTCAGTGCAAACGGAAAAATATCCTGCGCCACTTGTCACAAAACAGATGTAGCATTCTCAGATAACAAGCCTCTTGCGGAAGGTATGGGGACATCTACACGAAGAGGTATGCCGATTATTGGTGTGGCTTATTTCAAGTGGTTTTTCTGGGATGGTCGAGCAGACAGTTTGTGGTCTCAAGCACTAGGGCCATTCGAAAATCCGGTTGAACATGGAATCACCCGGTGCAGGGTCGTATTGCTGGTAAAAGAATATTACAGTCAAGAGTACGAGGAAATTTTTGGCCCTTTGCCTGATTTTGACGCACAAAACTGCCCAGAGAAAGCTTCACCTCTTCTTGATGACCCTAATTCCCAAAAGTTGTGGAATGATATGAAACCAGAAGATAGGGAATCGGCCAATCGTGTCTTTGCCAACATTGGAAAGGCAATAGCTGCCTTTGAAAGGTTAATACTACCGACCCCCTCACGTTTTGATCTATATGTTGAAGCCCTAATCAAAGGAGATGCTGAAAAAATAAAGAGTATTCTGGAGCCTGAGGAAATTGAAGGTATGCGTCTTTTTATCGGTCAGGGGAACTGTATCAAGTGCCACAAAGGCCCTCTCTTCTCAGATGATAAATTTCACAACCTTCAGATTCCTAGCAGGAGAGAAATACCATTTGATAGAGGCAGGGCCGATGGAATTGAGAAAGTCCTTGCCGATGAATTTAACTGCTATGGGAAGTATAGCGATGCAGAATCAGAGGAGTGTTTTGCCCTGAATATTATAGAATCTGATCCAGATAAATATATTGGTGCGTTTAAGACTCCAACCTTAAGAAATCTAGTAGAAAGGGCCCCGTATATGCATGCTGGGCAATTCAAGACTATTGCCAAAGTCTTGGCTTTTTACCAATATCCTTTTGATTTTAACCTGATGTCTGAGTTCGGGCATTCTACTCTTTCTGACAAAGAGTTGGGAAAAATTGAAGCTTTTCTCTATACCCTGAGCAGCCCCTTAAATTTTCCCTAAAATGCAAATCAATTGTGATGCTTTCGCATATTGGTAATCAAATGTAAAGTCCACATAGCTTGCCACCATCTATGGTTTTAGTAAGAAAAATCTGATTCAATATGTGTAGTGCATACCTTGGGATTTTAGGAACGATTCACAACCTTCGATTAATAGCAGATAGTTTTAAATAGGATCCTGGTGAATAGAGTTTAAAATTTTAATTAGTTTGCTAATCCAATACCCCTCCCAAAACACAATGACTTTATCTCAATATTTTTGCAATGTTAGAGGTGCTTATCCGGGAAAGTGCATCCACTACATTAGGATCATATAGTACCCCTCTGTTTTCTGAAACCTCACTTAAAGCAGCCTTAATTCCCAATTCTGGTCGATACGGGCGCTGAGAAGCCATAGCCTCCACAACATCTGCTACACAAAGAATCCTTGCTTCAAGAAGAATGTCATTACCTGAAAGACCTTGGGGATAGCCCGTGCCATTTATTTTTTCATGGTGCTGTAATATAATTTGGTCGATCGGCCAGGGAAATTCAATGCCGGCAATGATATCACAACCTACTTTGGGATGTGTCATTAAAAAGGCAAATTCGTATTCAGTCAATTTGGCTGGTTTGCTGAGAATTTCGATAGGAACGGATATTTTGCCGATGTCATGAATCTTCCCGGCCATAAGAATCCACTCTAAGTGATCCTGCGGGATGCTCATTTCCATTGCTATGATAACGGCAAGATTGGCTACCCGACGCTGATGGCCTGCAGTGTATGGGTCTTTATATTCAATTGTCCTTCCCATAGCCTGAATGACACCATACAAAGCCCCTTTCAACTTAGCAGTACGCTCTTCCACCTTTTGCTCAAGATTCTGCTGGTAATTTCGGTTAGCGATTTCCAGCTTCCGTCGACGCAACGCATTTTGGACACTAATGAGTAACTGCTTCTGTTTAAAAGGTTTTATAATATAACCATAGGCCCCTGCCTCTATGGCAGCATCTGTAATTTTAGGATCATCCACCTCAGAAACAATTATGACCGCCGTGTCTTCATACTTGGCCCCGATATGACTAGCTAATTCAATTCCAGACTCTTCTGACATTGTGACGTCACAGAGAACAAGATCAAAGGACTGATCATTAAGACATTCTCGAGCCTCCATTGCACTAGCAGCCAGGGTACAATCGTAGTCATTCATCTTTAGCATCCCTGCCAGTAAGCTCCGAATTTGATCTTTATCGTTTACTACTAAAATGTTCGCCATCTTCTCACCTTAACAATTATTTCATGCGAGTGGTAGTATGTCTCTGATTTTAAAGGGTGATGAATTGGGGGTAAACGGTTTTGCAATAAAATTGATTTCCGAAGAAGCGAATGTTTCCATGTGTAGTGGAAATGTTACATTTTTACAAGAAAAGACAAGGCAATATCCATGGCTATAACTAGAAATGAAAATAAGAATATAAATAAATAATTAATATTTTCAGGGGAAAGTTTTATAGAACTGAGAATTTAAACGATAACTTCTCGGTCAATTGTTGAAAGTGCCGAGCCAGATTTAATTTTTTCTATTAGATGAAATTCCCGAACAGCCCTTTTGTGTCTTATGGAAACCCTGTCTCTATAAAAGAAAAAAACGAAGTTGCCCAGTTCGCCAAAATACCTCACCGGTCTTACCCATGTTGGTTGCATTTGATCTATAACGATGAGTGCGCGAAAAGCAATTACAGTGGATAACCCCCAGAATAAAATAACCATATATTTTGTATGCTGGAGCTAGCGAGGTTTTTTCACTTTCCATAGAGTTTTTTTCTTCCTTAGACTTTTTATATAGTTAACATGTCTTGCCAAAATAGAATTTATTTTGCACCTCTTTCGAAGTTGGTATGTCTGATGGTAATTTTGACTACTCTATCGATCCATTTTCTTTTAACTGATAGGCATAGATACTTTGTATCAACCTTTTTCAGAAATTACTTCCAACCAGTTACAGTTATGTTGAATTTTTTATTCTTTTTTAATCATTTTTTTGATCCTAGTAGCTAAATGATTTAGAGAAACGGGCTTTGTCATATAATCATCGGCCCCAAGCTCAAGCCCAAGAATCCTGTCGTGCTGCTCGGCCTTTCCCGATAGCATAATTACTCTAATATTCTTTGTCTTTGAATTCTTCTTGAGATCTTTACATATGTCTCGGCCATCCTTGATGGGCATCATAATATCTAAAACAACAAGATCCGGCTGTTCGTTGTCAATGAGTTCTGAGGCTTCTTGGCCATTGTAAGCATGGATGATATCAAACTCAGAAGAGAGAACAACTGGAAGCAATTTATGTATTGCGGTTTCATCATCCGCTATGAGTATCTTCTTCTTTTTTCCCATCTCATAACTCTTTATTTTGTAAAAGAATCCTTGCCAGATTGTTTAATTTTGCTGTTGCCTTTAGGACTTAATACTTCCATATATTTCTTTAATATCAAAGTCAAACTATCTTTCCAAAATAGTAACTTTTTCAACCCAAAATCTGAGTTTCCATGTGCAGTGGTAACCTTGACTAACCATTCAATACATTGTCAGGCGTGTAGCAGAAACTGTTATTTGTAGGGATGGGAAAAATTTTACGACAAAGCAACCAAGAGCGCCAATAACCTTGACCTAAAGCTAACCTCGCTTCCCATTGTTTGGTTGGTTGACCCTATTGACCAGTATCTATGAAATGGTTTTGTATTGAACTACTCTTTAAATGATGTTTGAAGTATAAAGCCAAAATGAGGCGTCGGATTACTTATAATGATGTTTTCCCCGGTTGATTTTTTAATAACATACCCATCAAATATTTTTTCCTGCCCGCCTTGAAGATTGCCATATACTCTAATTTTCTCATCTTCAATCAGATTTAGTTTTTTGTTATCCGGCATCTCCGCTTTTACATATATTGCCCCAGAATAATCCGTTAAAGTAAAACCGCTTTTATCAATCTGAGAAACAGCACCTTCAATTGTAGTCACAGGCGGTAATGTCAGGTTATTAATAGACGTTGTTCCAGCACACCCATTTAATATAAATAATAACAAAATAAGCAGTGGCATAAAAACAATCTTCATTTTATTTTCTTTTTAATAAGAGCTGAATAAAAAATACTTTTTATGAAATGTTTCTCTAGAGAGTTATATCCATTCAACTATCAGGTAATATCTAAACTTTCCCAAAAGTTCGACTTTCTTGCCACAATGTTGCATCTGTGAGGGATAATTACCAGTTAAGAGGCCCACTTGCAATGACAACCCTAATAAAGAAGCTCCTCCGGTTGGAGAAGCTCAGGATGTGCGGTTTTATTAGGTCTGCATACCTTGCCGTTAAGCCTAAAATTTCACCTAATCAAGAAAGTTTAGCTTTCGAGTTCCTCAAAATCTTTTAACAGACCCAATTCCTTGCCAAGTTTCTCAAGGTCAACACCTGTTGTTGTTATCTTGTTTTGGTTAAATTCAATTATGAAATAGTCGCCGGTTCTTTTGTGTGACTGTTCATTCCTTGCTTTCTTTAAACCTACAATGTTTTTTGCCATTTTTTCCATGATTCTCTGGACTAATTCCCGTTCTGTAATTTTTACTATCATAAAATGCCCCCAGTATGAAGGTTTTAGCCTTTTTGTATGAGAACATCTTAAACAAAGATAAAAAATATAAGCAAATAAGAAAGTGCCGTATCATTAAGTCGGGTAAGTCTTGCTCTGCCTGCTTTCCCAGACATAATGCTAAATTTTATACCGTATTAGTTAAGTATTAATATGATATTTTTTAAAACCATTATTTTTTTATTTTATGATTAGCCCCTTTCTTATGAATCTATTTTTCTTGCCTTAATGTTGACTGTCGGATGGATAATTACCAGGTAACATGTCCAGTGGCAATCTTAACTCTTTCCAAGAAAGCGAGAAGTCAATATGTTGGCAAGATATGTTTAATTGACTTCAAACCTTTCTACTGCTACTTCGTGGCACTTGATTTAATTAATAAAAAATTTTATTAATTAGTTTTATATAATTTTATTACATAAAAACCTTCACAGGAACCTATTCCATTGAAGAGATTTTTATTGGTAATACCATTTTAAGGCTTCCTTGGGCGAAAAGTCCCCATGGAGGCTTTTTTTGTGTCTGAGTAAAGAGGAGTACTGCCGGAGTTATATTGAAGGGAACACTTGAGGGAGAGACACCATGAACAAAGTGCGATTGATAAAATTATTTATTATAACATTAGTACTTCTCTTTAGCTTCACAGCATTCGCAGAAAATTATGCAGGTTATGGGGATGAGCCGACACCTAGTAACTTCTTGGGTCAGAAGGAATATTCGCCCTACCTAGATATTGGTTATCCACAGCGTGTCTTCTTTGGTGACACCCATCTGCACACCGCTTATTCAACGGACGCCGGTATGGTCGGTAACCGACTCGGACCTGACGAGGCCTACCAGTTCGCCCGCGGCGAGATTGTTGTCTCCAGCATAGGTGTTCGCACCCGGTTACAGCGGCCTTATGATTTTCTGGTAGTGGCCGATCATGCGGAAAATCTGGGCTTGGCCACCATGATCGCTGAGAAAAACCCTGACCTTCTGAAGACGGACTTCGGCCGAGAGATTTCAGGGTTGGTATATGCAGGAAAGTACGGTGATGCTTATGCCCTGTGGGGAGATGGCATGGCCAAGAGAAAAGACCCACTGGCAGGGAACGACACCTTGACACGTACAATGTGGGAGCGGCTGACCGCTTCCGCAGAGCGCTTCAACGAGCCGGGCAAGTTCACGGCCCTGATCGGGTACGAGTGGACATCCAGCCCAGGCGGCAACAACCTGCACCGGAATGTCATCTTCCGCGACGGCAAGGCAAAGGCAGACATGATTATTCCCATGTCTAACTATGACTCGAGCGATCCAGAAGATTTGTGGAAATGGATGGCGGATTATGAAGCCAGGACAGGAGGGCAGGTATTGGCAATCCCGCATAATGGCAATCTATCCAACGGCCTCATGTTTGATGACGTGACCTTTACCGACAAGAAGCCATTTGATCGTGACTATGCTGAACGCCGCATGCTCTGGGAGCCGGTCTACGAGGTCACGCAGATGAAAGGCGATGGCGAGGCACACCCAGCCCTGTCGCCTAACGACGAGTTTGCGGACTACGGCACTTGGGACAAGGGCAGCTTCGGCCCTGAGCCCAAAACCAAAGATATGCTGCCGCGAGAATATGCCCGCGAGGCACTGAAACGCGGCCTGGTCTATGAGCAGAAAATGGGAGTGAATCCCTTCAAGTTCGGCATGATCGGTTCCACTGATTCCCACACATCTCTTGCCACGACCGAGGAGAACAACTATTTCGGCAAGGCCACACCCGGCGAACCCTCCGCCAAGCCAGAACGTTTCCAGGAAAAAATAACAGGATTCTTTCAGCAACCTGATGGCCCTGACATTACGATGCGCCATGTCCAGACACTGGCCTCAGGCCTGGCCGCTGTTTGGGCAACCGAAAATACCCGCGAAACCTTGTGGGATGCTTTGCAGCGCAAGGAAGTATACGCCACCACCGGCACGCGCATTATAGTCAGAGTTTTTGCAGGCTGGGATTTCGTTGCAGCTGATGTCCAGCGCCCGGATTTTGCAAGAATCGGATATGAGCGTGGAGTGCCCATGGGTGGCGATCTACGCAGAGCTCCTGATGGTAAAGCACCTGCCTTTATGATCCGTGCGCTGCGAGACGTGGACGGCGCCAATCTAGACCGGGTGCAAATCGTCAAAGGGTGGCTCGACAGCAAGGGAGATTTGCAGGAAAAAGTCTATGACGTAATGTGTTCTGACAATCGCAGCATTAACACCAAGGGGCAGTGTGACAAGCCTGTTGGTAATACGGTGGATGTTAAGACGGCCACCTATACGAACAGCATCGGTGATGCCCTAATGTTGGTCTACTGGAAAGACCCTGATTTCGATATAAAGCAGCGGGCGTTCTATTACGTCCGCGTGCTGGAAATTCCAACACCGAGGTGGACCACTTACGACGCAGCGTTCTTTGGTGTCGAATTGTCAAAGGATGTGCCACCAACCCACCAGGAGAGGGCCTATACATCACCGATCTGGTATACGCCGTAGAATATTGGTGATGAGAAATAATAGAGGCGGGGTCATTATTGGCCCCGTTTTTTTATGTCACAATTTTAAGTTGCTGCTATCAATCAACACTCGCTAATCGTTCTCACAAAGTTCAGATGTCCAATGGATATGTGAACTTACATTTACATTCTTTTTGTTTTTTCTAAACTATAGGTCGATATATAAAACTAATCGAAATTCCCAAAAAGGCGGAGGGGGATGTGATAAGTAAAATTGTGAGTAATTCCAGTGTAATTATGTTCAGAAAACGGGGGAATTTCACAGAATAATTAAGTGGGAAATCTCCAAGGATAATCAGACAGAAATAGTTCTATAGAAAGGATTAAGAACAAAATAGCATTTTACAGAAAAGCCCCCTGTTTACTCAAAATCCCGCGGGGGCAACTCCATGTCGATTCGATTCCGACCTCCGGCACCATAACAATAGAAAGGAATTCAGCCAGTCTGGTTGAGTCCCGTTCTACTTTTTTTTGTACCTAGAAGTGCAATGTAACAAAGAAGAAGGAGGCGAGGGATAATACACAGAACGTAAAAAATTATACCAAATTAATTAATGAAATTTTTGGATAATTGTTGCTGTTTGAGTATTTGTTACTATTTAGAAAATCAAACTCAATTGGTTTTGCTAAGCAAGACACAACCTGTATCATATAATTTTTGTAGCCCCCAAGAAATAAAAAATACCATAACCAAACCAATAGTAATTAAATATAAGACCTGAAATTGTGCGCTTTCAGGAAAATATAATGCTTTTAAAGTCTTGTAAATTGGACGATGAAATAAATACATAGCATAGCTACTGTAGCTCAGCATTGAGATAATCTTGAGACTCTTAAATCTATCTTCATTGAGATAAATAATTAGAAAAATCAGGTAGGAGCAAGAAAGGATCATCGGTATAGCTTTAATAAGATGATTAAATATCCAGGAATCAACTTCATCAAAGAATGAGAGGATTAGATATACACAAAATAACAGCAAGGCAGACTTGAAATTTACAACACGCGTTTTGAAACCATAGTGAGAACTATATATTCCAACACAAAAACATGGTAAATATAATAAAATCCTGTAATCCACTGTTTTAAAAGTTATGCCCAATGCAAAGGTTACTGCAAACAAGGCTATGACGAACATTAAGTAATTTAAAGGTTTTGCAAGAAGTTTAAGAAACAAAGGGGTAGCCAGATAGAACAACATAAGCATAGTTACAAACCACAGCGTTCTGGGGGATGGGCCATAATACATTGATATAAAAAACATAGACTTAAATGATGTTAGGCCATCATTAATACCTAGAAGATAAAAAAGAATCACAGCCAACACATACAACGGATATATCCGGGCCAATCTCTTCTTATAGAAGTTAAGTAAGCTACTCGATTTCTCTGCTTTACAACCAAGTAGAAATCCAGAGATAAAAACAAAAAGTCCCAGGACAATTAAAGTCAATTTAGAAGTATAGGAATTGCGATAATCTGGAAAAGCATCGGTGTAATTAAATAAATGCCAATAGCCAACAATATAAAGCATACTAAATGCTCTTAAATATTCGATACTATTTAATTTCTTCATTTTATTATTATGTTCTATAATTTTGATCAGTAAGCGGTAATTTTTTTCGTATAGTGGAGGAATAAATTGCTTTACATGCTATTACTGCCAATCTTCATCAATATTTTAAACCGGATATTTCCTTTTAAACTATTTTTGCAATGTTATTAATTTAATTTAAACTTACCAAATTAATACTTACGGATAAAATTTTGATTTTTGGTCATATTGAACCCAGTTGCCATACCCACTGGCAAGGGTAAATGAGTTATATTTATTAAAACTTTTGTTATGTACAATATTCATTTGGTTCATTTTGTTTATCTAGGTAAAATTTTATCATATGCGTTGCTTCCTTCAGGCTTTTTTCATGGATAGTATTGTACCTGTAAAAAACATATGTCAGGTGATGATAGGGCCCTTTTCCCTGTATAATAGTTTTGTGTTTTATTAAGCGAAAAAATACTTGCATTTAGCATACTTACATGTATAATGACACGGTCTTTGGTTGTGCCTAAAATGTATCTGTAAAGAGTCAGATATGACCAAATTCTCTTACTTATTTCTGGCACAAAGAAACAAAAGATAACCATGTTGTCATCTTTTGTTTTTGTGGCAATTTTGAGGCTTCGGAGACAATTATATTATTCGCCGGGGAAGTGAAAACTGTTAAACGCCCGGGATTCATAATTCCGCTGGTCAACCCCTCACGACTCCATTCTGATAATTTCTCATGGAGTTGTCCTTAATCCAGGAGACATTGTTTTGGGAGATGAAAATGGTATTGTCGTGGCTAGGATAGATTTTACTGACAAGATTCTGCGAAGATTGTTTGAGCAGCGTCAGAAATTAAGTCAATATGTTGAAGACGTGGAATGCGGATTTTTTTCTAAAGAATGGATTGATGAGCATTTCGCATTGTCGCAATGTAAAATATATGAGTAATAATTTTTTTCTTGGCCCCAAACTGGGTCAAAAAATCATAAAAGTCTTTCGTCTTTATGGTTTGGCGAAGTCTTTCTTTCCTTTATCACAAAGGCGCCAAAACTCCATCTTTCTCGATTTGCGTTGCCGTCTTTATAATGAATTCTGGCGAAATGCAGCAAAAGCAGTTGACGCATACATAGAGGATACTGGCTATGGTTATCTCAAAATAACAAAAAACGGCCATTGGACATTAGTTAGGAATGCAGAGGTTATGCTGGATGATCACCTAACATGTAATGTCACAGGAAACAAACCATTTATAAATCATTTTTTGGATGAGCGAGGTTACCCCACTCCGCATTTTCTTGAATTTGATTTAACATCTTTAGATAAGGCTCATGTGTTTTTGACTAATCTTAAAGGTAACGCGGTTGTTAAACCTGCTTATGGGGGATTTGCTGGGCGCGGGGTGACTACAAGGATATCGACCTTTGCTCAGTTAAAAAGAGCAGCATATCGCGCAACATGCTACTGTAAAAAAATATTAATTGAACAGGAAATACGGGGTCATTCATACCGACTCCTTTTCCTGGATGGTGAGTTTATCGATGCGGTTCGAAGAGACCCACCAACAATTGTTGGTGATGGCTTAACAAATATTAAGGAGTTAATTAAAAGAGAGAATAACAATAGAGAAGTGAATGAACCAATTACGGCACTTTGGCCTTTATCAATAGATTTAGAATGCAAAATAACACTTTATGAACAGGGATTACGCTTACAAGATGTACCGTCAAGTGGGCAGCGTGTAGTTGTAAAATATGTTGTGAATCAAAACAACGCATCGGAAAACCATATTGTTCGAGATAATGTACATTCTAAATATATAGAAGCTGGAAAAGAGATTATGCTACAGCTAGGTTTGAAGTTAGGTGGTATAGATATAATGACAGATGATATTGCATTTTTTGATAATAATGTTGGTTGGATTGTTAATGAAGTTAATGCAAACCCAGGATTGCATCATCATATGTTGGTTAACGAAACCTCTGAAAGGGCAACTGTAGGAGAGCAAATTCTCCAATATTTTTTTACAAAAAAGTTCTTATGCGAGTGAGTGGGGATCATTGATATCCTAACAAATAATCATGCCGAAATCAGATTTTTCCCCTCTTTATGATCTACATCCGGTTCTTCTTTTAGGCGGTATGGAGAATTCCCTTTCAATCGTGAGAAGTTTAGGAAGAAGAGGTATTCCTGTAAGTGTTGCAGCAAAAGAAAAATGTTTTGCTCCATTTTCTCGATTTTGTAATAAAAGTTACTCTGTCCCTCAGAATGTAGAGGCTAAACGGTTTTGGCAAGACCTCCTCTTGTCCGGCGACAATTCTGGGCTGTCAGGTTCTGTGATTTTTGCCTGCAATGATGAAGCGGTGGAGTTTGTGACAGAAAATGAAAGTGAGCTTCAAAAAAATTACATATTGGAATACCAAGACAGGACACTACGAGCCGATATGCTGAACAAGCAAAAAACGCTTGAGTTAGCAAGATCTGTAGGTATTCCTACTCCAAATTTCTGGGAAATCAATATCTTTGAAAATATTGAAGAGGTTCAAAATCAAGTATTGTTCCCTGCTTTGGTAAAACCATTGTATTCCCACATATTCCAGAGCCATTTTAACAAAAAATTTTTTTTAGTTAAAGATCATTCGGAACTGTTTAATTTTGCAAAAAAGCTACTCGATTTGAAAGTCAAGTTTATGATATGCGAAATGGTACCTGGACCCGATTCATTGCTGAGCAGTTTCTATACCTATTTGACACCTAATGGTGGGGAGCTTTTCAAATACACCAAAAGAGTTATTCGACGGTTTCCAGTTAATCATGGTGGGGCATGCTATCATATTACGGACTGGCTGCCTGAAACTGCTGAACTGGGAGAGAAATTCTTTAAAGGCATTCAGTTTAAAGGATTGGGAAATATTGAATTCAAGCTTGACAAACGAGATGGGCAATTAAAACTGATTGAAGTAAATCCAAGAATTACAGCTGCACAGGAACTCTTGGTCAAAAGTGGACTGGATATCGCTTTTATTATCTATTCTTATCTTATTGGTGCCGAAGTGCCTGCACGCTCAATTCCGAAAAGAAATGTTCGTCTCTGGTACCCCATAAAAGACTTTAAGGCTTATCGAGAACTACGTGCTGCTGGGGAAATATCTTTTTTACAGTGGTTACAGAGCATAGCACACAAACAGGTTTTTCCTTATTTTGCATATGATGATCCTCTTCCTGCTATAAAGGTTTTTTTAAGAATGTTGTCAGGAAATTCAGAGAGTTGACTTCAAACAATTCTGTCTGCGTATAACTTGGTATGGGAGAGCTACATTGAGCTACCGAATTTTTATTACTGGTTCTGGAATTGTAGAAGAAGCTCAACAGTTATTAAAAAAGGAAAAGTGCATCTTTGAAATTGGTGATCCTAAAGATTGTCCCAAGGATATAGCAAGAAAATTAAGAATATTTAACCCAGATGGAATCATTGTAAGACAGGGGGATATAAACAGTGAGGTACAAGATGCCGCGAAGAATTTAAAGGTTATTTGTAAGCATGGTGTAGGAACGGATAATATAGATATTGAAGCAGCAACCAAGCGAGGAATTCCTGTGATGTATACACCCCTTGCGAACTATGAATCGACAGCAGAGCATACTTTAGCTTTAATTTTATCTTTAGTGCGAAGAATTCCATTCGAGGATAAACGCATTCGAAGTGGAGTTTTCGATAAAAAACAATATGATGGAATAGAACTTCAAGGAAAAACCTTGGGATTAATCGGATTTGGTCGCATCGGAAGGCGGTTAGCTGAATTAGTTGCTCCATTCAAAATGAATGTTGTTGTATATCACCCATCCTGTAAGGTCGAAAATTTACCGCAATATATCTCAAAAGTAGAAAGGGTAGAGAGTTTATTCACACAAGCGGATATTATCAGTATACATTGTCAGCTTACACCCGAGACAGGAAAATTGATAAATAAACATACTATTGCCCAAATGAAGGGAGGCGCCTATTTAATTAACACTGCTCGTGGTGGCATTGTGAATGAATACGATCTATTGCAGGCATTAAAAGAAAAAAGGATTAGCGGGGCTGCACTTGATGTTTTTGAAATAGAACCTCCTGCTGTGGACAACCCGCTTTTTAAATTGGATAATGTCATCTTAACCCCACATATTGGTGGTGCCTCTGATAATTCTTTAAAGAACATGGGGATTGAGGCTATAAAAAATGTACTTGCGGTGTTAAAAGGTGCTTCTTTTGATATAGAGTCTTTAGTAAACAAAGAGATTGTAGAAATTGTTCCCGCAAATCATCATATTAATCCAGTATGTGATTAATATTGTTTTTGCTAAAACATCATACTTGTTCAACCTGGGTCCAAGACCAATTCCGAATTCAGAATTTGAGGGTATAATGTTTAGGTGCTTCTTTACCTCTGCCTGTCCCTGGAAGGTGAGCCCGTACACTTTGTATTTTCTAATTCATCACAGAACAGGATTCTGCCAGATGTTCACCAATTCTCTGAATTAGAATTAATAATAAAAAAACTGATCGGCTAGAATTTCCGTTGTTTAATGACCTCTTCATCCATATGGTTTTGACGTATAAACTGTGCAAGAAGGTGCAGAATTGATTGATGGACATCCTCAATGACACCGTAGTTATCTGCGATAGCATGCAAGTTTACATCCGCAATTTCAGACGATCTACCGCCGGAAAAACCAGTCAACGAGATGACCGGTATGCCTTTTTCCTTGGCACAAAGAGCGGCACGAACAATATTTTCTGAATCCCCGGAAGAGCTGATTGTGATTAATGCATCACCGGGTTTTGCCATAGAACGAATTTGATAGGCAAAGATTTCATCATAGGAGATGTCATTGCCTATGGCAGTAATTAATTCTATCTTTGAGCTTAACGAAACGATTCTCGGGGTGAGTTCCGTGTCTGTCTGTACCAGCTTGCAATGATCACAGACAAAATGATTTGCGATTGCTGCTGAACCACCATTGCCGCAAGTGTAAACCGTTCCTCCAGCGCTATAGATTTTGGTTAGTATGCTTGCTGCCCGATCAAGCATATCTGTATCAACTGAAGCGGTAGCTTCAAGGAATTTAGCATAATAAGCATTAGCATAACTTCCTGCATCGTTGAATTTTGTATCTGGAAAAGTCATAGCAATCCTCCTCAAGTATTTTGCTGAATACCATTCCTAACCGCCTCTACTTCTTCCTTCGCCTTAGACATTAGGAAGCGGTCATCACTCTGGAGAGAGGTTAGTTGAAAACCCTGTTTGATCATATTTATAGCTACTTCTATTGAGTTGGTATGGACTCCAGCAGGGATTCCATACCTCTGTGCAGTTTCTAAAATTATCCGTCTTGCTTCGACACATTCTGGATCACTTTGTCCCTTTCGAGGTTCTTTGCCCAGAGCCATAGAGAGATCGGAGGGCCCGATATAGATGGCGCTGATACCCGGGACTTGGAGGATTTTATCGAGATTTTTTATTGCCTCGCGGGTCTCAATCTGTGGGATAACAAGAGTCTCCGCATCTGCAAAA
>JGI2160J19893_10000211_pt1 | contig 20192 bp, 24 predicted proteins | sample DeeMarSeWOR28_12_FD_19893 | JGI IMG/M metagenome (IMG submission 19893)
GGCGGCGAAGTGCCGTACGCACCCGGGCGATCAGGACTTTGGGGCTGAAGGGTTTGGTAATATAGTCATCGGCACCGAGCTCTAATCCGCTGACGATATCGGCTTCTTCACCTTTGGCGGTCAACATGATGATCGGGATGCGGCTAAGCCGGGAATCGCTTTTTAAGGTTCTGGTGAATGCGAGTCCATCCATTCCGGGCAGCATCAGGTCAAGCACGATCAAATCAAAAGGATCTGATCGGACTCTGCGATAAGCGTCTTCGCCCGTCAGGGAACCGGTGACACGATACCCCTCGCGGGACAGGTTATATCGCACCAGCTCGAGAATATCCTCTTCGTCATCGACGACCAGAATTTTTTCCTTTGCCATTTTTTATGCTCCAAATTTGATATTCGGTTGATTATTCATTGCTAACAAAGGTTTAACATTCATCTTTGGCCAAGGAAAATATTAGTCTATTGTTATCATAAAGTTAGTCTACTGTTAAATAATTATTAGAACCTGTCTCAAGAATGCACCTAAGGGCCCAGGCCGGCGTTGCGGTTCGGCTCAAAATGCTCACATACTACCGTGTATGCACCGCTTTTTCGCCAAACCGCGTCGTGCCCCGAGCCCTTATTCACATTTTTAAAACAGGTTCTATAAATATATAAAAATGGAATTTGAAATTATGGAAGCAGCTGGAGAATAGGGCTTGACAAAAGGAAGTAAGACTATTATATGAATATATGATCATATATTCAAGGATAAGCTATGGTTTCAGCAAAGGCCAAATGTCTCGATGGGGATGAGTGCCAGGTGCGGGTCATACATCTGGATCGTGTGGAGCAGGCGCGCAGCGAAGCCGTCTCCGTCAGAGAGCTAAACCGTCTTTCATCTATTTATAAGGTGTTGGGTGATCCCAGCCGGCTGAAGATTGTCATGGCGCTCAGAAATGTTGAGATGTGTGTGTGTGATCTGGCAGCATTTCTGGGACTGACCGAGTCGGCTGTATCACATCAATTGCGCCGCCTCAAAGATCTGGCACTGGTCAAAAGCCGCCGGGAAGGACAGGCGATCTATTATTCGCTGGATGATGAGCATGTGGCGGAGCTTTTGAATATGGGACTGGAGCATGTCACGGAATGATCAATTTTTCAGAAGTCAGAATACAGGAGTCAGAAGTCAGATGACAGAAAACAGATGGTAAGACTGGAGGATGAAACATCCGATCCGATTTTTGTACTCTGTCGTCTGTTCTGTGAAATCTGATCTTAAGTGAGGGAAAAAGTTGAACTTCATTATTGAGATTTTGCTTGCAAGCTGGGATTTGCTGGTTGATGCCTCGGTTTATATTTTGTTCGGATTGTTGGTGGCCGGGCTTTTACGGGTATTTTTAAATCCAAGCTCGATCGCCACGCATCTGGGGCAGGGTCGTTTTGAATCCGTTGTTAAAGCAGCGTTTTTTGGAATACCGATTCCGTTGTGATCGTGCGGTGTGCTGCCCGCAGCCGTGTCGCTGCGCAAACAGGGTGCCAGTAAGGGCGCGACCACCGCTTTTTTGATTTCGACGCCGGAATCCGGTGTGGATTCCATTTCGATTACGTATGCCCTGCTGGATCCGATCATGACCATCGCCCGCCCGTTGGCGGCGTTTTTCACCGCCACGGTTGCGGGGATGACTGAAAACCTGTTTGGCGCCAACAATAAAACGCAGCCGATTGCGCCGGATTTGAGCTGTCCGGTGGATGGCTGTTGTGACGGGGAAAATTGCACCCCTGAAGAACATCGGCGGCATCATACTTTCAGGGAGAAATTTTTTGCCGGCATGCGCTTTGCCGTCGGTGATCTCTGGCAAGACCTGGCAGGGTGGTTTCTCATCGGACTCGTGCTGGCCGGATTGATAACCGTGATTGTTCCGCCGGATATTTTTGGTAAATACCTGGGCTCGGGCCTGCCGGCCATGCTGCTGATGCTGGCCATCGGCATTCCGCTGTATATCTGTGCCACGGCCTCCACCCCGATCGCCGCGGCCTTGATTTTAAAAGGTGTCAGCCCGGGGGCCGCCCTGGTATTTCTTTTAGCCGGACCGGCAACCAATATGGCGTCGTTGACGGTTTTGACCGGCGTGCTGGGCAAGCGGGCCACGGCCATTTACCTGGCAGCGATTGCAGTCTGCGCTGTCTTATTCGGTTTAATGGTTGATCAGGTTTATGCGGCCCTGGGCATCTCCGCCCAGGCCGTGGTCGGGCAGGCATCTGAAATTGTGCCTGAATGGGCCGGATTGCTGGGTGCGATCGGTATTATTGGAATGTCGGTCAGGCCCATCTGGGGCTCTATCCGGAAACGCTTCAAAGCGGCCGGGCCGTTAAAAGAAATCGTGCCTGACAATCAAAAGGATCTGGCGGGATCGTTGCCGGTGATTTCCGAATGCTGCCAGGCCTGTGATTGTTCTTCTGATTCAAAACGCTAGGATTCAGAGGACAGATGTCAGAGCTCAGAAAACAGATAGAATACGCTCCATCCATCAGTTTATCAGCTGTCTTCTGAACTAGACACCAATCGTTGTTCACCGCAGAATACGTACAATCCCGAGTCGTCATCGTCCATTGATGCCAGCGTCATATTCAGGCTGGCGGCCAGATTTACGGCCAGGGCAGTAGGGCGGGAATGAGCCAGAATAATCGGGATGCGCGCCCTGGCGGATTTTTGGACCAATTCATAGCTGATGCGGGATGAGAGGATGAGAAGTTCGGCCTGGTCGAGCCGGCGGCCCAACAAAATCTTTCCAATGGCCTTGTCGAGGGCATTATGGCGCCCGACATCTTCGGCAACCGACAGCAGTTCCGGACCGGAACCATATATCGCTGCTGCATGAGAGGCCAGCGTCTGCATGCGCAGGGGCTGGATATCCGGAAGCGCCTCCAGACATGCCAGGGCTTTTTTAATTTCGATCGGTTGCCGGTCACCCAGCGGCTGAATGATCTGATAAAGGTCTTTGACCAGCTCTTTGCCGCACAGACCGCAGCTGGTCTGACTGATAAAACCCCGTCGATCCATTATGTCCGATATTTTTTCGCGTCGCGATGGCGTCAACGTCACCGTCACCACGTTGGTGTCATTATCTTCACAAAACCCAATGGACGTTAAATCATCCGGGGAATCAATGATGCCTTCGGTCAGACAAAATCCGGCCACATGGGCGATTTCATCTCCCGGCGTGCGCATCACCACGGCATAGGGGTTGCCTTCAATGCGGATTGAAAGCGGCTCTTCGCCCAGCAGCTTCCGGTTCGCGGCGGTTTTCGTTCTGTTATTCCAATGAATCAATTTGTGCTGAAAAACATTATCCAAGTCGACCTCCATCGTCGTTTGGAAGTTTGCATACATATTATAGGACTATTTGATAATATGTCCAACATGAAAGAAAATTCAACTTTTTCTTGACAAATTTTCCCAAAAGATTAATATTTCAAAGTTTTAGAATCAAAAAAAAATCCAAGGAGGCCGATACGATGTACGCGGTAGTGACTTCAGGCGGAAAGCAATATAAAGTTGAAGAAGGTGAAACCTTACGGGTTGAAAAGATACCGGGGGAAGTCGGCAGTGCGGTTAGCTTTGACCGGGTGTTAATGGTTTCGGACGGCGAAACGGTCAGTATCGGTCAGCCCGTTGTGGACGATGCTCTGGTTGAGGGGCATATTGTCGAACAGGGTAAATCCGGAAAGATAATTGTTTTCAAATATAAGCGTCGCAAACGTTTTCGCCGCAAGCAGGGGCACCGCCAGCAATACACGGCGGTAAAAATTGACAGCATCAAGGCCAAAGGCATGGTGGCTCGCAAAAAGGCCGAACCTGAACCCGAGGACAAGAAGCCGGAAGCCAAAAAAGTGGTAGAGAAGGAAACAGCCGCCGGGATTGAAACCAAAAAACCACCGGCCCCGAAAGCCACAGTGAAGAAAAAAGCAGCCAAGAAAAAAGAGACAAAGAAAGCTGCTAAACCCAAAGCCAAAAAGGCGGTAACCAAGAAGGCAGCGGCAAAGAAAACCACCGCAAAAAAGCCTGCAGCCAAAAAAACAACAGCCAAGAAAAAGGCAGCAGATAAAAAATAAATCCGAATATCGAAACCCGAAACAAATCCGAAATCAGAATTACAAATTTCCAAAACATTTGCTTCGATAAGGAGTTTTGATCATGGCTCATAAAAAAGCAGCCGGAAGTTCGAAAAACGGACGCGACAGCAACGCGCAGCGACGCGGCGTAAAACGTTATGGCGGTGAAAAAGTTAAAGCCGGCAATATCCTGATACGCCAGGTGGGCACTCGCATCCATCCGGGTGACAATGTCGGAATGGGAAAGGACTATACCCTTTTCGCCAAAATTGACGGTATTGTTGCATATGAGAGGGTCGGCCGTTCGCGCAAAAGAGTTAGCGTTTACGTCGAGTGAAATTTATAGATGAAGCGATTATCACCGTTGAATCCGGTGACGGCGGACGGGGGTGCGTCAGCTTTCGGCGTGAGAAACATGTTCCCCGTGGCGGTCCGGATGGCGGTGATGGAGGAAAAGGCGGCGATGTTGTCTTAAAAAGCACCTCACACCGCCGCACTCTTTTTCCATTTCAATTAAAGCGCCAGTATAAAGCCCCAAAAGGCGCCCATGGTCAGGGGCAGCAAAAAACCGGCAGAAACGGTAAAGACCTGATCATCGAGATCCCCCCCGGAACCCTGGTCAAAGATGCTGATACCGGCAAGGTTTTAAAAGACTTCACCGCAGTCGGTGATTCTTATGTCGTAGTTCAGGGCGGCAGGGGCGGCCAAGGGAATGCCCGTTTTAAAACCTCTACCAATCGAACGCCGCGCTTTGCGCAACCCGGTGAAACCGGTCAAAACCGCCGGCTGAAACTCGAGCTCAAGCTCCTGGCCGATGTGGGAATTATCGGACTGCCGAATGCCGGCAAATCCACCCTGATCAGCAAGATTTCTTCAGCTACCCCTAAAATCGGCAACTATCCCTTCACCACCCTGATCCCGACCCTGGGGGTTGTCGAAACCGGCTGGGGTGAGCCCTTTATCGTTGCCGATATTCCCGGCTTAATTGAAGGCGCGCATCAGGGGGCGGGTCTGGGCACTCAATTTTTGCGGCATATTGAGCGGACGCGGATTTTGATTCATCTCATCGATGCCGAAACCATTGACCCGGGAAATCCCCTTGATCATCTGAAAACCGTCAATCGCGAATTAGAATCGTTCAATCCTCAGTTGATAAAAAAGCCGCAGATCGTGGCGCTCAATAAAATGGATTTGCCGGAAGCACAAGAGGCGGCTGCTGTGCTGGCAACCGCGCTGGACCCAGAGCCGGTCTTTTTTATTTCGGCGCTCCAAAAACAAGGCCTCAAGAAACTGATTTCTCGAATACTCGAATTGCTGGAACGAACACATGATAAACCATAGAAAATTAAGCGTTGCGACTGCCAGGCGTATCGTCGTCAAAATTGGAAGCAATGTGCTTACTGAAAACAATGGATTGAATTTAAAAGCAATCCGTTCGATTACCCGGCAGGTTTGCCGCCTGATTGACGAGGGTCGCGAGGTGCTTCTGGTATCATCCGGGGCCATGGCATCGGGCGTTAAAAAAATCGGTCTGAGGGCTAGACCGGATGAACTTCCCAAAAGGCAGGCAGTGGCTGCGGTGGGCCAGGCAGGACTGATCCGGGAATATGAAAAGGCCTTCAGCCGTTATGATAAAAAAGTGGCCCAGATTCTTCTGACCAGTGAAGACCTTTCGAGTCGCAAAAGATATTTAAATGCCAGGAATACGCTGTATACGCTTTTATCGTGGCAGGTTGTCCCCGTTATCAATGAAAACGACACCGTATCGGTAGAGGAAATTAAATTGGGCGACAATGACAATCTTGCCGCCATGATAACCTTATTGATGGATGCGGACATACTGATTAACCTTACGGATATTGAAGGCCTTTTCAACAAGGACCCTCGCATCCATTCCGATGCCCAGTTGATTCCGATTGTGACGACCATTACCAGGAGTACCGAGCAGTATGCCAGTGAAATTCCCGGCGCCCTGGGAACCGGAGGCATGATCAGTAAAATAAAGGCGGCCAGAAAAGTCAATTCCGCGGGGGTTCCTATGGTCATCGCCAAAGGCGATCAGCCGAATATTCTGATTAAGCTCTTTTCTGGCAAGGCACACGGAACCTTTTTTGTGCCCGGAAAAACAAAACTGGCCAGCCGTAAGTGCTGGATTGCTTTTTCCCTTAAGCCCGTCGGGTCCATCAAAATAGATGATGGGGCAGCGGACGCAATCCTGAAGAACGGAAAGAGCTTGCTGCCAAGCGGAATCATTGCCGTGGAATCGGATTTTACTATCGGTGCTCCGGTAGAATTTAGAAACCGTAAAAATGAACTATTGGGCATCGGATTGGTCAATTACAGCGCTGCCGATATCCGCAAAATTATGGGGTTGAAATCAAGTCAGATCAAAGGGCATCTCGGCCATAAGGCTTATGATGAGGTGATTCATCGAGACAACCTTGCAATTACCTGTGATGGTGAGGTTTAAACACCGCCTCAAAGCCCAAAATTATTGTTTGCCATTTTAAGCGTGCCAGAGATAAAGTAGGCGGGAATATCTTATCCAAATTAATGCCGTACCGACCTAAAATCTTTTAAATTGACAGCTTAAACGACGAATCAAAGAGAGACGAAGATGACCATCGAGACAACCATCAGGGAAATAGCCGAAGCGGCCAGGACGGCTTCCACAGCGGTCGCCCGTTGCTCCGCGGAACGAAAAAATGCAACCCTGCAAAGGATAGCCGAAAAAATTATAGAGGAAGCATCTTATATTAAGGCGGAGAATGAAAAAGATCTTGTAAGGGCCAAAGAAATGGGGTTGCCTGATCCCATGATTGATCGGCTGAATCTCAAGGAGACAACCCTGCAGGCGATGGCCGACGGACTCGATGATGTTGCCCGGCTCGAGGATCCGGTCGGGAGCCTGAGCGCCCCATGGACCCGCCCCAACGGACTTCAAGTGTCACGTATGCGCATACCGCTGGGCGTTATTGGTATTATTTATGAATCCAGACCCAACGTAACCGTTGATGCTGCGGGCCTATGCCTGAAAGCCGGTAATGCCGTTATACTCAGGGGTGGGTCGGAAGCATTCCATTCGAACCAGGCCTTAGCCAGGATCATCAACGGGGCGCTTCAGGAAACCGGCCTTCCTGAGCGCGCTGTTCAAGTCATACCCTTTCGGGACAGATCCGCGGTTAACGTCCTTCTGAAGCAGGAAGAATTTGTCGATTTAATCATCCCGCGGGGGGGCGAAGGGTTAATTCGTTTTGTGGTCGAAAATTCCAAAATACCCGTTCTAAAGCATTACAAAGGGGTATGCCATGTATACGTCGATGACGGTGCCGACCTGGACATGGCACAGAAAATCTGCTTCAACGCCAAAGTGCAGCGGCCGGGAGTCTGTAATGCGATGGAAACATTGCTGGTTCATCAATCGGTAGCCGAAGAATTTCTGCCCGTCATGGCGAAACGCTTTTCTGCAGCGGGCGTAGAAATCAGAGGTTGTCCGGAGACATGCCGCATTTTGCCCGGGGCGAATCGGGCTGGGGAGGCAGATTGGCCGGAGGAATATCTGGACCTGATCCTTGCGGTTAAGGTGGTTGAAGATATGGATCAGGCGATTTCACATATCGCCCATTACGGTTCTAATCACACGGAAGCGATCGTGACCCGGGACGATGACCGGGCGAGACGTTTTGTCCGTGATGTGGATTCGTCGGTCGTATTGGTAAATGCCTCAACACGCTTTAACGATGGCGGACAGCTCGGGCTGGGTGCCGAAATCGGGATCAGCACCTCCAAGCTGCACGCATTCGGACCGATGGGCGTGCAGGAGCTTACGACCACGAAATTTGTCGTGTTCGGAGACGGACAGATTCGGGAATCATAAATATGAGCGCTGCGCTCTGAGAGCGTTGCACTATATGAGCGCTGCGCTTGAAGAGCAGCCTTGCAGGCTTTGAGGAGCGGCCTTGCAGCCTTGAGATTTTAATCCTGAATGATTCTTCCGCCTCAAGCGAAGCGCTCCTTAAACGGAGCGCATCCAAGGCGCGGAGTGCTCCTCAAGTTCCGCCTGCGGAACGCTCCTTTATAACCGTTGCTCCGGAGTTGATTAAAATTGTAAAGTAAGAGGAGATCCGGCGGAGCTTATTAGAATTACGGATATTTTATAATGCGCATTGGATTATTCGGCGGTACCTTTAATCCCATCCACCGGGGGCATCTCTGGGCCGCTTCAGAAGTTAAAAAAAGATTCAATCTGGACCAGATCTCTCTGATTCCAGCGGCATTGCCTCCCCATAAAGCCCCCGGCCAGGTGGCCAAAGCAGATGATCGGCTGGCTATGATCAATCTGGCAGTCGCTGATTTTTCCGGGTTTACGGTTTCCGATGTTGAATTAAATCGTTCCGGCCCTTCTTACACCATTGATACCATCCGGTATTTTAAACAGTCGCTCGGGGAGGATGCGCGCATCTATCTCATCATGGGACTTGATGCGTTCATTGAGATTCATACCTGGAAATCTCATCAAGAACTGCTTGAACAAATTGCTTTTATTGTCATCGCACGTCCCGGCGAAAGCTATGCCGACGCCCGGCAGGGCTGGCAAGTCCTGGCAGCCTATCTTAAATCCACCCTGTTGGCTGATTATCAATTTGGCGCTGCGGACGCTTGCTATACTTCCAAAGGAAAGCAGCCCATTTATATTCGAGATGTCAAAGCGCTGGATATTTCCTCAACGAAAATCCGCGAAAAAGTCAAAAAAAAGCAAAGCATTGAAGGTCTAGTACCCCCCGGGGTAGCAGGTTATATACGTCTAAAAGGACTCTATCGATGAAAGCAGATGCAATTCCCTCACTTGACCTCTACATTGAAGCGGCTTCGGAAAAAAAAGCGTCCAATTTGGTCGTTTTAGATCTGCAGGGCCTTACGTCGATTGCAGATGTATTTATTATCTGCAGCGGGCGGTCCAACCGCCAGGTGAATGCGATTGCTGATTCGATTGTCGCCGGATTAAAGAAACATAAAATCAAGCCACTCAGTGTGGAGGGAACCGGAAAGGGGCACTGGATTTTGTTGGATTACGGCCATGTGGTCATTCATGTGTTTTATGAGCCGGTCCGCCAATTTTTTGATCTTGAAGGGCTCTGGGCGGATGCCAAACGAATAACGACACCTGCGCTGAAGAAGCTTCAGGATGGAAATCAGAAATAGTTGAGGGATCGAGTTTTTTTGATTTAAACGCTGCATGCATAATCATGGACTGCCTGCGCAACCCGCGCAAACTAGGGCATAAGGGCTCATCGCAAAAGAACAGTAAAAATATATGATAACAATAGGTTAACTGAAAATTTGATCTGTGTTGCGATCGGCTGCATCTGGGAATTCCCTGTTCTTTTTCAACGAGCCCGATTGCACTCAGATCCGCCTGAGGCGGACCCGGTTTTGCAAATAGTCCCTGATCATTCATTCCGCTCTCTTTAAGGCGTTGCATTAAAAACTCAATGACCTCTGAACTTGTGCAAAAGACGAGATAGTCACATGGTCGATACCCTGAAACCCTATTTGATGATCACTGATTTTGTCACCGGCAAAGAGATTCCCAATGTTGGGGCTGAAGAGAATCGGCAGATGGTGGAACGGTTTCTGGTCAATGAAAAGGGCTATTCAAAAGCGGATATTGCCGTCGATGTCGACATAGAAATCACGGTTGGCGAAGAGGCTTATCGTTCTCAGATCGACCTTGTGGTTAGCGTCGACAGTGGATCTACCCCCTTGATGGCCATCAAATGCGCGGCCGCCTCGCTGGGGTCTCGCGAGAGAGAAATATTGGCCGCCGCCCGGCTTCTTGCAGAATACCAGCTTCCTTTTGCGGCTGTATCCGACGGCCGGACGGCCATTGTGCTCGATACGGTCAGCGGTCGAAAACTGGGGGTAGGGCTCAATGCAATCCTTTCGAAACAAGCAGCGCTTTCAAAACTCGGTACCCTGAAACGTTTACCCTTCCCGCCAGAAAAACGGGAACGCGAAAAATTAATATTTCGATCCTACGACAGTATGAATGTGAATGTGGCCAGGAATTTGTGATAGGCCCGGGGCGCCGGGCTCAGCGGACACCGTTCTGAAATGACTCGGATTACACCCTGGCGCCGTTTAGGTAAACAGGGTCTGATTTTTGGTGGTGGTAGGCTTGAACGAGTTTTTTGGCAAACTCGATGTTTTCCATGGGCTCACCATGAAAATTGATGCCGTTTTTAAAATTGCCGTTTTTATTTTTTACTGAAAAGGCAACCCGGCCGGTGATTCTTCTTAAATTGTTTTCCAGATCGACGAAGACCAAATAGATGTATTTGGATTGAATCATTTGAGCCGTTTCCAGCAAAATTCCATTCTGACTGATATCCAGGGCAATTCCCATATTCTGATCCAGCGCCATTCCATCCGGACCCACACTATCATAAGAAACCGGGTTGCATATTTTTATTCTTGGGAATTTTCGGCGATCGATTTTTTCCATACCTTAAGCATCGGTAATTTATCCAAAATCTTAAACTTTTTTTAAAAAAACAGGCCTTTTTTTTAATCAATGAGGTGTTTTATGGAAGGATTTCAATAAATGGCTTAATTCAGAATGCTAAAAAATGGGCGAGGCAACAGAACGCCCCAGAGATGGGGGATGAGGCTTATATTATTTAGCCCAAAATTTGGAAACTAGCGGCCGGCAACCTCCTTCTGACAATACTTGCAAATCTTGGCCCGCTTTTTGATAATCTCGGCACAAAAGGGGCACTCCCGGGTAAAAAACCGCTTGTGAATCTTGGATATAGCCTCATCGATCTTTTTTTGAAGAATCTCATTGCCGAATGTTGCATTTCGGATGGGCTCGATGGCTTCCAGTTCACCGATGTCTCCGATCATTTCAGCGGCCTTTGCCCGCACACGCACGGGCTCGGCTGCGTCGAAGAGCATCCTCAGGATCTGGGGGCCGTCTTTGCTCACGTAACATTCTGCCAGGATTGAAAATCCTTTTTTGATGGCCTCTTTGAGAGCTTCCTGTTCGGCGAGCACCTGCTCATCGATGACCTGACCGCGCCCCCCCATGCTGCTGAATACCGGAATTATTTCAAACGTTTTCGTTCCCGGATAGTTTATGGACCGATAAGAGGCGGTCTGGGCATAGGTTTCTTTCATGTGATCCCAACCCTGCTGGTAACAGGAACAATTGTCGTTAAAACAGATATAAAGGTAAGGGGTTCCCCATCCGAGACCATCGCCGACGTTAACCGGAGGGACCTCCCACAGGTTCATTTCTTCACCGCAATGCGGGCATTTGGGTTTGGGCTGGGTGAGGATGCGTTCCAGCACCTGTTCTTTGGTTTCAAAAGCCATTAAAATTTTCTCCGTTCATATCGATTTAACCCGGGCAGACTCTATTTTAGAGGCGTATGGTAGCCGTTAATTTAAGCCTCCTTGCGCGTATTGTCAATGAATCCGAACCGATTTTAAATCCCGTTGCTTTTTACTTCTGGGTTCAATATGGTTGCGTTTAGGGGCGACCAGAAATCATCACAGACCGGGCCGCGCCTGATCGTTCAACTTTGAAATCATAACAACAGCATCGGTTTTTGATCATGAGTCCTTTCAAAATTACCTATCGTGAAAAACCGCCGGATCCCGCTGCTTATCATCAGCTGTTTGAGACCACCGGCTGGAATCAGGCTTATCGGGCCGGCGAAAATGAGCTTTACCGAGCCATTTCATCGAGCTGGTATGTGCTCTCTGCCTACGACAATAATGATTTGGTCGGTTTCGGCCGTGCGGTTTCCGACGGCATTTTATATGCTTTGATCTGTGATCTGATCGTTAAGCCTTCCCATCAGGATCAGGGCATTGGCAGCACCTTGCTCAATAAGTTAATTACCAGATGCCGCCGGCAGCAGGTGCGGGTCATATGGCTGTTTTCAGCCAAAGGGAAAAGCGCCTTTTATAAAAATTTCGGCTTTGTCGAGCGGCCGGCCGATGCGCCGGGCATGCAGATGCTGACCAGCGTGAAGTAAATTTTATGGATGATTTCGTCGATCTTCGCAGGAGATTGCACGCCAGCATCGAAATTGCTCGGACGTTTGTTTATTAAAAGCGTTTAGAAACCCCTTGTAGAGAAGGTCTAAAGGAGCCTACCATGCCTTACAACGAAGAAATTGATGCCCGCATCCGAAAGATCGTCGGCCGCTGGAAAAATACCGCAGCCAAAAAAATGTTCGGCGGCGTCTGTCACCTGCTCGACGGCAATATGGTCTGCGGTGTTTACAAAGACTACCTCATTTTGCGCCTCGGAGAAAAAGCGGCGGCGGATGCTTTGAAAAAATCCGAAACCCGGCCGTTTGATATTACCGGGAAACCGATGAAAGGCTGGGTGATGGTTGAGGGGCGCGGCTTTGAGACCGACGGCAAACTCAAAGCCTGGCTGGACAGGGCCAGGGACTTTGTCCAAACCTTGCCGCCCAAATGAACTTCGCCAGAGAAATTCCCGAAATCGCCCCCCTGTTTGAGGGTGCCGATCATATCGATGTGAAGACCGCCCTGGGGAATACGTCTTTGCGCCAATTTATTGCCCGCATGTTGTCTTATTATCCCTGGTGGGTGGTATGCCTGTTCCGGATTCGCGGCGTCCTTGTCAGAATACTGGGCCTATACAAACACCCGCGACCGGATTCACTACCGCAGTTGGACTCACAAGACATTTCCTTTGTCCCCGGTGAGGCGGTCACCTTTTTTACGGTCAGATGGGCAAAAGACGAACACTACTGGATAGGGGAAACACCCGAAGATAAGCACCTGAGCGCGTATTTCGCTGTTATCGTCGAACCGATGGGCACGAATCAAAAGCGGTTTCATGTAGCGACCATTGTTCGCTACAAGCACTGGACCGGCCCGGTGTATTTCAATATCATCCGCCCGTTCCATCATCTGGTGGTCGGTCAAATGGTGCGGGCCGGGGTCGCTCAAAGACGATCGGCCGCTTCAGAGGGTTGAGGGGTCGGGGTGATTTTAATCACCACCAGTGTTAAATCATCTTCCAGACGGCTATCCTTTTGAAAACTTCTCAGGGATTCAAGCACCGCATTTTGAATTTCCCCGGCGGAAGCTGCGGCATTTTTTCGGACGATCTGATGGATTCGGTTTTTGCCAAACATTTTTCCTTCCGGATTGCGCGCTTCCCAGATGCCATCGGTTGCGATGAGGATCACCTGGCCGGGGGTGAGCTGACGATAACTTTCGTTGTAATCCGAATCTTCAAAAACCCCCAGCGGCAAACTGTTACCCCCGTCAAGCTCGCTGAAGGAATCGGAATCCGGCTCATAGACCATCGCCGGTTCGTGCCCGGCACTGACCCAGCGGACGGTTTTGCTGGGCCGGTCGAATTCCGTATAGAAAAGCGTCATGAACCGGCCCGAGTCTTTGACATCCGCCACAAGCTGCCGATTGACATCTGAAACCACCTGATCGATTTGGCCGAATGACGAACAGCGTTGTCGGATAAGCGCGCGAACGGTCGACATCAGCAGAGCAGATGGGATGCCGTGATCCGAGACATCGCCGACGACAATGCCGATTTTTCCATCCGCAGGCTGGCCGACTTCCAGAAAATCGTAGTAATCGCCACCGGTTTCATCACAGTAGATGCTCTTTCCGGCGATATCCAGTCCCGTAATCATAGGATTTTCTTTTGGCAGCAAATTTTGTTGGACTTCCATTGCCAGTGAAAGCGAATGGCGAACCCGCTGATGCTCGCGGTTCAGGGCGGCCATGGCTTGCTCCCTGGCGTGAACAAAATATCTCAGGAGAAAAAATACGATGGCAGAAACGCCGCCGAGGTTCATCACAAAGGAAATGATCATAAAAGCAGGCGGCAGTTTATCCTGCTGCCAGGCCTGTCCTCCTAAAAAGCTTGAGGCGACCATGAACAGCATGTATGCCAGAAACCATGGAATCGCGCGCGCTGGCCCGGCAAACATCAATGCCCCGAGCGGTGAAAGGATCGACCAGATGATGACTCCGCCTGAATCTGAAAAGCCACCCAGGCTCAGCTGAAGTATGAATGGCAGGATCAGGATCAAGGCCAGCTGGCCGCGACAAAAGAATTCGTATTGCTTTGTTTTAAAAAAGTACAGGAGACTGATGCTGGAAATGATCGAATAACTCAATGGAATACTGCCGGATGCCGAAAGGCCCAGCGCCAGGTACGCCAATCCCCAGACAATCCCCGCAAAGGTATAGGCGCCCGCCAGAAATATTAAAACGGCTTTGCGCAGTCGCAGCTCTTCAGTGTCAGAAGGCAAACTGCCTGCCTTTGCAAAGCGATCCGTCCAGATTTCAATTAAGTTTTGTAATTTTTCCAAACCGCTGAGTCATTCTCCGGTATTCAGGCTATTGTTTTTCGGTTTAATGATATTCTGAGTCGGTGAGTTTTTTCATTCCAAGCGCGTCATTCCCGCCCCTGCCTGCACAGGGGCAGGCGCTGGCGCAGGCATGACGGTAAAACTCCCCGGCCCCTGAATTACATACCACATCTAAAAAAGCTTATTCCGATTAAATTACTTTTTCAAGGGGGACTTGCGCCGCTTTGACCGGGTTCAATCAGCCGGGTTTTATCGATCCGCAACATGGAAAAAGGTTACAGTAAAACTTGTAACGCTCATATTGGGTCATAGTAGGCTTGACCCCCGCAGGCGGTACATACCGCGCCAAAGCGCAGCGGATAAGACTCACCGCAATTGGGGCAGGGTCCGGTTGCAATATGCTCAGAATTTTTAAGAGGCTGATGAAGCCGCACCGCCTGACGGGCGATCAGGTTGGAGCCGGCTTTCAAAATTTCCTTCGCCAGCTTTTCAAAGACTGGCTTTTCTCTGGACGGCGACGATCTTTCAAACCAGCGGTGGATCAAAGGGAAATTGTCCAGAGTTCGATAATTAAGCCAGACGCGACTGCCGGCAAGCGTCTTGCGGTCATAGGCCGTCAGGGCAAATTTTCCCCAATCCAGAACCTGGAGAAAACCGTTGCCGATGGTACAGGGTGTCAGCAGCTGCACGGCATCGGGCAAGCATACAATTGTTTCGGTGACCACATTTAGATAAGGTGTGGCGCCGACATCGTTGAGCGCATCCTCGATCATCAATGCGCCCACCAGAATACCGGGTGAGCGATATCCGTGAAATTCCTCCATGCGGACAACAAAATCTTCAAAAGGAACACCGCATATAACTGTATCAGACATAATCAGCCTTCTTAAAACAACGGATTTTCGCATCGGTCAATCTTCAGATTTTTTGGGCGCGGATCAATACTCCTTCGGTCTTTGTTGAACTATTAAAGCCGGTTTTGCCAGCCAACTCAACCTTTTTAAAACCAGCGTGTTGAATCATTGCCAGGAAATCCTTTCCTGGTATCGCCCCGCCCTCTCACTGAGACCAGCTGGTTATGATTTTCTTTTTCTCTTTTGGTAATTCCCCGATCAAAATCTGATCTGCAATCATCAACCGACCGCTTGGCCTTAGAACGCGGAAAACCTCCGACAACGCTTTGGGCTTATCCGGAACAAGGTTAAACGCTCCATTTGAAATAACCACATCAAATTTTTCATCCAGAAACGACAGGGCTTCTGCAGACATTTCTTCGATGGTAATATTGCTTATGCCTGTAAGAGAAATGTTTTCCCTTGCGCGTTGCAGCATTTCGGGAGTCACATCAATGCCCACCACTTTTCCAGCTGAGCCTGCCATCATCGCAGCAAAGATAGCATCCACCCCTGATCCGCAGCCGATATCCAGGATGGCCTCCCCTTCATTTATCGGTCCTAATGCAAAAGGGTTTCCAACGCCACAGTAAGAATTTTCTACGGTTTCGGGCAATGCATCGGTCATTTCGGTGCCGTAATGCAGCGCTTTAAGGCCCGCCCGGCCTGTCGGATATCTGAAAAGACCATCGGGGGTCATGGCAACTTTTTTATATTTTTTCCGGATTGCTTTTTGAATTTTAGCTTTATCTTTATCTGTCAAAAATGCGTCCATTAAAAACCCCTTTTTGTTCTGGAAAAATGAGACTTTTTGCAAACCATTAACGGTTACTTTTTCAAAATATGTCTGAAGATTCCTTTTTTATCTGATTTCGGTTCCGGCAGTCCAAGCTGTTGACAGATGACCGTCTCAAGCTTCTCCTCGGGCACATCGGTTCCCTCAACAATGATTTCCTCGCCGACCATGACGGCCGGGGCCACCGGCAGGTCGAGAGAAAAATATTCGTCGGTCATATAGTCATCTTTTGGTTTCTCGATGATTTCAATTTCGATTTCATATTTATTCCCCAGCCTGGGGATCATTTTTTTAAAGTGCTTTCACGGCTTTCCGTTGGGCAGGTTCATAAAAAATCGGACTTTCAACATACGCACCTCCATTGGTTTCACTATTGCTTGTCTGTTGACCGTTGTTCCCGGAAGGGCAACTCATCGCTTATCGGCATTACTTCCGGTTGGCAACTCTATTTTATCTCTGCCATCCGTATCAAGAACTGATCGGCAGGCATAAAATCCACCAGACGCAGATCACCGCGTTCTTTTCCTTCACGGTCCAGAAATACAACGGTCGGGACGCCTTTAACGTTATAGCGGCGTAATACGTCTTCGTGCACCGGGTTGCCTTTTCGGGTCAGGTCAACTTTGATCATGATAAAATCTTTTTTCGCCTGTTTGACGATTTCAGGATCATGAAAGGTGACTTCATCCAGCTCACGACAGGGTGCGCACCAGTCTGCAAAGAAGTCAATAATGACCGGTTTTTCTAATCTCTGCGCCTTTATAAGCAAGGATTCCGAGTAGGGTTGCCAGGTCACTGCGGGCCCTCGCATCACCCAGGAGCCGATCAGGACGGCAGCGATGACCATGCCCACGACGGCCGCAGCGGTTCTGAGCCACTCGAATCCGCGGAACGCGGGCCGGCTGCGGTCGATCCAGCCCAGGTGCAATGCCGCTGCCAGAGCAACGGCGGCGAGCAAGAAAACCTTTGCTGTGCCGGGTAATAGCGGCTGAATAAAATAAGCGGCCATGCCCACCAGTATCCAGCCCAGTAGTTTTTTTACCCACAGCATCCATTCGCCGGAACGGGGAAGGTTGTTCAGCTGTCCTGAAAACAGGGCCAGGAAAAAAAGCGGCAGGCCCAGACCCAGGCTCAAGGTAAAGAAGATTAAAAACGCGATCCATATACTGCCAATGGTGGCAACCCAGGTCAACAAACCCAGAATAAACGGGCCGATACAGGCGGATGCCACCACGCCCAGTGTCAGGCCCATGAACATACTGCCAAAATAGCCGGTGTACGGTTTTGATGTGGCCTGTAACAGACGGTATGGAAGTCTGATTTCCCAGAGTCCAAAGAGGCTGCTGGCAAAAAAGATCAGGACGGCAGCCACCAGGGCAAGGACGACGGGATGCTGCAGCAAGCTTCCCAGCATCCCGCCGGTCAGGGCCGCAATCACACCGAGCAGCGAGTTGGTGATCGCCAACCCGCCGATGTAGCAGGCGCCGTGGATCGCCAGCTTTCGCTGCCCCTGCGAGCTCCGGCCGCCGAAATAGGAAACGGTGATCGGAATTAGAGGGTAAATGCACGGTGTCAGGTTCAGGGCTATCCCGCCGGCAAAGATGCCCAGCAGCGTCCATAACATCGCCCAGCCATGCAGGGGCCTTGGCTGCTGGGGCACCAGCGATCGTTCAGAAAGTCCGGCCGGCGAGCTTTCAACCGGTAAGCCGCTGGCATGCCATTGCGGATAGCCCATGGGGTCGCGAAAGACATTTTTATAACCCAGTTTTACGGCCACCCGGGCCGCAGAGTCGCTGCGGACTCATGCCAGCCCCGCTCAGTAAAACACGATGAAGCGGTTTTTATCCGGCCCTAAAAATTTTTCGAGGGCCGCCTTATTGCGCCAGCGTGACAGCCAGGTCGGTTCGATCGGAAAATTTAAGGCGCCTTTGATGTGTCCGGTGCGGTATTCCCATTCCTGACGGGTGTCCACAATCAGCGTAGTTTCAGGATTCTTTTGATAGCGATCCCATAATCCATCGGTGTCAATAATTTGGTAACCGCCCTGTTTGGCCTCCGTGAGCACATCGTTCCAGGTCGCCGCCTTCGGAGTGACAACGCGATGGGTTTGCCACAGGTAACCCACAGCGATTGCCACAGCCACCAGTGCGAACAGCGCTTTTTTAGTTTCTTTCATCGCAGGGATCAGACCTCTTCGTTTACGGCGATATGAAACCCCATTGCTCGAAAATCCTGGATTCCCTCTTCAATGCGAACGGCCTTAAAACCCCGCGAGCGAAGCAGCTCAACAGCCTGAATGGAAAGAACGCAATACGGACCCCGGCAGTAGGCCACGATCTCCTGATCGCGAGGCAAATCCGACAGGCGCAGCTGCAGCTCTTTGAGCGGGATGGAGATGGCCCCGGGCAGGTGGCCGGCATGGTATTCTTCTTTCGGGCGGACATCCAGAACCGTCACCGCCCCTTTGCGGACGCGCTCAAGGAGCGCTTTGCGATCCACCGGTTCCATCCCCTCTCTTCCTTCCAGAAAACGACGCTTAATCTGTTCGACCTCCGCCAGACGACTCTCGGCCAGCACGCGCATGGCGCGGAAAAATTCGCAGACATTTTGATCGGCAAGCCGATAGATGACATACTGACCCTCTTTTTCGGTTTCCACCAGCCGGGCGGCCCGCAGCACCTGCAGGTGCTGAGAGGTATTGGCCACCGTCAGACCGGATTCTTTGGCCAGAACCTCGACGGTTCGCGGCCCCTGGCACAGCAGATCAAGCAGCTCCAGTCTTTTCGGACTGGAAACGGCCTTTCCGACACGGGCAAACTGTTCATAAATCGCATCTTTAAATGCACGGTTGGGATTTTTCATGCTTTATCCTCAAATATTCAATATATTAATTGAATACTAAGATAAATCTATGTCACTGTCAATAAAAAAGGTGCCAGCAGATCGGTGCTCTATCGTGTTGCCGTGTTAGTACTAGTGTTGTGTCCCTTAAGTTTCTTAAATAAATCTGCCGTACCAAAACTGTCATTGCGAGCGAAGCGATGCAATCTCTTCAGCTTTAAGGCATTAATATCACTGTCTATTTGTCAGATTGCGTCGCCCTTCGACGCGCATCGGGCTATGGCGGGACAAGTCGTAAAAGCGCAGTCCGCCACACATTCTGGCGGATGAGCATTTACCGGAGGCCTGTGCTGCACCTTAACGCAATAAAATTGGCGCGAATCCCGCTTTGCGGGGCAACGAAGCCATTGGGCCTTAGGTGGGGTTTTGAAACCACGTCTAATCTGTATCGGACCGGAATTGAAATAATTCTTGTCAAAATGCGACAATGGACACATCTTAAATGAAATTGCTCATAGATGAATTATAATGGTATCCCGGACTTCGCAAGAAGGGAAAGATTATGGGCACACCTGAAATCTCAGCATCCCGTGCCGCTAGGCTCTTCGGCTTTCTCGGCCTGCAGCGCAATACCATCGGCGTATTGGCCATGGTGGTGCTGGTGGGTATGGGCGAGAGGATGGCGGAGCGTTTTCTGCCTATCTATATTCTGGCGCTGGGGGGAGGCGCGCTGGCCATCGGGCTTCTTCAGGCAATGGACAACCTGCTTTCGGCCCTCTATTCGTTTCCGGGAGGCTACCTCTCTGACAGAATCGGCACCAAACGGTCGCTTCTGGTCTTCAACCTGGTGGCCATGTGCGGCTTTGCCCTGGTCATCCTGATCCCGGCCTGGCAGGCGGTGCTTGTCGGCGCGGTGCTCTTCATCTCCTGGTCGGCCATATCATTGCCGGCCACCATCAGCCTGATCTTCAAAGTGCTGCCCCCCAACAAGCGCACCATGGGGGTGAGCATGCACTCTCTGGTGCGGCGGATCCCTATGGCGCTTGGCCCCATTCTCGGAGGGCTTTTCATCGGCCTGTGGGGCGAGCGTGACGGGGTCCGCCTCGCCTTTGGTGCTGCTCTGGTGATGGCTGCGGTGGCCCTTGTGCTGCAGCAGCGCATGATCGAAGACGATACGACCCC
>JGI2160J19893_10000221_pt1 | contig 19733 bp, 16 predicted proteins | sample DeeMarSeWOR28_12_FD_19893 | JGI IMG/M metagenome (IMG submission 19893)
TTGTAGTTTTTTAGCAGGACCAGTAACAAATGCTAAAATACAACTTTATTGCACTCTGTNGACAGNCGTATTTACTCTACGTCATTAGATTCATGGCACCCAGTTTATTGACAATTATGTATATGCCCAATGCCAGAAGTGAGATGAAAAATACTTTCCGGAATATTTCTTCCGACAAACGGTTCCGAATTCGCTGACCAAATATCATTCCGATTATAGCAGGAATCAATGCTGCTATAGACAGGGTTCCATGCTCTATAGTCAGATAATTATTCTGCTGTAATGCAAAAGCAAGAGACAACATGGAAGCCGTAAACAGCATTCCCATTGCTTGAATTAAAGTATCTCGTGACAAGTTTAGAGCCTGAAGGAACATCACTCCTGGCACGACAGAGGACCCTGTCATTCCTGTAAGCACCCCGTTCACTGCTCCCATCAAAATGCCTACCCAAACTTCGTGGCGTGCCTCCACAGTGAATCGGAAACCACTGATGCTAATGGTCGAGTATGCGACGAGAAGAACTCCCAGGAGTGCGGAGAGCAATGATAGATTGACACGTGAAAGCGCTATTGCTCCTATCCAAACCGTAATTGTAGCCATCAGAAGAAATGGCCAAATCCGACGAAAGATGATTCTAATATTTCCACCGATAATGGCTTGCCACACATTCGTAACAATAGCTGGCACTAATAACAGGACCATTGCACTAGGCAAATCGATTGCCAAAGTTAGTATGGCAAGACTCACGATTGGAAGGCCGAGACCAATTACGCCCTTGACGGTGCCAGCTATCATGAAAGTTCCGACGATTACAAAGATAGTAGAGGTGTCAATCAATTTTCTTTTCTCATTGCATCACAATAGTTGCCTGGTCAGGCACTCTCAATACTACCGCCTGACGAAGAAGTGACTGACGAGGGTCTGAATAAGAGCTTTAAAGATGGCAATAACGAGTAATGGTTTATCGTACTACACAAGCCCGAAGACTATACTGCGTTCCTCAGTATTAACCTTCTCTATCCGAACCTGAATTTTCTGTCCCAATCTGTACGAAACCTTGTTCCGTCTCCCAATCAGCCGGTAATTCCTGTCATCAAAGCGGTAATAATCATCGCTCATGGTTGACACATTCAAAAAACCTTCCACAAAGAAGTCATTGAGCTGTATTTTCAGGCCATGCGGATTGATACCCGTAATAATTCCATCAAAATTGTCCCCCACTTTGTCTTTCATGAACCATACCCTCATGGCATTGACGATCTCCCGCTCCGCCTCCTCCGCTGTTCTCTCAGTTTTTGAAGACTGCACAGCTATGTCGGGTAATAGTTTATCAAGCTCTTTTCTCTTTGCGTCTGAAATTCCCTTTCGCTCCAGGCTTTCTCTGAGAATCCTGTGCACAATAAGGTCCGGGTAGCGTCTGATGGGTGATGTAAAATGAGTGTAGCAGCTGGAAGCGAGACCGAAGTGCCCTATGTTTTCCGGTAAATACTTCGCCTGTTTCAGTGACCGCAACAGAAGAATATTCAGTATGCTCTCTTCACTGCTTCCCTTTATTTTCTTTAAAATCGTCTGAAATGTGCCCGGTCCGGTTTTTTTGATTCTGAATCCGAGAGACGTGAATATTGGAATCAATTCGTCAAGTTTGTCTGTGTCCGGTTTTTCATGTATCCGGTAGAGCGAAGGGAGCCCGACCTTCTCAAGATGACTTGCAACAGCTTCATTTGCGGTAATCATAAACTCCTCAATGATCATGTGCGCCAGATTTCGCTCAGAAGCGCAGATTGCTTCAGGGTTGCCCTGAATGTCAAGGATAACTTCGGGCTCCGGGAGGTCAAAATCAAGGCTGCCCCTCTTCATACGAATTTTTCTTAAGATCCCCGCAAGGGCCTCCATGGAACGGAAGCTTTCAAGAAGATAGTCGTACCTGGCTGTTTCTTCCTGGTCATGATCGACGAGTATCTTTTTTACCGATGTATAGGTCATGCGTTCATTGCTGTTGATCATACTCGGATAAAAGCTTTTGCCAATCATTGCACCGCTGTGATTGAATTTCATCTCAACAGTAAAGGCGGGTCTGTCTTTTTTCGGTACGAGGCTGCACAGGTTGTTTGATAATTTCTCAGGAAGCATCGGGATAACACTGCCGGGGAAATAGACACTGGTTCCCCGCTTTCGAGCCTCAAGGTCAAGGCTTGAGTCCCAGGGTACATAGCTGCTCACATCAGCTATATGAACGTGAAGGCGAAATCCGCTCTCTGATTGACTGATTGATATTGCGTCATCAAAATCTTTTGCAGTCTCACCGTCAATGGTTACGGTGAGCAGGCCGCGGCAGTCCTTTCTCTTCTTTAATGAAGTATCTTCCTTCAATTGCCGGGCCTCGGCCAGGACTGCGGCAGGGAATTTTAACGGAAGCCCGTATTCTTCTATGATCATCGCAGTTTCAAGCGAAGCCTCTGTCACGGGGGGCATTATTTTAACGATTTTTCCCTGAGGCGGTCTGCCGGCATCAGGGTAGGAAGTAAGCTCAGCGACAACGGTATCTCCGCTCTGAGCCTTGCCTTTGCATTTTGGGCCTATGAAGATGTAAAAGGGGAATTTTCTGTTTTTAGGCCTCACATAATATGCATTCCCTTCACGGACAAACTCGCCGGTGATCCTTTTTCTTCCCCGTTCAAGAATCCTTATGATGCTGCCTTCTCTTCTGAGGGCATTTTCCACACGGGCAACAATCCTGTCACCTGACATGGCGCCTGCTGTTTTCCGTGGAGGGATGAAGATATCCCGCTCATCAGGCTTGTCTGAGATGACAAAACCATATCCGTCGCGATGTCCTTCAAAGAAGCCCGTTATCAGGTTCATCTCCCGTGATAACCCATAGTGTCCTGCCTTTGTCTTGTAGATCTCTCCTGTGGCTACCAGGGAACGCAGGACTCTCTTCAATGTTTTGTAATTTTTTTTCTGCACCCGCAGGGTGAGGGCGAGTTCCCTGAATCGTAAGGGGCGGGCTGATTTTGATTTGAGGAAATTCAGGACGGCGTCTTTATATCTGAGATCAAGGGGCGGCATGGATCATTATACCATGAGTGTCATTGTGTGATAGAGGGATGGTGATAAAAAAGGATATAACTCAAAGATTAAATATCAAAGATCAAAATTAAGGAATTAATTGAAATTGATAATCTTCCATCACTTTGACTTTTTATTTTTATTTTTATTTGTCCAGTCTATGATTGCCTGTACCATGGATTCGATGGTTGCTTCTTTCGGCATAATATCCACTTTCAGTCCCGCCCTGAGTACAGCCTTTTCAGTGACAGGGCCGATAACAGCTATGGTGACCCCCTTTAATAAAGCGGCTGCCTCATCTCCTGTCATGTCGAGAAAGTTATTGAATGTAGCGGCGCTCGTAAATGTAGCTACAGATATTCTGCCTTCTTTGAGAAAACGCTGGAGTCTTTTGCCATGGACTCTGGGTTTTACTGTTCTGTAAACAGCTGGTACGTCAATCTCACCCCCAAGTTCCCTGATTTTGTCAGGGAATACCTCCCGTGCAACTTCAGCTCTCGGAAGCAGGAGTTTGAGCCCCTTCAATGGTGTGTCTGTGCTCTGTGTTCTGTGCCTGCCTGTCCGGCAGGCAGGTTCTGTGTTCTGAATAAATGCATCTATCAGTCCTTCTGCATTAAACTCTTTTGGTATCATATCAACATGTATGCCGAACTTGTTGATGGCCGACGATGTCTTGGTACCCACTGCACATATTTTGAGGCCTTTTAAATCACGGATATCCCTGCCTCTCTCGAAAACTCTCTGGAAGAAATAACGGACCCCATTGCCACTGGTGAGTATGAGCCAGTCATAGGATTCTATGCCGTCTATGGCACTGTCAAGCTGCGACCAGTCAGCAGGAGGTATTATCTGAATGGTTGGGAATTCAAGAATCTCTGCGCCCAATGATGCAAGAGCTTCAAATCCATAGGAATGTTCCCGCGTGACGAGTATGCGCTGACCGAAGAGGGGTTTCTTCTCCACCCAATTCAGGGTTTCCCGCAGTTTCACAACATCGCCCACAACCATCACTGCAGGGGGTTTAATGTCTTTTTCCTTTACCAGATCAGCTATGGTACTGAGTTTACCGGTAAGTGTTTTCTGGTCTGCCCTTGTACCCCATCGGACGACTGCTACCGCTGTCTCAGCACTCCTGCCGTTTTCGATCAGTTTCTTGCATACCATGGCAATATTCTTCACTGTCATGAGGAAAACGATGGTGCCAACACCTGTTGCAAGTCTTGTCCAGTCGATGGAGCTTTCTTTTTTTGTCACGTCTTCATACCCCGGGACTATAGCCAGTGACGACGAATACAACCTGTGGGTAAGGGGAATGCCGGCATAAGCAGGCGCTGCTATTGCGGAGCTGATACCCGGGACTATCTCAAACTCTATGCCTGCTTTCGCAAGAACTTCCGCTTCTTCACCTCCCCGTCCGAATACAAAGGGATCACCGCCTTTCAGACGGCAGATTAATTTGCCTTCCTGTGCCTTTTCCACGAGGGTCTCGTTAATCTGATCCTGGGTCATGGTGTGTTTGCCGCCACGCTTGCCTGCGTAGATAAACTCTGCTTCATGATCTATATAATTTAAAATCTGTGCGTTGAGGTGGAAATCATAGACAACGACTTCTGCCTGCTGAAGACATTTCAGCCCCTTCACGGTGAGCAGACCAATATCGCCTGGCCCTGCGCCTACTATGTATACTTTTCCATTCATACGTTTCTGAATATGCTTTTTATTCTAAATCACTGCTGTCTGGCATTGAATAATGCTGTCATTGCCCCGCTTGATCGGGAATCCAGATGAAAAGAAGGATAATTTATTTGAAAAATCTGGATTCTCGCCTCGGCGAGTCGCCTGAGGTGAACCGCTTTCGCGGGAATGACAACCAAAATGAGAAGATGCATGTTCTCTGTAATAAAAATGGTTCAGGTGATCACGGACAGGTTTACTCTTTCCATGAAAACACAATGCACGAAGAAAACCCGGTTAGAGTCTGATTGAAGCCGGAGAACAGACAGTGAATCAAACTAAAGGTTTTTGTTCACCATTTCTCTGAGTTCTTTACCGACCTTAAAATAGGGGACTTTCTTTGGCGGGACATCTACTCCCTCACCTGTTTTAGGGTTTCTTGCCTTTCGTGCGTTCCTGCTGCGGAGCTTGAAATTTCCGAAACCCCTGATCTCTACCTTGCCGCCCTTGGCAAGGGCATCCTTCACACTGTCAAAAATAGTCTCTATGACGACTTCTGTCTGCTTTTTTGAGAGCCCTTCAACTTTTTCAGCAATTTTCTCGATAAGTACTGATTTTGTCATACACACCTCCTGAAGAAAAATCTACAATATATTGATTTAAAAGTCAATTTATTTATATCAGGGCGTAAACATATATTTTATGCTCACCGATGGAAATGCAGTATCCATCAGTTTCCCGGAGAGCTTTCCCCGGAGCAAATCCAGAAATCCAAACCTCTCTTCTCTGGTGACGACCTCGGGTTCGCCCTTGATTCCAGTGAGTTTGCCGGCCAGCATTATTGCATCCTGAAGATTACCGAGTTCATCGACAAGGCCAAGTTCCTTTGCCATTCTCCCGGTAAAAATGCGCCCGTCAGCGAGTTTCCTGATCTCCTGGACATCCATTCCCCTGCTGTCAGCCACTGCCTGAATAAACTGATCATGCACATCGTCAAGGACGTTCTGCAGAATGCTTTTTTCTTCCGGAGACATAGACTTGAATACAGAAGCGATATCTTTATGTTTCCCGCTCTTGACTACATTTGTCTTTACGCCGATTTTTTCCATAAGGCCTGAAACATTGGGGATCTCCATAATGACACCGATTGAGCCGGTGAGGGTGCCTGCATTGGCTACGATACTGTCTGCCGGAGCCGCGATATAATATCCGCCGGAGGCTGCCACTGATCCCATGGAGACGACAACCTTTTTCTTTTCCTTGAGTTTAATAATCTCTTCGTATATTTCCTGAGAGGGGCCAACAGCGCCACCCGGACTGTCCACCCGTACGACTACAGCCTTNACAGATGAATCGTCTGAGTATTCCTTCAGCTCATCGATAACGGCAGTAGAATCAATGATAACGCCAGATACCCGGATAAGAGCAACCTTTTCTCCAAGGGGAACTTTATGGGATACCGTGAGAATAAGGCTGAGCACAACGGTGATTATAAAAATGATTATGAAGAAGATCAGGACTTTTTTCAATTGAAGATCTCCTGGCTAGCGTCAACCCATCAGGGTCTTCATGCTGAGGTCAATTTTACGCTCTGTGGGATTTACGTCTATAACGCGGGCAGTGAGTTCAATCCCGGGCTTGAAAAGGTCTTCAAGCTTCTCATCAGGCCTTTTCTCTATCTCTGATTTATGCATCAGGCCTTCGACGCCATCTTCAAGCTCAACAAAGATACCGAAATCCGTGACATTTACTACCGTTCCCTTTACCCATTCTCCAAGCTGATATTTCCCGGGGATATCCTCTTCCCATGGATCAGGGGTCAGGTTTTTCAGGCCGACGGAAATTCTCTCTTTTTCTGCTTCAATGTTCAGGACCACGACTTCAATTTCCTGTCCCTTCTTTAAGACATCTGAGGGATGACGTACCCGCTTCACCCAGGATAAATCCGATATATGCAGCAATGCATCAACGCCCTCATCAAGGGCGACAAAGGCGCCGAAATCGGCAAATCCCTTGACAACGCCTTTAATCTTCTGACCGATTTCATATTTTTCGCTGATGAGATTCCACGGGTTCGGTTTGAGCTGTTTTATACTGAGAGAAATTCTCTTGTCTGCCTTATTGACTGACAGAATCATAGCTTCAACAGTATCTCCGATTGAATAATATTTATTTGGCTTTATTGATTTTTCTACCCAGTCTATCTCGGAAACATGTATGAGGCCTTCTACGCCCTCTTCAAGCTCAACAAAAATTCCATAATCAGTGGTCCTGATGACTTTTCCCTGTACTTTCTGACCTTCAGGGTATTTCTCATCAACAAGGGTCCAGGGGTCAGGCTTTTTCTGTTTATATCCGAGCGTTACTTTGTTAGCTTCAGGATCAAAATTCAGGACAACAACCTCAACAGAGTCGCCGATGCTGAAGAGCTCTCCCGGATGACTGATTCTGCCCCAGGACATATCAGAAATATGCAGAAGCCCATCCAGACCTCCAAGGTCGACAAAAACACCATAATCCGTAAGGTTTTTGACGATACCCGTTACTATGGCACCTTCCTTGAGTGTTGTCAGCGTCTGCTCCCTGAGTTTATTGCGTTCTTCCTCAAGGAGTACACGTCGGGAAACGATAATATTGGATCCTCTGTGGTTGAGATTCAGTACCTTGAATGAATGTGCCTGGCCGATGAGGCTGTCTGTGTCTCTCGGGGCCTTGAGGTCAATCTGCGAACCGGGTAAAAAGGCGCTGACACCGTTTATATCAACCGTCATGCCGCCTTTGACTTTCCCCACTATTTTGCCCTCTACCGGAACCCCCTGTTTGAAGGCATCACTCAGTCTGTCCCATGTTTTCAGTCCCTCAGCCTTCTGTCTGGACAACTTGACAAAGCCGTCAGAATCATTCAGGTTTTCAACATAGACCTCAATCTCATCTCCAGGCTTCAGGTTGGTGAGGTCACTCTCAACAAACTCGCTGCTTGATATCCGCCCTTCACTTTTAGCGCCAACATCTACGATAATCCGGTCATCCTTGATCTGAACGACGGTGCCTTTTGTGACATCGCCTATCTTCAGGCCCTTGAAAGTATCAGCGTATAATTTTGATAGTTCATCCATTTGTGTTTCCATAATTGTTTATTATATTACCTCCCGACAGAAATTTCTTTCATTTTTTCTACCACATCATCAATAATCCATTGAGGGGTTGATGCTCCCCCAGTCACTCCTGCCTTCTGAACCCCGGTAAACCATTCCGTTTCGAGCTCGTCAGCAGTTTCTATGTGGTATACTTTAGCACAAACGGTTCGAGAAAGTTTGACAAGCTGGTTTGTGTTTGAGCTGTTTTTACCTCCGACGATAATTATGAGGTCTACTTTTGCCGCAAGTGCTTCTGTTTCCCTTGCCCTCTGGGATGTTGAATCACAGATGGTGTTGTAGATTTTTACCTCTCTGGCCCTGCTGGCGACCTCCAGTACGATTTTCCTGAAAGTCTCTGAAGATTGTGTTGTCTGAACAATGATGCCCACCTTTTTTTTCAAAGGGGGCAGGTGCTGGGCGTTGTTAACAACAAGGGCATCATCGCCTGCAAAACCCAGCAGTCCGCGCACTTCCGGGTGGTCCCTGTCGCCGATGATTATTACCTGGTACCCTTCTTCTGTAAGGATTTTTGCAAAATTCTGGGCCTTTTTTACAAAGGGGCATGTTGTGTCTACGAGATTGTAACCCTCTTCTTCAATCTTACTGTATACCCGCGGGGAAACCCCGTGCGTTCTGATGATCAGGGTTTTGATATCAGGTAGTTCAAGATTTTCTGTTGTAAACACCTGCTTCTGACGCAGTTCCTCTACGACCTGGGGATTGTGAATGAGAGGACCATAGGTATAGATTCCTTTGCCTTCTTCCTGTGCAAGCTTGAATGTGATGTCTATTGCCCGCTTGACGCCGAAGCAGAAACCGGCCCCTTTAGCTATTATTATTTCCATAATGCCTGCTCAGTTGAATGATTGCATCCATGACATTTTTGCTGATTTCTTCATGTAAAGCATGATCATGTTTTTTTGATGTATCTATTGTATTGCCATGATATACTGGTTTGTCAAATATAACGGTTACTTTCGCCCGCTTCAGCCATCGGGCTCCAACAGGAAGCGCCCTGTCTGATCCGATGATGAGAGCGGGCACGACGGGAGACTGCGTCATATGTGCAATCATGCCAAGCCCCCGTTTTGCCTGAAGAAAATCTCCTGTTTCGTTGCGTCTGCCCTCAGGGAATATAGTGATCACCTCACCGCTCCTGATGTGCCTCACAGCCTGTTTAATGGTTGACGGCTGCGGCTTCTCCCTGTCTACAGGAAATGCGTACTGTTTTACAAAGGCTCCGATAAGCGGTATGGTGAAGAGGCCCTTGCGTGCCATAAAAGTAACCTGTCGTGGAGAAATGGCGCCCAGGATGAGGGGATCGAGGTAACTGATATGGTTGGAGGCAATAATAATGCCGCCTGTATCAGGAACGTTTTCAGCGCCGATTATCCTGAGGCCGCCGTTGATCTTTAAAATCAGCCGGATTAAAAAGGCTGAAATCCGGTAAAGCAGTATGTTGATTAATCCCTTGTTCTCCATCCCCTGTCTCCGTGGTTACTGAACCAAAAAATGTGCAGCTTTATTTCAGATGCCGGACGATAGTGTCAACTACCTCCTCTGGAGATAGCCTGCTTGAATCAATGTAAAACATATCGTCTGCTTTTTTCAGCGGGGCCGCTTCTCTTGTTGAGTCTCTGTGATCTCTTTTTTTGAGGTCCTCAACAGTTGTATCTAACGTCAGGGAGGGGTCAATGTCCTTCAGGTCTTTCAGCCGTCTTGCACCCCGTTCATCAACGGAAGCATCGAGAAAGAATTTGTTTTCCGATTCCGGGAAGATTACTGTACCCGTATCCCTTCCTTCCACCACTACTTTCCCTTTTATGCCTTCTTCCCTCTGCATCGCAAAGAGGAACTCTCTCACAATTGGTTTGGCTGAGACCTGGGAGCTTAATTCTCCAATCTCTTTGGTGCGAATTGCTGTTGTGACGTCAGTTCCGTTCACAGAGATGGTGCTCCCCTCCAGACTGATCTCAGCTGTTTTGAGAAGGTCCTGAAGAGCATCTTCATTGTCATGGTCGATATTGCTGTCCCGTACCTTCCAGGCAACTGCCCTGTACAGGGCGCCGGTATCAAGGTAATTGTAGCCAAGTTTTGCGGCAAGAAGTCTTGCTACGGTACTTTTTCCTGCACCTGAGGGACCGTCAATGGTTATAACGTCTTTCATAGCGATGTTCGTTCTGTCGATGATATCACTGCTTGTCACCCTGAATTTATTTCAGGGTCTTATATCATTCTGTTAATTTAACGTCATTCCCGCATTCGAGGTTCTGGATCCCGGATCAAGTCCGGGATGACAAATTACTTTTTGGAACAGCACACTAGCATTGCCGTAAATGTTTTACAATTTCCATGAACCGGGGAAATGACGTGTCGATGCAATCTGTGTCCGCCACGGTCGTCTCTTCCTCTGCAGTAAGCCCGGCAACGCTCATTGACATTGCAATCCGGTGATCACCATGGCTGTTCACAGCTGCACCACGTAAATCTTCACGGCCTTCGATAATGATGCCGTCATCGAGTTCTTCAACGGTCACTCCCATCTTTTTGAGCTCAGATGCCATGGCAGCAATCCTGTCAGATTCCTTGACTCGTAACTCCCCGGCACCTGTAATTTTTGTAGTGCCCTCAGCCTTTGCTGCCGCAACACAGAGGACGGGAAATTCATCAATGGCCCTCAGTACCCTGTCACCCCCGACATGAACGGCCTTCAGTCTTGCATGTCTGACCAGTATATCAGCAACAGGCTCACCGGATACTTCCCTGGTATTCAGGAGCTCAAAGTCCTTCTCCATCATGTCCTGCAAAATATCAAGAAGTCCGGTCCGTGTTGTATTAATGCCCACGTTTTTTATCAGTACTTCGGAACCGGGTACGAGGAGTCCTGCAACGATAAAAAAGGCTGCTGAAGAAAAATCTCCGGGAACCGTTATATCCAGGGGGGTCAGTTTCGCGATACCCGTGACACTGACTTTTTTCCCATCAGTACGTACATCAACACCTGATGCCCTGAGCATCCTTTCTGTATGGTCCCTCGACTTGCCGGGTTCTACTACAGTGGTTTCCCCATCACAATAAAGACCCGCGAGCAGTATGGCTGATTTTACCTGAGCGCTTGCTATCGGCGATGTGTACTGAATGGGACGCAGACTGCCGCCCTGAATATGCAGGGGAGGGTATCCGCCTTTTTCAGAGACAATATCGGCTCCCATTGCAGTAAGAGGAGCAATGACTCTTTCCATTGGTCTTTTCAGGAGAAATTGATCACCTGTCAATGTTGAAGAAAAAGGCTGTCCGGCAAGAACGCCGCTCATCAGTCTCATGGTCGTTCCCGAATTTCCGCAGTCAATGACATTGCCTGGAGCTGACAGGCCCTTTAACCCCTTGCCGGATACAATGATTTCATTCTCGCAGGATTCCTGAATGTCAATTCCCATGTGCTGGAATGCATGGAGGGTCCGCATCGGGTCTTCTGCGCGCAAAAAATTCTTAATCGTACTTTCACCGTCTGCAAGTGCAGCAAGAATAATGGAGCGGTGAGATATTGATTTATCCGAAGGAGGAGTGCATTCACCCTGAAGCGGTCCTGTATGCTTTATCCTAACTTGACTCAAGGGTCTTTCGCGCCTTCTGTCCCTTCCTGAATTCTTTCTGAAGACCTTCCCAGTCAGATGCCTCAATAAAATCTGTTATTTTTGTAATGGAGGTCGAAAAATATCGAAGTGATTTTAATAAATTCTCACGGTTGAATGAGCAGATTCCCTGCCACAGATCAGGAGAACTGAGGGCAATTCTTGTCATGTCTTTCAGTCCCTTGCCTCCAAAATACAGTATGTTGCTGTCCATCTCCATAATGGAATTGACAAGGGAATAGGCGACGACATGAGGGAGGTGGCTCACAGCCGCAAAAATGAAATCATGCTCTTCGGGACTCATAACAACAGTCTCTGACCCAAGGGCCTCCCAAAGCCTGCGGACTTTCTTGAATGCCTCCCTGTCCGTATTCGGACCGGGAGTGATGATACATTTTGCATTATGAAAGAGATCTTTGGATGCAGCGCTGATTCCGGACGTCTCCTTGCCTGCTATGGGATGACTGCCGACAAAAAAGACTTCTTCTGGCATAAGAGGTTCCAGACTGGAGACTATATCGGCCTTTACACTTCCTACATCAGTGACTATGGCCCCTCTTTTTATATTTGGCTGTATTTTCTCTATGATTCCCTTGAATTTATCTACAGGCGAGGCAAGAAGGATCAGGTCCGCATCCTCTACCCCGCTTTCGTGTGATGAGGTCCAGTTGCTTATGATGCTGAGTTTTTTTGCCCGTATAAGGTTATCCCTGTTTCGGCCGATACCGGTAATGGTCCCCTCAAAACCGTGCTTTCTCAGGGAAAGGGCAAAGGAACTGCCAAGAAGGCCGACGCCGATTATGGCAATGTTGTTAAAACCGATGTCTTTCATGTTTCAACGCTTCGATAAGTCTTTTGTTTTCTCCCGGCAATCCAATGGTAAGGCGTAATGCCTTTGGCCCCATGGGCCTCACAATGACTCCCTTCTGCAACAGGGAAGTATATACCTTTTGCGCACTATTTTTCTTCAGTGGTACAAATATAAAATTTGCTTCTGTGGGAACGAAATCCAGGCCCATTTTCTCAAGCTCCCGGTACAGGAATTTTTTGCCCTGCTCATTTATTTTTATTGATCGCTGCAGGTGCTTTTCATCTGAGAGGGCTGCCAGTGCCGCCTTCTGGGAGAGGGTATTGACATTAAAGGGTTGACGAATTCTGTTCATCGCTCCTATGAGGGACCTGCTGCCCATGCCATAGCCGATTCTCAGTCCTGCAAGTCCGTATATTTTAGAAAAGGTCCGGAGGATGAGGATATCCTTTCCCTGTCTCAGGTATTTCATGCTGTCGGCATAATCAGGTGACATCACATATTCACAATAGGCTTCATCAATGACGACAAGTACGCCCTTCGGGATTCTCTGTAGCAGGGTGGCAAGTTCCTTTTTGGTATTGATAGTTCCAGTTGGATTATTCGGATTTGCTATGAAGATGATCCTGGTCTTCTTTGTAACCAGTGATGCCATGGTCTCCAGGTCATGTTTCTGCTCTTTGAGGGGAACAATAATGCTTCTGCCCTGTGCTGCCTGGACGATGAGGGAATACACGATGAAGGTCGGGTGGGCCATGATGGCAGTATCACCCGGTCTCATAAGTGTTCTGATTGCGAGTTCAATGATTTCATTGGAACCGTTCCCGAAGAGGATGTTCTCTGGTGATATCTGTAAATGGTTCGAGAGGGCGTTGCCGAGATAATAGCAGCTGCCGTCGGGATATCTGTGCAGGTCAGAAAGACCTCTGCGAAGCTCCTTCAGCGCCAGTGGAGAGGCGCCGGCAGGGTTTTCATTGGAGGCAAGCTTGACAGAGCTGGATATGCCCAGTTCACGTTCCAGTTCCTCTATGGGTTTGCCGGGAACGTAGGGGTTGATGGCAAGTATGTGTTCAGGGATTTTTATCATATAAATTTGAAGATCAAAGATAAAAAATCAAAATGAAGGAGTTTATTTTCATAATGTTTTTTTCAATAGTATTGCTTTTTGATTTTTAATTCTTGCTTTTACTCTGCAGAGGGATAGGAACCAAGAACTTTCATGAAGAGACAGTCCTTTTTTACTTCATTTAATGCTTTCTTTACGCCTCTGTCTTCAATGTGGCCCTGCACGTCTACAAAGAAAATGTATTCCCAGGCCCTTCTCTTTGATGGTCGTGACTCTATCTTGGTCAGGTTTATCCTGTGTTTTGAGAAAGGCTTAAGAATCGAAGAGAGAGCCCCTGCCTTGTCTCGAATGGAAAACATGATTGATGTCTTGTCCCGCCCTGTCTTCGGCGTAGAATCCTTTGCAACAACGAGAAATCTGGTCACATTTGTTTTATTGTCTTCGATTCCCTTTTCTACAAATTTCAGTTTGTATACTGAGGCGGCAAGCTCACTGGCAACTGCTGCTGCTGTGGGGTCATCTTCTGCACGCTGCGCAGCAGCAGCGGTGCTGAGTTCCTCAATAATCTCTGTGCTGGGAAAATTATTTTCAAGCCATGCCCTGCATTGCGCCTTGGGCTGTGGATGAGAATATATCTTCGTTATGTTTTTTCTATTTCCTGTCTTTGAAAGCAGGTTGTGAGATATGGGCAGCAGTATTTCAAAGGCAATCTTCAGATCATAGTCAATGAACATATCGAGGGTGTAGTTAATCGCGCCTTCTGATGAGTTTTCAATAGGGACGACACCGTACTGTGTCTTGCCTCTGTATACTGACTCAAAAACCGCCTTGATCGTACTTTCCGGGATATACTCTGTGGAAGAACCCAGTTGTCTCCTGGCTGCTAAATGTGTAAAGGTTGCAGGTGGACCGAGATAGGCAGCTTTCAACGGCTGCTGCAAAGAGACAGAGGCTGAAATGATTTCTTCAAAAACAACCTTGAGCGCATCATCCGGGAAAGGGCCTGTATTCGCCTCTTTCAGTCTTTTCAGTAATGCCCGTTCTCTGGATGGTGAATGGATATTGATGCGTTTGTCCTGCTTTGTTTTGCCTACTTCAAGAACGACTTCTGCTCGCCTGTTGAGAAGTTCAAGTATCTGCAGATCAATCTCATCAATCTTTTTTCTCAGTTTTTCAAGGTCGTCCATGTCTCTGCCAGATGAAGCTCATGATTTTATAAATTATAGATGCTTAATTTATCAATAAAAGGGAGTTTTTTCAAGGTTGGGGAGAATGGAAATGGTTCAAGGAGTAAAAAGACGTCAATCAACTTTTACTATATTGACCATGATATCTCCAAAACCCGGCATGCCGGTAAAAAGACTGATATTCTCAGGATCAGTAAGTTCGTTAATATTTGGAGTGTATTCTGCTGTTTTACCGATAAAGCCAGTACCGGAGGCATTCTGTCCACCAGGTCCGAATGCAGTCTTGATAACGCCCGGCATAATTTCATCAGTTACATATGCCTTCCCTTTTAATTTCTGTTTCAGGGGTGTACTCATGAGAAGAGTATCTCCTGTCTTTATGCCCAGCTGCGATGCATCGTTCTTGTTCATTGCAACAACCGGGATTGAGACACTGCCTTTTTGAAAGGTCATTTCTTTAGCACCCGGGAAGCAACCGGGACTATTTATTGATTCAGGGATTGAGTAGGTGAAATCACTGTTCAATGGTTTCATACATTCTGTTTCTGTCTCAGCAAGGTAAGGGCATACACCGGTCATTGTCATTGCATAGTGCCCCCTGCCGCTTATCAGTTGAAATGGATATTCTTTTTTGAATTCACTGAAGAGAAGGTTTGCAGGATTCCATCTGCTTTCTGACCAGTAAAAAGTTGTTGGCAGGTCAGTGCCGAATTTTTCGTTTATTTCTTTTAAATAACTAAAACGGAATTCGAATCTATGTGACAGGGTCTTTGGGTAGACCCCGGATGGTGAGCCATCCGATCTTTTGTACCTGTAATAACTTGCAGGCCATACTGCCACGCCGTTGTGTTTTCTCAGCCAGTCAACGGTCAGCTTTTCCCCCTCTTTTATTTTTTTTGTGCCCCAGATTGCAGAAGGGTTATCAGGGGTACCTACTATAAGGCAGCCTTCAGGAAGTTCGGGGTAGGGAAGGGGAGTCCCCACATTATAATAGCCAGGAGAATCAGTAAGAAGGGCATTGATAAAATCCTCTTCGCTTCCATATTTATTAATGAAATCATCAGAACTCACATCAGGGTCCCCCTGTTTCTCAAGGGCATCAGCAATNACACACATCATTTCAAAGGGGGTCTTTGAGTCATGAAGCGGCTGAATGACCTTGTCCCTGATTGCTATTTCCGGGCTCATGGTATAAACATCGCTCAGTCCCATTCTTTCCAGAAAACCTGCTTCCGGTAATACAATGTCAGCGTACTTGCCGGTTTCTGTTATGTGAGTGTCTATAAAGACAATCAGGTCTAACAGGTATGAGCCATCACTATCTTTTTTAGTGAAAGCGTTTATCCAGTCAGGAGTGTTGCCGGCAGTTATTACCGGGTTGCCAGCCCTTGTTATAAAGGCCTTAACCGGGTATGAGTGACCTTTAAAGGGGCCGTATTTTAAAACCACACCGTCTCTGATCTTTTTTGGCAGGTCCGTTAAGACGCCCTTCCACGCAGCGGGGAAATCCCCATAACTATCTTTGTGTAGTTCTGACAGCATTCCAGAAACCTCACGATCATTTATTGCTCTTACAGTTTTTTTATCGAGGAATTCTTTTCCCACCACTGAGCTGCCTTTGACAGCTTTTTGAGTATCAATGAAAACCAGTCCTCCCGGCACATCTATGTTGCCTGTTATCATACAGAGCGCTGTCATGATTATTGATGTAACATCTCCATTTGTATGGTGTGCGGTGCCATGCATGCCTACTTCAATTGATGCTGGTTTTGTGATACCAAACATATGTGATACCTTTTCAATGTCTTCCACAGATATGCCTGTCTTGTTCTCCGCCCATTCCAATGAAAAAAAGTCCAAATCATTAGAAGGGTCTTTTTCTTTTGTGCACAACAGGAAGGCTGATTTGAAGTCATCCCAGCCAAGGGTAAAATCCTTAATGAATCTGTGATCTATATACTTTTTTGACGAGTCAGAGGGTGAATCATGTCTGATTATATAAAAGAGCATAGCAGCAAGCAGTGCTGCGTCGTTGCCGGGCTTTATCGGCAGCCATATATCAGCATGGGCAGCTGAGTTTGTTAAAGCAGGATCAACAACTATATAGGTGCATTGATTCTCTTCCTTAGCTGCAGGAATACCTGCTGACATGTAATTGAATCTGGTGGCAACAAAAGGGTTGGCCCCAATATTTATAATTAACTTTGCAGTATGTCTGGTCTCATGAACCAGCTCACCATCGTCATTCCTGATAAGCATTGGCCGCTGCACATCGGGAAGGGGCCTTTCATCTCCAGTCATAATTGTGTGGCCCCATTTGCGGTTTGGGTCGCAAATGCTTCCGTGATTATATATATTCGGAGTTCCATAGGAATGAAAAAGCCTGTAATATGCTTCTCTGTCAGTAACATCTCCACAGTCTATAAAGACTGACTCAGGTCCGAACTCTTTTTTATATTGAACTAAATTGCCTGCAATATGATTCGCAGCTTCATCCCAGGTAATTTCTTCCCATTGTTCGCTGCCGCGCTCTCCAGTTCTCCTCAAGGGAGTCTTTATCCTGTGGGGCGAATAGGTCAACTGGAGGCCGGAAGCTCCTTTTGCACAGAGAGTACCGTTATTAATAAGGGAATGCGGATTACCGAGAATGCTCTTTGCTGTCCCATTCTCAACTTCTACTGTAATGCCGCATTCCGAGGGGCACATTGCATCTGAAGTAAAGAATGTTCTTCTTGAAACTGCTTTATCCTGTGATGGCGCGTTGATGTGCTGACGTGGACTTGCTTTGGTATCCGCTTCTTTGTACGGCACAAGCGGGATTCCCTTCAAGTCCCTCTTAGATCTATAAAAAACTGAAGGACTGGTTCTGAATTCAGGATTCAGGACTTTCATCTCACTTTGTAACAATTCATTGTAGATTAAACTTTTGGTGTCATTCATATCACCAAACTGCAACGCCTTACCCATACAGCTTTGCACACAGACGGGTTTTTGCTTCCTTTCCCCGATACGTTCATAACAGAAATCACATTTTTCTACGGCTCCCGTATGTTTCTCAACCTCAATCGCATTGTATGGGCATTTATCATAACAGGCCTGACAGTTAATGCACTTTTCTCTGTTCAAGATTACGATGCCTTCCAGAGTTTTTATCAACGCGCTTTCACCGCAAGCTTCAATACATGGAGCATTTTCACAATGATTGCACAATCGAGGAATGAATAACTTTTTAATATCAGTATCACTGCCGGAGATATGTGTATCAACACGGCAACGCGATATGCCAAAGGGGAGATTATATACTGACTTGCAGGTAACCTGGCAGGCGTAGCACCCAACGCACCGGTCAAGGTCTATTAACATGGCGTATTTTATATTTTTTTTCGCCATAGCTTTAATTTAACAATATGTTTCACATAAAATAAACATTCATGTTTCAAGAGCTATAACTAAGTGAAATAGAAAAGGGGGGAAAGATGGCTTATCAGATTACCTTTGAGCTGACTCTGGACTGTCTGGATAAGGACGAGATTCTTGACAGGATAAATAATAAAACTGATTGCGTGATTGTTGATACAGTGGGAGGATATGACGGGAATAAATATAAAATCAAGGGGGCCAAAACCATACCGTACCCTGAAATTGCAGACAGACGAAGTGAGTTAAGTCCTTATCATGAAATAATAGTTTATTGTAAACATAAGACATGCTCAGCATCAAAAAAAGTTGCTTCAATCCTAACCTTACTGAAGGTACCCAACATTAGAGTATATGAAGGTGGCATTGATGAGTGGGTTGATTCCGGTTTGCCGTTAGAAGAGGTGTAACGTTAATACTATCCGAAGATAAACTTGCAGCAGCCCAGATCAAGCACCTGATTATCTTCAGACAGGCGGGAGCGAATATTGTCCGTAACTTTATAAATCCTTCGATTTCCGTCCTTACGTTTTTTGACGAGGCCGTTTGATTCAAGGATTTTCAGGTGCTTTGATATATTATAAATCTTAAGATCCAGGATATCGGAAAGGTCCTGTACCGATGCTTCATTTTTTAAGAGCTCATGTATAATCTGCAGACGGTTCTCATCTGCAAGTGCCTTCAGAATCGTAGTCCAGTTGAAGGTTGATTCGATGTTGGGATTGATATTCTGCTTATCCATGGTGAATTAATGGGTTATCATAATACATTGATTATGCTTTGTCTACAGACGAAATATCGATATAGAGTGTGATAATTTATCGAAAGACTATAATTGTAGTATAAAAAATTTTAATTGCCTGTGTAAATCACGGTATGTTATAATGGCTCGTCTGAATCCCTGGTTCCTGTAAACAGTCTTATTTTTAAAAGAGAATTTAAAGGATGCTACTTTACGTATTTCTAACTATATACTTTTTTGTCCTGATTACTGTTTTCATCTATGCCTCCCACCGGTATTACATGGTCTACCTTTATTACCGGTACCAGAAAAACAAACCGGTCATTCAGGAAAAACTGACCGTACTGCCCCGAGTGACGATCCAGCTTCCTATTTATAATGAGATGTATGTTGTGAAGCGCCTTATTCAGGCATCGTGCAGCATTGATTATCCGAGGGAGCTTATAGATATTCAGGTCCTTGATGATTCTACAGATGAGACAGCTGAGGTTGCCAGAAAATGTGTGGATGATTATATAAAGAAGGGGTTTGATATAGCATACATCCACAGGGACAACCGGAAGGGATTCAAGGGAGGTGCGCTGGAGAACGGGTTGAAATTTGCCAAGGGTGACTTTGTAGCTGTTTTTGACGCCGACTTTGTTCCCCAGAGAGATACGATCCAGAAGACAATTCATTATTTTTCTGATAAATCTGTCGGCATGGTTCAAACCCGCTGGTCCTATTTGAACAGAAATTATTCATTTCTGACGAAGATTCAGGCAATCATGCTTGACGGACATTTTGTTATTGAACATACGGCCCGAAACTGGTCCGGGAGGTTCTTTAATTTTAACGGCACGGCCGGAATCTGGAGAAAAGAGGCGATTATATCGGCCGGCGGCTGGCAGAATGACACCCTGACAGAAGACCTGGACCTGAGTTACCGGTCCCAGTTAAAGGGATGGAAGTTTGTATTCCTCAAGGATGAAGTCTCTCCCTCTGAAATACCCGTGGAAAT
>JGI2160J19893_10000230_pt1 | contig 19137 bp, 19 predicted proteins | sample DeeMarSeWOR28_12_FD_19893 | JGI IMG/M metagenome (IMG submission 19893)
CCCCGCCTATGGCATTAAGCGGGTTTTTTATTTCATGCGCCAGAGTGGCAGCCAGTTCTCCGGTTGCTGCCAGCCGGCACATCCTTTCCTGCTCATCTATGGCATTGTCAAGCCTGTTTAACATTTCATTAAAAGCCCCCGAAAGTTCCCCTATCTCATCATTGCTCTGGACGGGTATCCTTTTGACCAAGCCTTCTCCCACCATCCCGTCAACTGACTTCTTCAGTTGCAGGATCGGCCTTATCAGCCTGATAATCATTCCCAAGCCGAAAAGGAGGCCGGAAACAAGCGTGATGAGCAGGAGCAGAAAAATGATAAATCGGCGGCCGATTATGGTTACAGGGGAAAAATTGTCGTAAAAAACAAAAGTTCCAAAGAAGAGAAGCGGGATTGCGGCAAGAATGGAAAATGCTGCCAACGCCCTGTAAAGAATAGACCCCTCCATTTTCAGTAATTCCGTCCTGCTCATGCTGAAAAATAAAATAATGAAACCAAGCGGTCGCATGATGTGTCCATGCAGCCAGATTGTGGAGCCGATGGGAGCAGGAAAGAATAGAAAAATTGCACCGATGCAGATGATGAGATGGCCAAATGCCGAGAAGAGGAACTGCTTGCTTCGCCTGCGATAAAATGTACCGATATAGAGCATACAGACAATGCCCGAGAGATAGGCAATCAAGATCCAGACAAGGGGCCGGAATTGACCAAAAAGGGGGAATTTTTCATAAGCCATCGGGTGCAGCAGGGCCAGCAGAGGGATGTAGAGCAGAGGAACAGCTATTTTACTGCGCGGATTTTCAACTGAGATGGCTAAGATAAGGATGAAAAGTCCGAGGCTATAGCCCATAAGGGTCTGGTAGAGAAGATTCAGGTCGGAGTCTGTGGCATGGATTATAGCATGGATCAGGCTGCTGATCCCAAGAATAAAAAAGCTGCCACCTACAAGAAAGATCCTGCTGCTTTTTTCCGGATAACCCCTTATCCTTAAACTACTTGTCCTAAATGCCCTGGCAGCAATCAACAGGCATATTATGCCAATGAGAATTTCCTCGCTGTTATGGTATTTAAGCAGGAATTCTTTTGATAATATGCTTTCAGTTACAGAATAGAGATCTTCCATTGTATTATTAAGTTGTGAAGTTGTCCCAAATGGGACAATCCAGTCTACCAGACTGATTGCAATTAAACAAAAAGAATTGGCCAAACAATGCCTCGTTGGCACGCGAATCTCTTTTTGGTCAAAAGCTTATGGCATTTGATTTGCAAAGAGAATGCCAGGTGCGATGATTTAGTCCTAAAGCAGTTGGGGTACATTCTTATTGAAATGACAAAAGCTCTTCGGGAACCATATCTCCGAAAAACAGGTATGAAGGAAGCCTGATGAATCTCACAAAAAAAGAATGGCTGCTTCTTGTCCTGTTCTTGGCGCTATTGACTTTTCCGCTGCAATACCTATTCCGATCTTTTGATATGTCTACATTGACAAGTTGGCGTTGGGCCTTTACAGGGATCGGCCCAGCCAAAATTTTTATATTTCTGGCACTTGGGACAGTTCTTGTTGTGCCTCTGTCCAATGCTGACCTGCCGGAAAAGTACCCGGAAATTTTTTTGTTTGTTTCTGCAATAGTAAGCAGCTTGCCATTCTTAAACACACCTGAAGTCCTCCTGGATTCCGCACGATATTTTCTCCAGGCAAAATACCTGGCTCAGCATGGGGTAAGGGATTTTTCCCGGGCATGGGGCGGAGAAATAGCACCATGGACAGATCTGCCCCTCGTTCCCCTGCTGTATGGTACTGTTTTTAAGCTTTTTGGTGAAGAAAAACAGGTTATCGCAATTTATAATTCATTGCTGTTTGCCTTTATTCCGGTTCTCACTTTTTTTACCGGCAGGCTGCTTTGGGATCGCTCAACCGCTTATATTGCCGGCATACTTATCCTGGCAAGTCCGTATCTCTTCACCCAGGTGCCTCTCATGCTAGTAGATGTTCACACCATGTTTTTCCTACTGCTTGCGGTCTGTGTCTTTCTGTACATGCTTGAACGGGGGGGATTTTTCTGGTCTATTGTCTCTTCCATAGCAATTTGCCTGGCGCTTTTCAGCAAGTTTTCGACCTTGCCCTTGCTTAGTGTCCTGGGAATTATTGCTCTCATCAGTATGAATTCGCAGCCCTTGGTTATAATAAGGCGCTCTTCGATCGTGCTGGCACTTACATGCTGTTTCCTCGGTGTAATATATTTCTGGAAAGGGGAGATTATCTTGCAGCAGGTGCATTTCTTGCGCACCTATCAAATGGCGGGGTTGCAACGCTGGCAGGAAGGGTATTTGTCAGCCTATTTCTTTCAGGCACATCCCTTTATTTTACTTGCTGCCCTTTTCGGGGTTTACCGGGCTCTTGTCAATCACGATAAAAAAATACTGATTCCGGGCTGGCTTGCATTCCTGGTCTTTATCCTTGAACTGAAAAGGGTGCGTTATCTTCTTCCGCTTCTCCCCTTTGTGGTCCTAACTGCGTCCTACGGCCTGCAAGGCATAAAATATATTCAGGTACGAAGATTTATTGCTTACAGTTGCGTGATGTCCTCACTAGTGATTGCTCTCTGGGTTTACAGGCCTTTCCTGTCCGGGACAAGCATGGCAAACCTCAAAGATGCAGGGAGGTTTTTGGATACACTTTCTTCTGAAGCTGTTGAAGTGTACTTTCTGCCCCAGTCGCGCTCTCTTGGGAACACTGCTGTTGCAGTCCCCATACTTGACCTATATACCGACAAAATAATTTATCAGCAGCAACCGTGGAATTCTGCAGAGGGGCAGCAGAGGGCGCAAAACGTCTCCTTGCGGTTTACCTGGGAACTCAAACAACCGGATTCCTATCTACACAATAAATATTCCGGACTGAAACTCCCCCTTGTCATAATTGCAAGTGAACCAATAAGCGAGGTGCCCATCGAGCTACAAAACAAGTATCCAGCCGCCAAGCTACAGCGACAGTTTAGCAAAAGTTCCGGTGTGTTCCGTTTCCAGACCTTTGTTTCAGTCTTTGATCGTATTTGATTCAATTCTCTTTTTAAATGCTGGCATTACCGTAAACAATAAGCATCCATTCTCCCCAGGCTCATCCACCTGGAAATTGTCCCGTTTGGGACAATTCTACTTTGAGTGGTGTTCCGATCGGAACACTTATCATGGGCCTTATTCAGAATTTCACTGAAAAGTGTCCTGCTAAAAATTTCTAAAAATCATTCTTTGCGGCTCTTATAGCGGGCAAAGGGTTTACGCTTGATTGCTGACGAAAACATATACCACAATGTGGCACGACCCTTGCAGAAGAGGATAGTAAATTTTTGTGTAAAACATGATTTGTTACTTTGTCTGCAACAAGAAAAATATGGAAACAGAAAAAGGAGGTGGCAGGTGGACGCCATAGTATCAGGAACACTAACAGAGCCCAAGGCAGCAGATTGTTGCTCTGACAGCAAATCTCTGGCAGAAACAGTATCCCGTAAAAACAGAATGTGGATTTTCGGAATTGTTGCTTTTTTTACTTTGATAAGTGTAGGTACATACGCCATGCATGAGTACTACATTTACCTTTCCGCCTATCTGTGGTTTGGCTTTATATATGGTATGTGCCTGCAGTACGGGCGGTTCTGTTTTGCTTCAGCATTTCGGGATCTCTTTGCAGTCGGGGTGCCGCGCATGGTGGTCGGCATCATGATTGCCACCGTGCTCTTCTCTTTCACTTCCTCCTTTGTTGCTTCAACGGGATGGTCCACTTTCCATGCCGCTCCCTGGAGCATACATGCTGTTATCGCCGGAATCATCTTCGGGGTCGGCATGGTCTTTGCTGGCGGCTGCGCTTCTGGCTCCCTGTATAAGGCCGGCGAGGGTAATGGTGTCTCCCTCCTGGTTATCCTGTCCATCAGCGTCACCCAATCAACCTTTGTCGACCTGGGCGGGTGGTTCAATAAACTGGTTCCACAATCCTGGGCAGAGTCCGCACTGACAAAAAGTCTGCCAAGTTCAATCAATGTAAGTGACGGCTGGGTAGATCAATACCTGGCCGGCTATGTCTGGGATCAACCGGTTATTACCTTTGCCAGGCTTCTGGGATTAAAAGACGAAACTCTGATCGGCTCTTTTTTCGGCAACACTTTTATCGGCGTTGTCCTGCCTGCCTTGGCGCTTCTGGTTGTGGTTTATTTTATCTGGTCCCGGAAACGCTATGTGCTCGATCTTAAAAGCCGCGAAGGCCGCAGCGCCGGCATAGCAGACCATCTTCGCGGTTTCTGGACCATGATTACGGCATCAAAGCGTACCGCAATTGCCGGCCTTTTCCTTGGCATTGCCTGCGGCCTCCAGATGTTTGTCATCGAGGGACTGCGCATGAAATTCGGCGTCAAGAATGCCGGCACCATCCTGCAACGCATCGGTTTTGATTACGGCATCTCTGCAAAGGGAACCGTCTTTGATCCTGGCTACTGGTACGTCACAACCCAGGAAGCCCAATGGGTAGGCTGGTTAGCCCAGAAACTTGGCTGGAACAACATGGACAATATATATTTCGGCTGGGTGAACGGCATTCCAAGTCCTGCCATCAATCCTGCAGACTGGATGTCTGTGGCCCTGATCGGCGGTGCCGCTGTCATGGCCCTTTTAAATAATGAATTCAAGTGGAAAAAACCAACCAAGGAACTGGCCATATGGGCCCTGATCGGTGGTGCCCTGATGGGAATCGGCTCCAGGCTTGCCCTTGGCTGTAATGTAGGTGCCTTTTTTGTCAGAACTGCCAACGGTGATGTTTCCGGGTGGTCTTTCGGTTTGGGTATGATCGGCGGCGCATATATCGGTGTTAAATTCTTCAACTGGTATACAGAACGGAAAATGGCCAAAGAAATGGCCAACATAAATTTTGACTTATAAATCATTACTGGAGACGAGAACAATGGCTATGAATTTCAAACAAACGGAACCCGGGCACTACGTACTTGATGTGAAAGGCTATGTCTGCCCCCATCCGCAGCTCTACACTAAAAAAGTCATGGAAAAGCTGCATAGCGGCGACCGGCTTGAGCTGGTCTTTGACAATCCATCATCAGCAGAATCCATTTCAGCCATGTGTGCTTCTGAAGGCAATCCCATCCTGGGCCAGAGGAAAGAAGGGACCGTATTCATCTTTGAGATCCAGAAGGGATAACAGGCTTAAAAGGTTAAAATACTCAAGGGGTTAAGAACATGAAAAAAAATACACTCTGGATAGTTAATATCATAGTTATTGGCTTTCTTGGTTTTATGCTCGGTTACTCTGTTCCTCCGTTCCTGGAGGTGGGCTTCGGTGAAAATATTGAGTTGCTGGAAGAAGGACAACCGCTGCCCGATGATCTTTTAAAGCAGTATGAACATTTATACCAAGATGACGAAGAAGAATAGGAAGGTGCTGCTATGAAAAATATGCATTGGCTGATTTTGGCAATTCTCACACTGAGTCTCGGCTTTGCCGGCGGATATGCGGTATCAGCTCATACCGGTACGGAGCCAGGTTACTTCGGCGCAGTAGAGGCCGCCGGTTATGGAGGCGGTGCGGAAGAGAAAATCGAAGGCCTCACGGATGAAATCCAAGAATATTACAAGAAACTCGGTAAATAATAATGGATAAAATACTCCTTGCCGTTGATGAAACAAAGGGGTCGCTGGCTGTTATCGAACTCCTGGAGAATCTTTTGGGAGACTGTGCGGACAGCAGTTGTGTGCCCAAAACAATCAATCTTTTATATGTCGAAAAACTTGAGGGACGTTCCCTCATGGACGGTCTTCTGCTCAGTTCCTCAGAAACGGAAACCCTGAAGGAGTCTCTGCAGGGCACAGAATACCAAGAAAAGCTTGATCAACAGGCTGAAAAAGTGTTGGGGTATTTTACTGACCTTTTGCAAAAGAAAGGATTTTCAGGGGTAGTGCCGCTGGTCCGCCAGGGTCATCCTGCAGAAGAGATCCTGAAAGCAGCGCAGGAGAATGAAGTTGAGATGATAGTTTTAGGCTCACGGGGCAAAAGGCTCCACAACCTCTGGATGGGGAGCATCAGCAGGGAGGTGGCAAATAATGCCCCAATGGCTGTTTTAATTGCCAGGTAATAGTCCGTTTGTATTAGCCTGAGAGGCAAAATGGTGTGATGAACTGAAAATTGAATTGTTCAGGGAGTAGCGCCGCAGATAACAAAAAAATTACAGGAGGAAAAATTATGCTGAAAAAAATGAGAATATTGCTTATGGCAGGAATTTACCTGCTCATGGTGACAGGAATGTCTTTGGCAACAGAGTGGGCCAATCCAGAGCTGCTGGTGACGCCTGAACAAGTAAAAGAGAATATTGACAAACCTGACTGGGTCGTCATTGATGCACGTGATTTGAAAGATTACGCCAAGGGCCATATACCCGGGGCTATCAGCCTTGGCAAGAGGGTAAAAAAAGCGCTGCGCGATACAACAGCCAGGGCATTCAAAGATGTTTCAAAGTATGAGAAGCTGTTTGGCAAGGCTGGTATCGATAATAACACCCACGTGGTTTTCTATCACGGCGACGAAAAAACCCTCACCGATGCAACGGTTGGTTTCTGGGTTATGGAATACCTGGGGCACGATAAGGTGCATTTTATGGACGGCGGTCTTGAAGCATGGCGTAATTCTGGGTTTCGCCTGGAAAAAGATCCTACCATAAAAGAACCAAAGACTTTTGCAGCCAATGTGGTGCCTAGCCGTTTAGCTACCACCGATGAGATCCTGGACATTGCTACAGGTAAAAAAACAGGGATACAGCTTATTGATTCCCGCTCCAAGAAGGAACATAGTGGCGATGACATTCGCGCTCTAAGAGGCGGGCATGTTCCGAATACGACTATCAACGTATCACACAAAGACACCATGATTCAGGAGATGGACAAGAAAACCGAAAAAATGGAAGCGACAGGCTTTATTGATGCCAACGCAATCCAGGAAAAATTTGGATCTCTTGATAAGAACAACCGAACGATCGGATATTGCCAGACAGGGACCCGTTCTACCCTTACATATCTGGAATTGAGATTATTGGGCTTTAAAGATCCAGCCAACTGGGATGATTCCTGGCGGGTTTATGCATCCGACCTCTATGCAAACCGTCCGGTTGAAGCTCCAAACGGGGAGCAATGGTACAACTTTGACGGTGTGAACAAAGACATCAAAAAACTGAAGAAAACAGTTGAAGAACTGGAAGAGGCCCTGGCGGCCCTTGAAGAGAAAAAAGAATAATTATCAAACAAAATCTTAAGGTTATAAAAGGCCAGGTGCTGGAGACGTCACCTGGCCTTTTTTTATTTATATTTACACATTACGCGTGTAGTGATGATCTGCTGTTGTCTCAGAATAGGATTGTTTCCCGAGACTGTCTACTTCCCAATGCAGAACCTTTCAAAGATCATATCCAGAATATCTTCAGCCGTGGTTTCCCCGACAATATCGCCCAGGTGAGCAAGGGCGGTCTGGAGGTCAATGGCCAGAAGATCAGGGGAAACCCCGGCATCCAGCCCGGCCTCGACCCTGCGGCATGCTTGCATGGCCTTTTTCATGGCGTCCTTATGCCTTACATTCGGCACGACAGCAGCACCGGGGTCCCATCCCAATCCCTTCCTGCTTCCGGTCATTAGGGAAAAGATCATGTCCTTGAGTTCTGTAATCCCTGTATGCAGCTTAGCTGATACGGACACAAGCGCTTCGTTTCCCAGGGCTGTCCTGTATTGTTCCGGCGCTGCTCCAGGCGCTATATCGATCTTATTCAACACCAGAAGGACCTTCTGCTGCTTCCTGTTCTGCTTTATGCTGCTGTAAAGCGCCAGGTCCTCACCGGTCAGGGTTTCAGCGGCATCAAGCATAAAGAGGACCAACTCTGCATCGGCGAGCTTGGCACGGGCCCGCTGAATGCCCATTTCCTCGACCGCTTCGCTCGTATGCCTGATACCTGCGGTATCGACGATGCGCACCGGCATGCCCTTGATATTGACAAATTCTTCTATGGTGTCACGGGTTGTCCCGGGAACAGGTGTCACCAGGGCCCTGTCTTCCTTCAGCAGTGTATTTAATAGGCTTGACTTGCCGACATTCGGCCGCCCCAGGATCACCGCACTGATGCCTTCACGGAATATCTTGCCCTCGTCCGCCCTGGCAATCATTTCCGCCAGCGGCTTTTCAATCCCCTCCTTGAGCTGCTGCACCAGGGAAGCAAGATCAAGGATATCCGTCTCGTCTTCCGGGAAGTCTATGGCAACTTCAATGACGGCCCGCATGGCCACAAGCCTCTCCTGGATTGCAGAGATCTTTTCATGGAGCCTTCCCTGCAGCTGCCCTATGGCCATGGACCTGCCTTCTTCGGTTCTGGCCTCAATAAGCTCCAGTACGGCCTCTGCCTGGGTAAGATCAAGGCGACCGTTCAGAAAGGCCCTCTTGGTGAACTCACCAGGCTCAGCAAGACGGGCGCCATTGGCAAGTATGATACTTAAAATTTCCTGGAGAACAAGGAAACTTCCATGACACTGGATCTCAACAACATCCTCACGGGTGTAACTGTTGGGGGTCTGCATAAAAACGGCAAGCACTTCATCCACGGCAGAATCTGAAGCAGGATCAATGATCCAGCCGTAATACATGCGGTGGCTTTCGAACCTAGGCGGAACGGTATTATGACGGGTCGAAAAAAGCTTCTGTAAAATGGGAAACGACAGGGGGCCGCTGATACGGATGATGCCTATGCCGCCTGGTCCCGGCGGTGTGGCAATTGCAGCTATGGTTTCTTCCGTGCTGCTTGCAATTGGGGTTTGCTCAGAAGGATTCAACGAATCAGCTTCTCTTGTCTTTGATGCTATTTCTTGTTCCCGGCGTTCTTCTTTTTTCTAGCAGGACTTTTCCTGCCTTTGCTGCCAGGGCGATAAATCAGGACTTTCTTGAAAAGTCCTTCTCCGACGCTTCTGCTGCGAACGTCCTTATCCTCCTGCAGGGCAAGGTGAACAACTCTGCGTTCAGAAGGATTTAGAGATGGAATTGACCGGGTTTTCCCGCTTTTCTTGACTTCTGCGGCCAAGTCAAGTCCCAGCTTCTTCAGCTCCTCGGTACGGGTTGCCCTGAAATCCCCGGCATCAAGGGAAATTATGGCCTTTTCAGAATATTTCTTCCCGATCATTTTGCGGAGCAGGTACTGCAGGCTGTCAAGTATTTTCCCGTTTTGATCAACAATTTCATTAACATATTGCCCCTGGATCAAGGCAGTGACATATTCCCTGTCGCTGGACACGGAAACATCGGAAGGATAGTCCATCAGCTCCAGGAGACGTGCCAAATCGGTTTTGACGTCGACCAGCAGGTCCTCTCCCACCTGGAAATATTCCATTGGTTCCTTCCCAACATCTTGAAGCTTTATACCCGGCTCCTCTTTTTCTTCCTTTTTCTTGCGCCCCACTGCTATTTCTTTCTTTTTCTCAGCGATTTTCGCCTTGTCGATCTTGGGCCTGGCGTGCCTTTTGGGCTTTTCTTCAGCAATTCTCTTGCTGTCTTCTTTTTTCAGGGCCACCCGGAGCCTGGCCTTCTGCCTACAGAGACCAAATATTCCTGAAGTGCCGGTTGTCAAAACTTCAATATCGAGATTTTCCTGTGAAACATTAAGGGATTTGCATGCTTTGCTGATGGCTTCAGCAATATCCTTTCCCTCAAATTCCATTTTATTATTCAATGACATCATATATCCTCATGCTTATTCCACCGGCTGGCAAAGATCTGCCAATTTATACGCCGGGTACAAATTAGGCCGCTGCCCCCTTATTGATCCTGTATTGCTGGGCTATGGACAACAGGTTGTTAACAAGCCAGTACAGCACCAGGCCGGATGCAAAATTCAGAAACAGGAATGTAAAGATAACGGGCAGAAACATCATTATCTTGGCTTGGGTTGCGTCTGCAGGGCTGGGTGTCATTCTCTGCTGCAGGAACATGGAGCCCCCCATCAGGAGCGTTAGAACCGGAATTCCACCAAGATATGGGATATCTACCCCGATCATGAGGCGGTCCGGTGCAGACAGGTCTGTAATCCAGAGCATAAACGGTGCATGGCGAAGCTCTATGGCCTGCAGCAATACTTTATAGAGCGCAAAAAACACTGGGATCTGCAGGATCATAGGCAGGCAGCCGCCCAGGGGGTTTACCTTGTACGTTTTGTACAGGTTCATCATTTCCTCGTTAAGGCGGGCTGAATCGTTTTTATACTTTTCCTTCAGTTTTGCCATCTTAGGCTGTATCTTCTGCATGTTCTTCATTGATTTCAAGCCTTTCTGGGCAATCGGCCAGAACAGCAGCTTGATCAGAACAGTAACCAGAATAATGGCAACACCATAATTGCCTACATAGCTGTAGAAAAAATTCAAGAGGTACAGGGCGGGCTTGGCAATCTTGTCAAACCAGCCGAAATTGACTATGCGATCCAGATTATGCCCAACCTCCTTAAGGGTCGACATTTTCTTCGGACCAAAATAGGCCTGATACTTATACTGGAGGCGACCATTTGCAGGTATGACTTCCTCCGCGCCGATAAGAAGAGTTTTGATCTTCTCCTCCTCTGCTGCAAGCTTCAGGGTATTCCCTTCCTGCTTCTCAGGTATAACCCCCGTCATGAAATATGTCCCCTCAAAGGCTGCCCAGGTAATATTTCCCTTCAGGGTCTTATCCGCCTCCTCTATATCATCCGGCTTGACCTCCTGCAGTTTCCCGTCAACCAATGCTGCAGGGCCTGAGAAAAGATACCGCTGCGAGGTTGAGCCAAATGGACGATTGGTAAGGCTCATGTATGGAGAACCCTGCAGGGGGGCCTCGGAAAAATTGTAAATATCTATCTCCACATTGATCAGGTAGCTTTCAGGGTCAAAAACCAGGCGCCTGGTGACCTGCAGGCCAGAAGATAACTGGGTCGTCATGGTCAGGGTCTGGCTTTGGCCGCTTTCAACCCTAAGTTCATCCTTGTCTGAGACAAACAGGGGAACCTGGGCCCTTCCCGGCTCAACCCCCCAGGAAAAATAGAGGGGCAGATCAATGATCGAGTCTGTACTTACTAGCTCTTTCAATGCAGAGTCAGGATCAGAGGACTCTTTGTAATTGTTAAGCTTGAAACTCTTTATCCCTCCTCCGGCCTCAGAAATAACCGCCGTGTAACTTGCTGTTTTAACAGTAATATCTTTCCCGGGCTGGCTTGGCAGCATGGCTGGCTGCTCAAATTCTGTCCCCTGGTCTGTAGGAATAACAGGAGCTGGGGCAGAAGACTGCAGTGCAGGCTCCGCTCCTTTTGGCTGGGGTGCCTCAACAGTCTTTTCAACTGTGGGCTGTTCCTTTTCCGGCGCAACAAACAGGTACTGGTAGCCGATTAAAATCAAAAAGGCCAGAACGATTGCCAATATAGCTCGATACGTATCCATTATTCATCCTCTTGCCCCAATTTGGGGGCTGGTGCAGCTTCTTCCCGTGTTGGCGGATCCTGTTATTTTACCGGATCATAGCCGCCATCATTAAAAGGATGGCAACGCATAATCCGCCACAGGGCCATAAAAGATCCGCGAAAGACACCATGGCATTTAATAGCATCAATGGCATACTGGGAACAGGTGGGTGTAAAGCGGCATACCGGGGGAAACAGGGGGGAGACCAGGAGCTGGTATGTCCTGATAAGGATAAGAAAAAAGCTGGTACTGCTTCGCTGCAGAAAATTTTTCATGAATCTCTTCTTTCCTGCATCAGGTCTTCCCTGTTCGCATCATTTTCCCGGGCTGTAAAAACCCGGGACAACTAACCGTATTTTCCTAAAGAAAAGTCACGACCTTTTGGTCAAGCAGAGCACTTATGGTCTCAGCCAGATCCAGCGGGTTGTCCTGAATAAAACCTTTCCGTATTGTTATAACTATATCCATGAAAGGCAACTCGCTACGCTTGGGACTTTTTTCCTGAAGAAAATCTTTGTTTAACCGGAAGAATTCCCTGATGATCCTTTTGATCCTGTTTCGCTTTGCCGCTCCCTTGACTTGGCCATGAATACTGATCCCGAGCCGGTTATGCGCTCTGTTGTTTGGCAGCAGAATCAGACTGAAGTGTTCCCCGTGTACCCGTTTACCATGGAGGTAAACATTCTCGTATTCGTCTTTTTTTCTCAGTAGATAGTTCTTGGGTAGTATGAGGGTGCTCATGGCTCAAAGGCTTAGGCCGGCCCTGTCCGTTAATGATTCACCTGATATCCAGCGTAATTGCCAGGCGATCCTATCAAACGCTTAACCTTTTCCTACCCTTGGCTCTTCTGCTGCTGATAACTGCCCTGCCAGCCTTTGTTTTCATGCGCTGGCGGAAGCCATGGGTACTTTTCCTCTTAATGTTGCTGGGTTGAAATGTTCTCTTCATACCTTTTTCCTTAAAACGTCTAATTTTTCAAAACATATGTGAAACCCCTACGAACTTTACAGCCAGGAATCGCTGTAGCGCTCTCGAAGTGCGGGATTTTGCAGGGGCAGACAAAATACTTTCCCGAAAAACCAAGAAATGGGAGATATAAACATAGAAAAATTTGGGTGTCAAATAAAATTCTCTGATGATAAAATATCGTATCTTTCTCCGTAAATTTGTTATGAGTCGCCATATAGGGTCTGAAGGGTTGACTCCATTTGACAAGATACGCATATTTTATAATGTTGTTTTCGTTATTTTATTTTGAGCAAGGCTCAATCGATGCAAGGAGAGAAGATGCCGATTTATGAATATGAACACCTTGGTAAAGGATGCGACCAGGGCAAACGTTTTGAACTGAAACAGTCTATCTACAGCGAAAAATTCACCTACTGCCCTTACTGCGGCAAGAAGGTGAGGCGGCTGATTTCTCTTGTTTCCGTCAACAAGCCAAAAGGGAACAGCGACCTGAAAAACCTTGGATTTACCAAGCTCGTGAAACGGGATGACGGCATTTATGAAAATGTGACCGCTACAGGCAAAGAAAGCAGGTACTGGGATGCCACAAAACCTGAAACCAAGCCGGATTTAAAATCCAAGATCTCTGATTGAGCTTTTCCGCAGCAGCCTTTCAAGAATCCCCTGCACCAAATGCCAATATAAAACATAAGTGGACCGTTCCCGCCTATATTGTGATTTCCTCCTTTTGTTGTCAAAACACTTGCCTGTTTGACTTTTAGCACTCCCATCATTTATAATGCCCGATCTTTTTTGCTAAATTTGAGACGGAGGCGACTCTTTTCATGAAAATAATGATTATTGGGGCCGGACAGGTTGGGCGCCATTTAAGCAGAAAATTTTCTGCCGAAGGGCAGGATGTGGTGCTGATCGACCGCAATGAAACCAGGCTCAGACGCTTGGAGCGGGAGCTTAATATCCTGGCGGTCCATGGCAGCGGCGCGTCTGTCAAGGTCCTGGAAGACGCCGGCATTGACAACACGGATCTCTTTATTGCTGTTACAGACAGTGATGAAGTCAACCTGGTTGCCTGCCTTCTTTCCAAGAAATACAATGTCAAAAAACGCGTGGCCCGGGTGAGAAATGAGGACTATCTGTCGACTGACGCCCCCCTCAACGAGAAGGCCCTGGGAATCGACATGCTCATCAGCCCTGACCGGGCCATGACTGACGAGATCATGCAGCTGATAACAGTGTCCGAGGCTTTCGACACCGCAGAGTTTGCCGATGGCCAGGTTGTCCTTGTTGGCTACGTGATACATGAAAACAACCCCTGCGCAGGGCTGCCCCTGCCAAAACTCAAACAGCTCAAGGGCAGCTATCGCTACGTGGTTGCCGCAATCATTCGCAACGATACTACAATTATCCCTGGAGGCTATGATAGTATAGAGGTCGGGGACAAAGTTTACCTTATGGTGCGAAAACAGGATATTGCCGAGGTCGAGAACATGTTCAACCTGGCAAGCAAAGCTCCGGAACTGGTTTTTATCATCGGCGGCGGCACCATTGGTTTCTACGTGGCAAAGCGCCTTGAGGCCCTCGGCATAAATGTGAGGCTGGTTGAAGAAGACGCTGACCACTGTGAATACCTGACGGAAAACCTGGAAAACACCCTTGTCCTGAACTTTGACGGCCTTGAGGCCAATGTTCTGATGGAAGAGGGCATAGAAAAGGCTGACCTGATAATTGCTGTCACCGACAGCGACGCGATCAATATTCTTGCAAGCCTGTTGGCAAAACATCACGGTGCCAAGAAATGCATCACTAAGATCAACCGGCATGATTTCATTCCCCTTCTCGGCAAACTTGGCATTGACGTTGCTCTCAGCCCAAGAGAAGTTGCAGCCGACATGATACTGCGGTATGTCCGGAGGGGCGCCATCCTGTCCGTTACCACAATCCTGGGAAGTGATGCCGAGGTTGTTGAGCTGAAGGTGCCCAACCGTCCCAAGTTTAAAGATGCTCCGCTGAAATCCCTTAACTTTCCAAGGGGTGCAATTGTGGGCGCCATTGTACGAGACAGCCAGGTTTTCATCCCATCAGGCGAAACCACCCTGCAGCCTGATGATAACCTGATCGTTTTCTTTACCAAAGATGCCATACATCATGTTGAGGCATTTTTTGAACATTAATCGGCTCAACTCTGATGCAAGGCCTCATTCCCCATTTTGTGTTATTGGTGAATAATATAAATTAGTTACTATGATGCTCTGGTGATATATGCGTACGGGCGGCGTTCTAAATATTCTGGGAAAACTGCTGCTGCTGCTTTCCATTTTTCTGCTGACTCCTATTCCATTCAGCTACTATTACCAGGACGGTATGGTGACCGTCTTTCTGCTAAGTTCCATTCTTGGGGCGCTTGCCGGCGGTGCCCTTGTCTGCTCTTTTTACCCTGAAACGGACCTGGGCTACAGGGATGGCTTTGCCGTAGTGGTTTTCAGCTGGCTGGGCCTGGCTTTCCTGGGTGCATTGCCCTTTTATTTTTCCGGTTCCATGGATTCGTTCGTGGATTGCCTGTTTGAGTCCATGTCCGGATTTACCACGACAGGTTCGACCATTCTCCCCGAGGTTGAAGTACTTCCGAAAAGTGTCCTGTTCTGGCGGGCCTTGACCCATTGGCTTGGCGGTATGGGTATCATCGTGCTCACCCTGGCCATTCTACCATTACTGGGTATCGGCGGCATGCAACTCTTCCAGGCAGAAATGCCGGGCCCCACAAAAGACCGGCTGGCGCCTAGGATCCAGGATACCGCCAGGATCCTCTGGAAGGTTTATGTGCTCTTTACGGTAACGGAAATCTTTCTGCTGATGCTAGGCGAGGTAAGTTTCTTTGACGCTGTCTGCCATGCCTTTGCCACGCTGGCTACAGGTGGTTTTTCCACTCACACAACCAGTGTCGGTTTTTTTAATTCTGTTTATATTGAATCCATTGTCATCTTTTTCATGTTCATGGCGGGCATCAATTTCTCCTTACATTACCAGGGTCTTCGCGGCCGGCTTTCATCGTACTGGCAGAACGAGGAATTCCGTTTTTATTTATTTTTGACCACTTTTTCCATTTTCATAATTGTCATTGCAAATCTCATCTATAAAACCTACGGCAGCTTCGGGGAAACCCTGCGGACCGGATTCTTTCAAGTCACCTCCATTCTCACCACCACCGGTTTCGGCACGGCCGATTTTGACCAATGGCCGCCCGTCTGCAAAGTGCTGCTTGTCTCTTTAATGTTCGTCGGGGGATGTGCCGGCTCAACCGGCGGCGGCATCAAACATGTCCGGCTACTGCTGTTTTTCAAGTATGCAAGGCTGCAGCTCCGAAACCTGGTGCACCCGCAGGCAGTGGGCACTATTAAACTTGGCAAGATAAAGGTTCCTCGTGAAGTATTGATCTCTATCCTGGGATTTTTTGCCCTTTATGTCGCCTTCTTCTTTCTGGCAACCCTCATGGTGACCGCTTTGGGTGTTGATATTGTGACAGGCTCAACTGCCGTCGTGGCCACACTGAACAATATCGGTCCGGGCCTCAACCTGGTCGGCCCTGCCCAGAATTATGGCCACCTGCCGGCCCTTGCCAAGGTCGTGCTGACCTTCTGCATGCTTGCCGGCCGGCTTGAACTGTACACGGTCGCGGTACTCCTGACACCTGATTACTGGGCTCTGGCAAGGAAGCCTGTGCTGCGCTGGAAGCTGCTACACGCCAAGGAACCTGCTCCGAAATAGAGCCTTATGTCCTACCTGGATAATGAATACGATATACTGGTGATCGGTGGCGGCCATGCTGGGTGCGAGGCAGCACTCGCAGCTGCCCGCATGGGTTGCAGGGTGGCGATAGCCATCATCAATGCCGACACCATCGGCGCCATGTCTTGCAATCCGGCCGTCGGCGGCCTGGCAAAAGGCCATTTGGTCAAGGAAATTGATGCCCTGGGCGGCGAGATGGCCAGAAACATTGATGCCACGGCCATACAGTTCAGGCGGCTCAACACGAGCAAGGGGCCTGCGGTCTGGTCATCACGGGCCCAGGCAGACAGGCTCCGCTACCGGCTGCGCATGAAATCAGTCCTGGAACAGCAGGAACGTCTTGATATAAAACAGACCGTTATTGACAGGCTTCTGATCCAGGAGGGCCGCATAGCCGGGGCCGTCACCTCCCTTGATGAAACCCTTACCGTCCGTGCAGTCGTTATTGCCACCGGCACATTTTTAAACGGGCTCATTCATATCGGCCTGAAGAACTTTCCGGCAGGAAGAATGGGGGATCCCCCTTCAACGAAGCTTTCCCAATGGTTCCGCCAGGAAGGCTTTGTCCTGGGAAGAATGAAAACCGGCACACCACCAAGACTTGACAGCCGGACAATTGATTTTTCAGAACTGGAAGCGCAGTACGGTGATGATCCGCCTAATTTTTTCTCGTTTGCCAATGCCGATTCCCCTTCTCCAAGTCCACCTGAAGTGGAACAGCTTCCCTGTCATATAACCTATACAAACAGCCGGACCCACGAGATCATCAGGGGCTCCATCGACCGCTCGCCCATGTATGCAGGCATAATTGAAGGTGTTGGTGCCAGGTATTGCCCCTCCATTGAAGATAAGGTCATGCGTTTTCCCGACAAGGACCGCCACCAGATATTCCTGGAGCCTGAAGGCATTGATACCGTTGAAGTATACCCGAACGGTGTACCGACCAGCCTGCCCCTCGACACCCAGATGGCCATGCTGCGCAGCATTAAAGGCCTGGAGTGTGTACAGATGATCCGGCCGGGCTATGCCATAGAATATGACTATGTCGATCCCCTTGAACTGCATCCCTCCCTGGAAACCAAAAGGGTGCAGGGACTGTTCCTGGCAGGTCAGATCAATGGAACATCGGGTTATGAGGAAGCAGCAGCCCAGGGCATCGTGGCCGGCATCAACGGAGTGCAGTATGTCCGCGGGGAAGACCCCTTGGTGCTGGACCGTTCCCAGGCCTATACCGGGGTTTTGATTGATGACCTGATCACGCTCGGGACAAAAGAGCCATACCGCCTCTTCACCTCCCGGGCTGAATACCGGCTCCTGCTCCGGGAAGACAATGCCGACCTGCGGCTCAGGGATATCGGCTACAGGCTGGGACTGGTCGATGCAGAAACATATGAAGCCTTCAAGGCCAAGCGTAATGCCATTGAAAATGGCCTGGAGCATCTCCAGAGAACCATGATCAGGCCGGGGCCAGAGATCAACAGCCTGCTTGAAGGTCTGGGCTCTGTGCCTTTGCGCCAGACAGGCAGTCTGAAGGATCTCCTGCGCCGTCCTGAACTGACACTGGAGCATCTGCTGCCATTTGCAGATTTCCGCCAGGAGCTTCCTCCAGTGGTGAAACGTGAAATTCAGCTGCAGATAAAATACCAGGGATATATCGACAGGCAGGGGGATCAGGTGAATCGTTTCAGAAAGCTGGAGTCTGTTGTCCTGCCGGAAAACCTGGTCTACGCATCCCTCTCCGGTTTATCCAACGAAGTCATTGAAAAACTCTCCCGGGTGCAGCCCCGTTCCCTGGGCCAGGCTTCGCGCATCTCGGGAATCACTCCGGCAGCAATCTCCGTGCTGCAGATCCACCTGCGCAAACAGGGTTTAATATAAGTGCGAAGTGAGCTAAAGTGACTAAAGCGTCATACTGATAAATTTTTATTTACTACTCTCATTTTTTAAACTTTAGCTACTTTGGTAGTCATACGAAACGAGACGACGATTGACGGTCACCTGTAACTCTTAAATTTCGGCACTTGAAACTTTAGGCACTTTAGTCACTCCAAACTTTAGCCACATAAATATGCTGACCTTTCCGAACATAGACCCCGTAATTTTTAAAATCGGCCCGCTGCAGGTCAGATGGTACGGACTCATGTATGTCCTGGGTTTTCTTGCCACCCTGCTCCTGGTGAAGCACCAGATTAAAAAATTCGGCCTCAAGGATCTTGATACCCATTTTGAAAACCTCAACCTGGTCCTGATCATTTCCCTTGTGCTGGGAGGCCGGCTCGGATACGTGCTTTTTTACAATCTGCCCTATTATCTCCAACATCCCGCTGAAATCCTGGCAACCTGGCAGGGGGGCATGTCCTTCCATGGCGGCATGCTGGGCCTGATCATCGGGTCCGTGATCTTCTGCAGAAAGAACAGGCTTGATTTCTGGCGCGTCATTGACACATATGCAGTCACCATCCCCATAGGCCTGGGCCTGGGACGGATCGGCAACTTTATCAACGGGGAACTGTATGGCAGGGTAACCGATGTTCCCTGGTCCATGATCTTCCCAGGCGGCGGGCCCCTTCCACGCCATCCCTCACAACTCTATGAGGCATTTCTCGAAGGATTCCTGCTCTTTACGATACTGTGGATTCTTAAAGAGAAACAAAGGCCACCTGCATCACGGCCGTCAGGCTCCATGGGGGCCCTCTTTCTTGTTCTTTATGGATTTTTCCGGATTTTCGTTGAATTCTTCCGTGAGCCGGACGCCCACCTCGGCTTCATAGCGGGCGGCATGACCATGGGGCAACTGCTCAGCAGCCTCATGATACTGGCAGGAATACTCATTTTCCTGATCAGAAAGAAAAAAACAACTTAAAGCGGTCAGCGGTCAGCGGTCAGCG
>JGI2160J19893_10000232_pt1 | contig 19094 bp, 12 predicted proteins | sample DeeMarSeWOR28_12_FD_19893 | JGI IMG/M metagenome (IMG submission 19893)
GCCGCGCCGGACCTGACGCTGGAGATCTTGTTTAACGGCAGCCGCATGAAAACGGTTCAGATCAATGCCGAAAATCTTTTCAGCTTTGACAACACACTGATCCTGGAAGGTGAACAGATCGCCAGCGGCGCCAATCAAATCGAGCTCCGAAAATCCGGGCGGGGGCCCGTCTATTTTAACGCCTACCTGGATTACTTCACCCTGGAGGACTTTATCGCCAAAGAAGGCCTGGAGATCAAGGTCCAGCGCCGGATCTTTCGTTTAAAGCAGGTCGATAAAAAGATTAAATCCGCAGGTTCCCGCGGGCAGGTGGTTGACCGCCGTGTTGAAAAATATGAACGTGAACCGCTTGAAAATATGGCGGTTTTAAAATCCGGCGAACGGGTTGAAGTCGAGCTGGTCATCGAAAGCAAAAACGACTATGAGTACCTGGTCTTTGAGGACATCAAAGCCGCCGGTTTCGAGCCCGAGGAGGTGCGCAGCGGTTATACCGACAATGAAATGGGGGCTTACGTAGAGTTTCGCGACCGGAAAGTGGCTTTTTTTATACGGCGCCTGGCGCGCGGCAAACACAGCGTCAGCTATCGCCTGCGGGCGGAGATTCCGGGCAGATTCAGCGCCCTGCCCGCCAGGGCCTACGCCATGTATGCTCCGGAGCTTAAGGCCAATTCCGATGAGATCAAGCTGATTATAAAAGACAATTAGTGCCCATCTGCAAATTAAAATTTCTCAGGAAAGACATTTTTGAGACGGCTTCAAAATGGGGGAAGCCGCAATTCGTCTATGTGGTGCTTGTTTTGCCTCACAAAGTGATGCACATAAGGCGGAACCGCACTGTGAATTAGATAATTTTTAAAATCTGCATCGATTTTTTCTCTGGAGACTGTGGCCACCGGCCAGTCCTCTGCCGATTTGCGGAACACATCGTATTCGCTGTGTCCGGTTACGCGTGAAATCTTGTAGAGATAGTACTCCATTGAGTCCTGGTGCTTGCGGATGTTCTTGTCGTTAAGTTTATGCAGGGCCACAATTCCCAAAACCGCCATCAGGACCATGCACGCGCTGCCAACTCCATTAACAAGTTGATCAAACATGGTATTTTCTCCTAAAGCGCTCTCCTCACTGTAATTATCGGCAGAATTATTTACCTTCTTTAGATTTTTAAACGGGATAATTCTGCTGAGTAGCCGGCATTTTTTTAAAATAACAGTTTGCAACGAAGTTTCCGAAATCATATCCTAATCACAAAATGGAAGATGTCATTAGGCTGTCCACTCAGAGGTGAAGGCGAAAAAAACGAATGGAAAGCATGCAGGAGGCGTTCGGAATAAATACTGAGCGTGCGTTTGAGTCATTGGTTCGGTGAAGAGAAATTTGAAGGATGCCTGATTCAGGGTCGGGCGGGAAAAAGACGGGGGATAAACTTTCCTGAATATTATGACAAAAGCGGCAGTCGCAAAGAAAGCAAAATATATATAAGGCGTCGGCTTCCTAAGATAACCCTTCCCCCATCCGGAAAGATTATCCCCCTGTCAACATGCCGCCCGGCATTTTCATCGTCCGTTTCTCTAAAAGCGGTGCCGGCCGACATGACTGGATCTTGTTTATCAGAAAATAAACACCAATTCAAGTAAAAAATGGCTGTATTTTCATTGATTTACAACATTTTACCGCATTTGACAGAATTTGACAGTTCTCTGGAATCCATGTTTGCATGGGGTGTAAGCACATGGATGGACGAATTTAAGCGGATGTGATTTTTAAATTCCTTTCTTGAAAATACGGCGTTTAAATCAACTCATTTTGAATTAAACTTGACAGTTTTTTACTTATTTTTACAGTATTTTACAGGTCGTTTCCGAATTTTAAAAAAATGCTTTCCATCGCTCATTTTATCATTTAAAGCTTAACTATGGCATCGAGTTTTGAATCTTTGCCAAAAATATTTAAAGAAAAACCGATTATTTGCCGATACTAGCAACGAGACGAAAGCCAGAAGGAATTTTGGATATTCTAAAGATATCAGGTGGTATTTATGATCAATAATCACATCGTGCAGCGTAGAAGCGGCGAAGATCGGCGCAAAAAATCCGACAGACGCAGCGGTTTCGATCGGCGCAATGGCGGCTACAACAACGGACTGGATGAAAACGGCCAGGACATCATTTATACCACCAAGGAAGCCTGTGAATTCCTGAAAATTTCCCGCCCCACCTACCTTAAATACATTGCCGAGGGCCGTATTAAGGCCATCAAAGTCGGCCGCGGCTGGCGCACCCTGAAAACCGAGTTGGACCGCTTTTTACGCGGAGACTAGACCGTCTTTTATAAAAATCCCTTTTAAACAACTTCAGGTTTGATCACCAACCCCGATACTTAAGGCGGCACGGACAGGTATTAGAAGTGGTTTCAAAATTCCAGATCAGGTTCAAGGGCAATGCGTCCCGCGGATTGAAAACGGAGCGTACACGATAGTACGTGAGTATTTCAATCTGCGGGACAACGCAGCCATTGGGCCTCAGATGGGATTTTGAAACTGCTTCTATCAAAATACTTGACTTTTAGAGCCATACCAGTGACATAGGACCCACCGGAGGTTAAGATGAAAAAAATCAAGCTGGCGATCATGGATTGCGAACAGGTCTGCGTGGAAATCGGCGATTTTGTGATCGAAGCGGTGCTGGAAAACGCCCGCAGCGGGTGTGTGATCGGACTGTCGGGCGGCGTCGATTCGAGCACGGCGGCTGCCTTGATCAAAAAGGGTTTTGACCGCCATAATGCCCGGTTGGCCAAAAAAGACCCGGCGCTGGAGCTTGTCGGCTATATCTTGCCCTCGCGGGTCAACCCCACCCAGGACGAAGCCGATGCTGCAGCTGTGGCCGGCTACCTGGGCATACGCTACGAAATCCACCGGATTGAAAGCCTGGTAGACGCCTTTCGATCAACCAATCCGGAGGCCTTTGAAAGCCGATTCCATAAAGGCAATATGATCTCGAGAATCCGGGCCAACGTGCTCTCAACCAAAGCCGCGACCGAGAATAAAATTTTAGCGGGCACCGGCAACCGCGATGAAGATTTCGGCATCGGCTATTACACCCTTTTTGGAGATGGCGCGGTGCATCTCAGCCCCATTGCAGGTTTGCCCAAGCGGCTCGTCCGTGAGATGGCCGCCTTCCTGGGACTGGACAAACAGATCATCCACCGCGAGCCCACCGCGGGATTGGAACCGGGCCAGAGTGATTTTAAAGATCTGGGATATGATTATGATGTGGTTGAACTTATCAGTGAAGGCCTCATTCAGGGCTTTTCCCGGGAAGCGCTGGTCGAACACGAGCAGATTGCCCCGCTGATTGAAAAGCAAATTCAACACTATAAGGCCGTTTACGGCTCTGAGAAGTTCGGCTCGGCCAAAGCGGTGGTTGAAGATGTCATCAAACGGCACCAGCAGGCCCGGGCAAAAATGAAAATCATCCACCCGCCCACTCCCCGAATTACCCTGTCTTATCGCTGAACCCCTATTTTTAAGATGGCTTGTGGAAAGAATTACGACGGCCTTTCAATAACCATTCGGGGGGCGAGCCGGTCAAAAAAGTGATATCCGGAGCCCCCGGCAGCCAGAACATCCAGCAACTCATCGGGTTTTTGTACCCTAACCCCCCCCATCACACGAACCCCGCGTTTAAACAGGGCATCGGGCAGCAGGCTGGCAGTGGGTCCGATAACAGCGATTTCAGCATCCGGCCGGGCAGCCTCTAAAATCGGTTCCAGGGTGTGATTCACCAGGGTCACGCCGGTGATGATCAGCACATCCGCAGCAGCAATGGTTTGCCGGGATTGATCCGCAGGCACAAAGTGAGCCAATTCATCGCTTTTAAGCGTCCGGGGGTCCTGCTCGATAACCCACCAGCGGCCGCCGCGGGCCTTCAATTTCCTTAAGACGGGGACAAAAGCACCGATCAGCGCCACCGAGCGATCGGCAGGCATCCGAACAACGTCAACGGCGTCAGTGTCCATCTGAATGCGGTAATCATCTGTCAGGCCATGCTCCCAGCATACCGCACTGAGCGCGTTTAAGGCGGCAATAGCCGCCGCCGCTTTGATGGGTTCGTTGGAATTCAGCGCCGTCAGCACTTCTGCCGCCGGCATTCCCTTTATTTTAAATGGGTTAAAAATCCTGCCGGCAGAACTGGGACAGCATACGGCCTCAGGGACATCTTTGACCGGGGTATAGCTGAGCCCGGCACAGCCATTGGATAATTTTAGCCCGCTAAAAAACACGCCGATCACCAGGCGCTCAACAGTGATGGCTTCGTATTCTGCAGCCAGTTTTCCTTTTACCAGCCGGGCCGTTTCTTCGAGAATTGTCATGGGAATCTTCCTTTAAAAAAAAGCTAAAGTTATCTGAACTATTGCAGATAATATAATTGGGGGGCATCTGCCTTTTTACGGTCAGAAAAATCCGCCTGCAAAAAAATATAGTGCTCCCCTCGCTGCAATGCAAACCAAAATTCGGACCTTAGGTCTGCGATTCATGACCGCGCCTGGGAGGGGCTATGATGGGCAAACGTTTTCGGCGATTTGTTTGGGTTTTGGTTGTGGCCGTTTTCACCGGCCTGGTGAGCGGCTGTCATTCGATCCCGATTCCGGAAGAAAAAAGATCCTATGTTGGAACATGGGAGGGTATCGGTTTTCACCTGACCATTCGTGAAAACGGCGGGATTGATTACCGACGCGTAAATGGAAAATATTCAACATCAGTGACCGGGCCCCTGAAAAGTTTTATCGGAGACGATTTTGTGGTCGGAGTGCTGTTTGTCACCACAACTTTTGAAGTTCAGCACCCACCGTACCTTGAGGGTGACGACTGGTTCATGGTGGTAGACGGGGTTGAATTGAAAAAAGTTGCCGGTCCTGTCACATGAGCATCGCCGCCTGTCCGAAGAAATTGACCTGCAAAGAACTGCTGCTTTTGGTTTCTCGCAAAGACGCAACGTCGCCAAGGTTTTTTAATATTTAAATTCTCTTTCTTTGCGGCTTAGCGGCTTTGTGTGAGTAATAAAATTAAATAGACTTGACTCCGTTTTTAAACTTTAACCCACCTCTGTTACAGTCTCTTTTTAATCAACCTGCCCAGTTCGGCCACAGCCGCTGCAATTACCGATTCGCCCGACTGCGAGTAGGAAAGCCGAAAGGTATGCCTGCCGCTGTGGTCGATGAAAAACGGCTCGCCGGCCACAAAAGCAACATGATGTTCAATGGCTTCACCGAGCAGTTCCGAGGCATCTATCGCTGGAGGCAATTTGACAAAAATAAAAAATCCGCCGGCGGGATGATTCCACTGCACCGGTTCGGGAAAATGCATTTCAAGCTGTTTGAGCATAAAGTCGCGCTTGCGCTTGTAATATTGGTTGTTTAATTTGATCCGTTTTTCCAATAACCCGCTACGGATAAATTCCAGCAAAACAAACTGGGCAAGCGTGTTGGTGGCCACATCGACAAACTGCTTGGCAACAACCATTTTACGAATTATATCCGGCTGGCCGATGGTCCAGGCCACACGCAATCCGGGGGCAAAGGTTTTGGACGTTGAGCGCATGTGAATCACCCGACCGCTGGAATCCAGAGACATGATCGGCGGAAGGTGCTGGCCTTCAAATCGCAAATCCCCGTAAGGATCGTCCTCAAAAATGATCAGGTCAAAGTCCTCTGCCAGTTCAACCAGGTGTTTACGGCGTTCTAACGACAAGGTGGTGCCGGTCGGGTTCTGGAAATTCGGTATCACGTAAATTCCTTTGGCCCGCTTTCCGCTGTTTCTAAGGGCCTGCAGCTGAACCTCAAGATGGCGGGTATTCATTCCGTCATCATCCAGCTTGACTCCCTGCAATTGGCCGCAGGCTGCCATCACGGCACCGGTTCCGCCGAAATAAGTCGGCAGACCCACAAATATGATATCATCGGGATTAATGATGATCCGACAGGCCAGATCCATTCCCTGGGCAGACCCGGCGGTAATCAGAATTTGGTCCGCGCTGCAATCGATGCCGTAATTTTTTACTGACTTGCGCGCCAGTTCCTGCCGCAGCTCGGTCAGCCCTTCGGTTGCGCCGTATTGCAGTACCTTATCGGCATGCTGGCTGAGAAGTTCGGTTGTAATGCGGATGATATCTTCGGCCGGAAAGACCACCGGATCCGGCCAACCGCCGGCCAGGGATTTCATGCCCGGCGTATCCACCAGTTTGTTGATTTCCCTGATGGCTGAAGGTACGGCGCAGCAAGCGCTTTTTGAAAAAAGGTGATCCAGAGTTTGTTTGGATCTTTTTGCCATAAAAAACCTTACGTGGTTATCCAGAAGGTTCCGGTTGAATCGTTCCGTTTGTTATCGCATCACGAAGACCAAGAAGGTCGAACAGAGAAAACAAGTCATCCTTTCTTCGCGATCTTCGTGGATGTTAGAGTCCTAATTGGGCTTTAGGCATACCTCTTCGTAAATAACCCTGGAATTCCGCTCAAGCGCGTTATGTTCTCAAACACCGCAGTTTGGCAAGATCTTCCGCATAGCCGTAAAGGTGCAGTCCTTTGCTTTCGACAATCATTTGCCCGTCTTTGACACCAATTTCGCCGGACATGTATTCTTTTAGATTTTGAATCGCCGCCAGATTGGCTGGAAACCCGTTCCACAAATCCCAGGACCGAAAATAAACAAAGAAATGCAGGGTCTCATCCTGGATACGGGTATCAATTGACCGCAAACAGGGCGGATCCAGCAAGGTGAGATCCGATGGATGAGCCACTTGAAGTACCAGTTGGTTGTTGCGTTCGCCGTATTTTTTGTAAGTATCGATGACCCATTCGATCTGGTTTAAATACAACTGGCCGTCTTCTTCAAACACAATCGTTCCGTCAACTTCGCGCTTATCGATAATTTCAGTACTGCCCGCGTGCCACCATTTGAGTTTATCGCCGGACAGGGGAACCTTCGTCAAACGTTCCCCGTAGGTATATGATTCCCCGGGTTCCTTGCGCGCCGACATCAAATATTCGATATAGGCACGGTCATATCCCGGGCCGCCATATATGTAATCATATTCCACCGGATTGGGGATGCCGCATGCCGGCGGAATGTCAGGAATCAGCGGGTGGGTGCCGGGGTGTTTCACATGTCCCATGAAATAATCATATTCCAGTCGGGTTTGGCCTTCATAGGATCCGCGATTAATAACAAAGCGTTTGCCTCGATCAAGGATGTCATGGACTGCCTGAAACCACAAATCCGGCAAATCTCTGGCATAAATACTGTGGACGTCCATATCTTTCTCTCAGTCGAGGATTTTCTGGTTTGTATCCCTCAGATACACATTAAGCTGCACCGTTTATAAGATACCCGGTTCCGAGCTTCAGGGTTCAGGGTTTCATTCCTGAAAATTCTGACCCTCCGAAACTGTGACCTTAAAACCTCGTTGGAGTAAATGTAAGATTATTTTTACAAGGTTTTCAAAATTATTTAAGTGCCTGGTTTTTTCTATATATCAAGCGTGCTGACTTCCAGGGCATTGGTCTGAATAAACTCACGGCGGGGCTCTACGGCTTCTCCCATCAGAATGGTAAATATCTCATCGGTATCCACGACATCTTCAATTTTGACCTGGAAAATGCTGCGTTTCTCAGGATTCATGGTGGTTTCCCACAGTTGACCCGGATTCATTTCACCCAAACCTTTATAACGCTGGATGGTCAATCCTTTCTTACCATCCCGCATGAAAATCGCCAGCAATTCGGCTTTATTTTTAGCGATTTGGGGTTCGTCTTTTTTATCTTTGTCCTTGTAAGAAACCGTAAAGGGTGGATAATCGTATTTTAGAATATTTTTACCGAGATGCAGGCATTTTTGAAAATCATTGGAATAGACCAGACCGCGGCCAATTCTGACCGAACCCATGGATTGACCGGTTGTCTCATATAACATTTCATCGTCTTGTTCGGCATTGAATCCCGTGACCATCATTTCAAAGACACTGCGTTCTTCACTAAAATTTAATTCTTCCACGACATAGCCCATTTTAATCAATTTTTTCCGCAATTCAGCCATGCGGTTTTCATCCTGCAAAAAGGCTTTATTGGCAACGTCTTCTTTGACCAGCTGTTCGGCAAGCGCCTGCGGTATGCCGCGGTTTTCCAATCGGGCCATTGCCAACCGGTATTCGGATAAACTGGCAATAAACATAAAAAGATTATGGCCGGATAGTTCTTTCTGATCTTTATTAAATATCAGCTTGCGCTCGTTACAGATCTTTTTTAAAACAAAATCGTTCAATTCAGATTCATTGTTGAGGTAGTTTTCACTTTTTGAACCTTTGCCGACTTTAAACAGCGGGGGTTGCGCAATATATAAATAGCCTTTATCAACCATCTCGGGCATCTGTCGNTAAAAGAACGTGAGCAAAAGCGTNCGGATATGAGAGCCGTCCACATCCGCATCGGTCATGATAATGACTTTGTGATACTTTATTTTTTCAATATCGTATTCTTCTGATCCNACTCCGGTTCCNAGGGCGGTGATAATGTTTTTTATTTCCTCNCTTTGCAAAATTTTATCAAAGCGGGCTTTTTCGACATTTAGAATTTTGCCCTTCAACGGCAGGATGGCCTGAAATTTTCGATCCCGGGCCTGCTTGGCGGAACCGCCAGCCGAATCACCCTCGACAATAAACAACTCGCGCTCGGCGGGGTCTGAAGATTGACATTCCGCCAGTTTTCCGGGAAGAGTGGCATCCACCAGGGCACCTTTATTTCTAGCCAGATCGCGCGCCCGTTTGGCGGCATCCCGGGCCCGGGCAGCATCCACCCCTTTGGCCAGGATCTTTTTGGCCACCGCTGGATTTTCCTCAAAAAAGGTGCTTAATTTTTCATTGACGAGCGACTCAACAATTCCCTTAACCTCACTGTTTCCCAGTTTAGTTTTGGTCTGGCCTTCAAATTGAGGATTGGTAATGCGCACACTGATAATAGCGGTCAAACCTTCACGGACATCATCGCCGGTAATTTTCACCTGCAAATTCTTGGGCAAATTCCCGTTGGTTGCATATTGATTGATGGTGCGGGTCAATCCGGCTTTAAATCCGATCAGATGAAAGCCGCCTTCGGTGGTATGAATATTGTTGGCAAATGAAAAAATCTTTTCATTGTAAGTGTCATTGTACTGAATGGCGACTTCGATCTGAATATCGTTTTTGCTGCCTTCCATAAAAATCGGCTTTATATGAAGCGGCGTATGCCGGCGATTGAGATATTTTACAAAATCAACGATGCCGCCTTTTTGGAAAAATTCTTCTTTGGCATCCGTGCGTTCATCTTCAATAATTATTTTGAGCCCTTTGTTCAAAAAGGCAAGTTCTTTGAGCCGGCGCACCAGAATCTCATAGCTGATTTCAGTGACTTGAAAAATCTCCGGATCCGCAACAAAGTGAACCAAGGTACCTTGTTTGCGGGTTTTTCCCTTCTGGGTCAGTTCGCAGGTTTTTTTACCCCTTTCATAGGTTTGATAATAAATCTGTCCATCTGTATAGACTTCAACTTCCAGAAAACTGGAAAGCGCGTTGACCACCGACACACCGACCCCATGCAGTCCGCCGGATACTTTGTAGGAATGGTTGTCAAATTTTCCGCCGGCATGCAATTTGGTCATCACAACTTCAAGCGCCGGTATTTTTTCTTTCTTGTGAATGCCCACCGGTATCCCCCGGCCGTTGTCAATCACCGTCACACTACTGTCTTCGTGAACAATCACATTAATCTGGTTGCAATAGCCTGCCATGGCCTCATCAATACTGTTGTCCACCACTTCATAAACCAGGTGATGAAGTCCGGCGACATCCACATTTCCAATATACATTGCCGGCCTTTTGCGCACCGCTTCAAGGCCTTCCAGTACTTTAATATCGTCTTCGGTATAATCTTTTACTTTTGTTTTTGAGTTCATATTCTCATCGGCATGATTACGCTTAAATAGGTTTTGTCCTCTTTGCCTTCAATTAAACAGGGTTTTTCATCATCGATAATGTTAAGAATGATGTGATCGTCGTCAATCACATTTAAGGTTTCAATAAAAAATTTTGGATTGAACATAACGGTGATGTGATCCCCGTCATACTCAACATCCATATCTTCTTTTGATTCACCAATGTCTGGATTGGTGGAAGTGACAATAAGTTGATTTTTCTCAAAATTAAAAATAACCCCTTTATAGTCTTCTGAACTTAATATTGACATGCGTTTGAGCATCATTAAAAACATTTGCCGGTCCAGCAAAATGGAATAACCGCCTTTTTTTACGATGATATCGCCATAATCCGGAAAATCACCTTCCAACAGCAGGATAATTAATGTCTCAGAATCTTTTTGGATGATAAAATTATTTTCTTTAAAACCAATTTTTACCGGACCCTCGGGATCAAGAAATTTACTGACCTCAATCAGGCCCTTTTTTGGAATCATCACACTATCGCCGGCCGGCAGGTTTACATCCTTTGTAAATAAAGTGTCCACCTTTGAAAGACGGCTACCGTCGGTAGAAACGAAACGAAAAATCTTTTTATCTTTTTCTTTGATGCGCTCGGCATAAACACCGATAATATGCGCCCNTTTATCATCTGTTGTTCCACTGACAACCACTGAGCGTTCAATCATTTTGGTCAGTGATCTGGATTCGATTTCAAAAAATTCAACGTCTTCTATTTTGGGAATTTCCGGAAAATCATCCGGATTCAGGCCAACAATATGATATTCAACTTTTTTATTGCCGATCTCAATCCAGTGATTTTCAACTTCATTTAGAAAAATATCTTCACTTGGAAAATCCCTGACGATTTCATAGAATTTTCTAGCGTTGATGGCGATAATACCTTCTTTTTGAACTTCGGCCGGATAAAATCCCTCAAAACCGGTTTCCAGATCTGTGGCTGAAATCGATAGACCTTTTTTATCCGTCTTTAGCAATATATTGGTGGTAATCGCCAGGTTCGTTCGACGTCCGGTCAAACCCTGTACTTTTGACAAAACAGGAAGCAAGTCGCCTTTTTTTAAAGTAGCCTTCATATCCGATTCCTTAATATTATATATAATAAAAAGAAAATAATAAATAAGGGATGTTGATACAAACAATAACCATATAAGAATCTTAAATTATGGAGAAATAATATAAAATTAGTGTTTAGAAAATAATTGTTTCTTTCCTGATAAACACAAAGATATCAACAGAAATATTTCGTTGTTAATAAGGGTTACTTTATGAACATCTTATCAAACGATATTGTTGAAAAAAAATATCCTTTGAAATACCTATCGCTCGGCGTTGAGCCATTTTTTTATCAGGGATATTTCACGACTATTCCAGCGGTTTGATGTTCTTAATTTAATAAAGTGTTTATACAATTTTTCTAAAAATTGCAAGATCTTATCATAAAGAAAGATTTTTTCTAAAACGCTGGCTTCCATTTCATCCGGGCTTTCAGGCGGTGCGATTTTCGGTGTTTGCAGACTGCTCAGATTTAAACTTTCACCCTTTAATGAAAACTGCCATTTATGCTGGGCAGATCGATAAACCAGATTGAGTTCCGTCACCATAGCGCCGTTTTTCAGAGCCATCCGCGCTTCCGCAAGACCGGCGTCTTTTGCCTTTATCGTGATTCGTTCAACGGTTTTTTTGTATTTTTTTTCCACAACCATCCGGCTGCCGATTTCAAATGAAGTTAAATCCGGATCTGCATTTTTTAAGACCGCCAGATCCTGTTCAATCACAAACCACAGCCAGGTTAGAAACTCATCACCTAAAAATTTAAATCGGTTATAGGCAACGGCAATGTCAAGCATCTAAACGCTCTTTTTTCCTGTAAAATCTGTTGGTGAGAGATTTATGAGAATATCTTTTTCGGTATCGGTTAAACCTGAATCCAGATAAGCGGCGGTATAGGGAATCACCCGGATCAGGGTTAAATCAAAGGATCGTAAAAACAGCGTTTCCAGTTCTTCATTTGCCGTTTTTAGATTGGAAAAAAACCATAAAACCGAATCTTCATAATTCCATATGATGTCATAGACATGAGGGGTTGCCGGAACTTTTACATTTAAGCGATCAATGACATGATCTTTAATCGTCTGTTTTTCATTGCGTGACAGATAGTGTCTTCCGCTTTTCGCTAAGTGCCGACTCGATTCAATTGCAAAATGCTTTTTAACCACTCCAGGAGAAATTGATTTTTTATCGATTCGCAGTGCAAAAACCAGATATGCCCCGTATGCATAGTTCGATCCACGAAAATCTGGCTGGTAGGGTTTTGCATATGAGGTCCACCCAACCGCCTTTTCCAACGCTTGGTCATCGATTTCACCAATCGCATTTTTTTTAAGCCCGGCAGCTACCGTTTCAAGAACCGGTGTTTTAAGCCGACCCTCAACCCGGTACCGCGTGATTGAATTTGAAGCGGACAACAAACCCATTTCAGTATGAAAAACCCCTCTGGTGTGAAGAACCCGTTTTATTCGCCAACTACTATATATAGTATATTAAATAAATTAAAATATATATATAGCGTGTTTGTTAAAATCTGACAAGCGAAATTTATTGCAGACATTATTGACTAATTGAACGGGTTTCGGTAGGTGTAGCCATTCGCCAGATGGCATCCATGAAGCACAAATTTTTCTTAACCCGGCAGGATCGGAATGGAATTTATTGCTGATCTGCATGTTCATTCAAAGTATTCAAGAGCCACTGCCAGGAACCTGGATCTGGAAAATCTGTATGTTGCCGCTCAGTTAAAAGGCATCACCGTAGTGGGGACCGGTGATTTTACCTATCCGGCCTGGTTTGATGAAATCAGCGAAAAGCTGGTTGCGGCTGAACCCGGGCTGTTTAAATTAAAAGACGAACTGGCGCAACAATGCGACCGCCGCGTCCCGCAATCCTGCCGTGGGCCGGTGCGGTTTATGCTGGTTACGGAAATCAGCAACATCTATAAAAAAAACGGCCGAACCCGCAAGAATCACAACCTGGTGTTTGCACCGGACATCGAAGCAGCCCGTCAATTCAGCAATCGGCTGGATAAAATCGGCAATATAAAATCAGACGGCCGACCGATTCTGGGGCTGGATGCCCGCGACCTGCTTGAAACCCTGCTGGAAACCTCAGCGGATGCGTTTTTAATTCCGGCCCACATCTGGACGCCCTGGTTTTCGGTGCTGGGCTCCAAATCCGGTTTCGACTCCATTGAAGAATGCTTCGAAGACCTGACACCCCATATTTTTGCAGTTGAAACCGGGCTTTCATCGGATCCGCCCATGAACTGGCGGGTATCAACATTGGATGGATTTACCCTGGTGTCCAACTCCGATGCGCATTCACCGCTCAATCTTGGGCGAGAAGCCAATTTATTCAATACGGATCTTTCCTATGCAGCTATAAAAACGGCCCTGCAAACCGGAGACCCTGATCAATTTCTGGGAACTTTCGAGTTTTATCCTGAAGAAGGTAAGTATCATATCGATGGGCATCGAACCTGTGATGTTTCTTTCTGGCCGGAAACCACCCTGAAACATGACGGTCAGTGCCCGGTGTGCGGCAAACCGCTGACTCTGGGCGTATTGTACCGCGTCGAAGAACTGGCCGACCGCAAACAGGGACAAAAACCTTCCCGCAGCGCCCCATACTTCAGCATGGTCCAACTAACGGATATCCTGTCTGAAATATTTCAGGTAGGCCCCACCTCAAAAAAAATCAAACAGGCCTATCAGACCGCGCTTGAAAAGCTGGGTTCCGAATTCAACATTTTACAGAATCTGGATGGCGCTGCCATCGATCAGGCCGGCATTTCATTGCTGTCCGAAGCGGTTGAACGCATGCGCCGCCGTGAAATATCCGTGATTCCCGGTTATGACGGGCAATACGGACGGGTCCTGATTTTCAAAGAGCATGAGCGTGCACGGCTGATGGGCCAGCGTTCGCTTTTTAAGGTCTCTTTCCCGCTGCCGCTGGAATCTGAAAGCAGCACACTTCCCAAATCAGGCCAGGTAGCGAACAAAATTTCACCCCCTACTGCGACCGGCAAGTCAAAAAAAGACAGCGTGCAAGACGGAAGACGCGCGCCGCAAAGCCTTTTCAGTCAACTCAACGACAGCCAGCGCCGGGCGGTGGAACATCCCGACGGACGCCTGTTGATCATCGCCGGACCCGGCACCGGCAAAACCCGCACACTGACGATGCGCATTGCCCATTTAATGATCATAAAAGGTGTCTCTGCCGAAAATATTCTGGCGGTCACATTTACCCGTAAAGCCGCCCGCGAAATGCGGCAACGCCTGCGCACGGTACTGGGCGATTCCCGCAAACAGCCGTTGGTGGTAACGTTTCACTCACTTTGCTTTAAAATCTTAAACGAACTGAAACCGGAGGGAACAACCACTGCGATCGTCGATGAGGATGAGCGCAAAGCGCTGATCAGCGAGGCCATTAAACAAACCCGTGGCCATGGGATTGCGGTTTCACAAAAGCCCCAAAAACTGATGGACCGCATCATTGCAGCTAAACAGCAGATTTTGAGCCCGGAAGACTTAACCCCGCCGGACAATGTTACGGCGGATGCCCGCATGCTGGCCGAAGTTTATCACAGCTACCAGAAGCTTTTGTCCATCCAGGGACTGAACGATTATGAAGATTTGATTTTTAAAGTCGTCCGTTTGCTCGAAACCGATCCGCAAGTTTGCCGGAAATACCGAGAGCAATATTTGCATGTTTTTGTCGATGAATATCAGGATCTAAACCAGGGACAGTACCGCATGATCCGGGCGCTGGCGCCCCCGGACGCACCCGGACGAAATCTGTGCGTCATCGGTGATCCGGACCAGTCCATCTACGGCTTCAGAGGATCCGATGTGCGCTACTTTACCCGCTTTAGCGATGATTATCCCGACACCTCGGTTATGCAGCTAACCCGTAATTATCGCTCGACTGAAACCATTCTGGCGGCCTCTTTTCAGGTCATCCGAAACCACCGGCTGCATACCGGCGGTGCTCGGACCTATTCTGAGAAGGACGGTGCCAGAACCATCCATATTCTTGAGCTCGCCAGCGAAAAGGCGGAAGCCCGGGCGATTGCCGGAGTCATTGCCCGCTTGGTGGGAGGCACCGGTTTTCATTCCATCGATACCGGCCAGGTCGCGGATGCCAACCTGGTCTCTGCCCGCAGTTATGCGGATTTTGCCGTGCTGGTTCGCACCCATCAGCAGACAGGCATCATTGCCGACGTGTTCGATCAGGCCGGTGTGCCCTTTCAAATCGCCAGCCGGCAGAATTCCCTGAAAAGCTGGGGACTGCCGGAACTGATCTCCGTGCTGAAAGCCGTGCAGGGCTGCGGCAGTGACCTTGATTTGATCAACAGCCTGCAGCTGTTTTCAATCGGCATCAGCCAAAAGGCCGCGAATCATTTTAAATCCTGGTGCTATTCCAATCAATTTTCCCATCAACAGGGTCTGGTTCAGGCCAAACGTTTTCCGATTCCGGGCTTAAGCCGCTCCCAGCAGCAAAAATTCATCGATTTCGGCGAACAGCTGGCCGGCATCAAAAACCGGACCGATGGCATAACGATTGGCGAACAGCTTCAGTATTTATCGCAGATGCCGCAGCTTGCGGCCTTGGTGAATACCGGGCCCCGCTCTCAGGAGGCGTTTAAAAATCTGCTGGCCCTGTCAGCGGATTACGGGGAAAATCTGGCTGAGTTTTTAGCAAGCGCCGCCCTTGACAGCGACACCGATGCCTATTTACCCCGGGCCGAAAAGGTGGCCCTGATGACCATGCACGCCGCCAAAGGCCTTGAATTTCCGGTGGTGTTTATCGCCGGGTGTGAACAGGACCTGATTCCGCTCCAGCGTCCGGGTGCCGAAACTGCTGATCCGGCCGAAGAGCGCCGCCTGTTTTATGTGGCCATGACAAGGGCCATGGAGCAATTGTACCTGACCCGGGCCAAAAAGCGCAGCGTTTACGGACAGCGCCTTTGCCGAACGCTTTCTCCGTTTGTGGCCGATATCGAAGCCCGATTGAAAATTGACGAATCTCCACAAGTTAAAACACCCAAAAAGACCACCGGACAACAGCAGTTAAAGCTGTTCTAAAACGCCCCTTCAAAGATGAATAAGTTTTTTTAACTTATTGACTTTACACCCTTAGCAAATTACAAAAACTCGAAGAAAAGATCTTTTGCGCCTTCTGGGCTCATGCGCATCATCTGTTGAAGAACCCGGTCTCAAATCTATTCCTGCGGTTACATGAGCATTCGATAATCCTCTTTTGCTTTGTCAAAGTCTGAAGAAAAAACCCAGCATAGGAGGTCGAATATGGCAAAAAAAATCACCTGTGTCGCCGCTTTTTCTCACCGATCTGAGGTTTGTTCATTTCTTGGCAGAACTTTTATTTTTCTTGCAATCATTCCTTTTATGTTTACAGCATGTGCCGGCAAAATGCCCGTGGAGGAAGCCCGGCAAATTACCATCTCCGTGGACGATAAATCATTAATGGCACCGCCCCGCCGGATCGATGACATCCTGGCCACGCTAAATCAGAGCGAAGTAGGAGACCCTGCCGTCAGTGCGAAGTTCCGAGCCGAGATCGAAAAGCCCCCGCCTCAGACGGATAATCCGGGGGAACTTAAAATCTATTACCAGCACCGGGGCAATGCATTCGTGCAAATGGGCAACTACGGTCAGGCTCTGGCCGACCTGCGCCTGGCATTGGGCTATTCGTCTCAAACCCGCACCACAGACCATAAATTGCTTCAAGACCTGGCTTATGCCGAGTTTGTCTCCGGCAATTTCAAAAAAGCCATTGAATATTTTGAACAGGCCTTGAGTTTAAAGGAATGGCCATCCACGTATAATGGGCTGGTAAAGCTCTACACGCGTGTCGGTGATCTTAATTCGGCAGAAAGAGTTGCGGATCGAGGCATCCGTTTTTGCAATGGTTTGCGAAACCGGCGAGGATGGGGAAACTGGCCCGTGATTCATGCTTCCTATATGAAAGCCTATGTGCTGCAAGCCCAGGCCAGATTTGCCGAAGCCGAACCCTATTATCGTCAAATTCTTCAAAATTATACGCCGTCTATGCGAAAACAGTATGGGCTGGCTTATGCTTTAGCAAAAATATATCTGGCCGGGAATCTGAAAAATCAGGACCGATTGGTCGAAGCCGAAATGGAATGCCGAGATTACTTGAAAGTGCTGGGTGCGTTAGGCGGGAATTCGGATATGTTTGGACACGGAATCAGCGAATTGGGCGAAATTCTTCTCCGGCAGGGCCGTCTGCAGGATGCCGCCAAACTCATGCGCGCCAGTGTCGGTCTGTTGGAAGAGACCCAGGCTGCTGCGGACTCCTATTTGATGGCCGATGCCCGAATGCGACTGGGTGACGTTCTGGCCGCCGAGCAAAAATTCGATGAGGCCATGCGGCAGTTTGATCATGCCAAGACAGATATGCAGCAAAACCGGTATGTGTATGAAAATTTTTTCGCAAAAAATCCCGCGCTGATGCTTTCTCTGGTGCGCACCGGTAGAATTGAAGAAGCCATCCAGCGAATCTCAGAAGTTTATGCCAAAAACCGTGAGCTGTTTGGGGAAACCCATTACCTGACTGCAGAAGCCCTGGGTCTCAGGGCAATGGCCCATGCGCGGCAAGATAACGATCGGGAAGCCCTGAAAGATTTTGCCCAGGCCTTTCCCGTTTTGCTTGTTCAAAGCGGTGGTGGAAGCCTCGCCTATGACCGACAGATGCGGCTAAGAATCATCCTTGAAAGCTACCTGGATTTATTGATGCGATTCAGCCGAAGTGAACTGGAAAAAGAACTCAACATGGATGCGGCCTCCGAAGCATTTATACTTGCCGATGCATTGGGCGGGTCTGCTGTCAGGGGCGCCATCGGCGCCAGTACCGCGCGGGCGGCAGTAACCTCTGATGAGCTTGCGGGGCTGGTGCGTCAAGAACAAGATGCTCAAAAATATCTGAAACTCCTGGAGATCGCTTTAAGTGATAATCTGGCCGCGCCGCCGGAACAACAATTAATGGAAGTCATCACAGCGCTCAAGACCCAGATCGATACCCTGAGCCGGGCCCGGTGGACACTGGTTGAAGAAATCAATATCCGGTTTCCGAAGTACGCGGAGTTAACCCACCCCAAACCGGTGGGCATTGAGCAGCTGCAGAAGCATCTGCGTTCCGGCGAGGCCTTTGTTTCCATCTACACCAGTGATGCGAGCACCTACGTGTGGGCAATTCCCCGTGAAGGCCGTTTCAGCTTCTGTGCCCTGCCAATCGGCAGGGACGAACTGTCGCAGATGGTTGCCGACCTGCGCAAAGCCCTGGATCCCAAACCAAAAATTCTGGGTGATATACCCCAATTTGACACCTCCCTGGCATACGAACTTTACCGCAAACTGCTTGAACCGGTTAAAAAAGGCTGGCAAGATGCCAGCGATTTGCTGACCGTGGCTCACGGGCCTCTGGATCAACTTCCCTTTGCGGTTTTGCCGACTGCAGCCGTCAGTCTCGGAGAAGAACGGGTGCTGTTCGACAGGTACCGAAAAGTCCCCTGGTTGATCCGTAAAATTTCCATGACCCGCCTGCCGTCGGCTTCCAATTTAGTGTCGCTTCGCAGCCTTGCCGAAGGTGATCCCGCACGCAAGCCATTTGCCGGCTTCGGGGATCCGGTTTTTAATCCGCATCAACTGGCCCAGACTGGAGTCCGTGAAGGACAAGAAAAGCTCACTATTGAAGATGCCGGCCCGCAAGGGCAAATTCATGTTCGAGGAATTCGCGTTACCGATGCAGGCCTCTTGGATAGCGATAAAATCACCTCCTGCACAATTAATGATTTAAATCGGCTTCCGGACACCTCGGCCGAAATTGCGCACATCGCCGAGGCTTTAGGCGCAGATCCGACGCACGATGTTTTTCTGGGCAAGCAGGCATCTGAGCATCGGGTCAAATCCATGGATCTATCGGATCGGCGGGTGATCGCTTTTGCCACCCATGCCCTGGTACCCGGCGACCTGGACGGCCT
>JGI2160J19893_10000233_pt1 | contig 19020 bp, 20 predicted proteins | sample DeeMarSeWOR28_12_FD_19893 | JGI IMG/M metagenome (IMG submission 19893)
CGTTGCCGAAGATCTGGTTCAGGAGACATTTCTTGCCGCCTTGCGGGGACGCGAAAACTTCAAGGGCCATTCAGCGGGCCGGACCTGGCTGGTGGCCATTCTCAAACATAAGCTTGTCGATTATATCCGGAAAAAAATTCGGGAGCCTTCCTCCGACAAGATCGAGGTGCTCACAGATCAGACGGACCCGGATTTCAACGAACAGGGTGAATGGCAGCTTAGGCCGTCAAGATGGGCCGTCAATCCAGGAAGAATTTATGAGCAAAAAGAATTTTTGGATGTGCTGTATCGTTGCCTGGCAGGGGTTCCGGAGCGTCTGGCAGAGGCATTTATGATGCGCGAAATGGAGGGCCTCAGCACAGCGGAAATTTGTAAGGCCCTGGACATCACCGCGACAAACAGCTGGGTCATGCTTTATCGGGCGCGCATGTCGCTGCGTCGCTGCCTTGAGGACAGTTGGCTGGGTGCAGAGCATTAAAGGAGTGAACCGTGCACTGGATGTACAGTTGCAAAGACGTTTCTCAGTTGATTTCAGAATCGATGGACCGGACGCTGCCTTTTTATCAGCGCGTGCTGATGGGGCTGCATCTGATTGTCTGCAAATATTGCAGCAGATGCAGAGAGCATTTTAAGGCCATCCGGGCCGCCAGCTGCCATGAGGAACTGCACGGCAGTGAGCTGGATGCATCCCGTGAGCTCTCCAATGAAGGTAAGGAGCGGCTGAAAAAATTTTTAAATAATCATCTTTACGGATAAGGGGTTGATACTGTGGCGGATACCATCGATATTCGTTCAATCAAAGATCGAGGTGGCAGACGGAATCTGCCTGATCGGCGCAAATCCACCTCATTGGACTATTTCCCGGAGAGACGGGTTACACGCCATCGGAGAAGTGGTTCCGACCGCAGACGTCTGCAAAGCGCGAAGGTGAGGAAAAAATTAGAGCGCCGAAAGGCTTTTAAAGAAAAATATTTTAATATTTAAGGCAGAACCCTATGAAGGCGCTGCCGATTACCTTCTGAAAACATCGCGACGTTCGATGCAACTGCCATCCCAGTGGCCGTTGGTGCTCCGGCGGTCAGAAATTCTGCGCCGGGCCAGGCCGCTTCTGCGGTCAAAGCCTTTTCTGCGGTCGCGACCGGACCGCCTTTCGATACCTTCATAAGGGGTGTGATCTTGCCTTCTATCACCGCCCGATCTTGTGCCGCCTTTATCCTCTATTCTGACCTCTCCCCCATTTTTACCCAAGGTGTTTTTTCCTCCTCATTTTCAGCTGCAACTTGAAACATCGAGTTTGTGATCGGTCATTTAAGATACTTCACCGTGCGGCCTGCGGCGCTGGCTCACCGACTGAAGCAACCCGCAAACAGACATAAATTCTTCTGACCTCTCAGGCATGCCCGCTATGGTTTTCAACAAAAATAGCAAGCTTTGTGCCAACTCAAACACCCAGGGCAGTGCAGCCACAATGGGCATTTAGCGTGACGGCTGCCAATGATGTTGCCTTTACGTGCTAGATCTTAAGAAACGGATTGCTGATTATTATGAAATCTTTTTCCCATTTAGAAAAACTGGGGGGCAAAAGCGATGGGTTTGATTGTGGCCTGGAATTTCAAACCGCAAGATTTCCGAAAAGGAGGCCATGCATATTTTTTTGAAAGGGCCTATAGCCCCTTTTCGGTTTTTATCTGCTGATGGAGTTGAGCAAAATTCTGAGGCCCTTTATTTTCCATGCGGCGCCTGATGGATATGACTCCCGCCGGGCACTGAATGGCACACACGCCGCAGCCAATGCACCAATCCGGATCCAGGCGGGGCTTGTCTGCAACCATGTTTACCGCATTGACCGGGCAGATATCGGCGCAGGCGCCGCAGCCGATGCATTCTTCCATTTCGGTTTCGCGAATAAAATAGACCGCCATTAACTGGTCGCGCGGTACCTTGCGGCGCCGGATAATTCCGACATTCCAGCAATAGTGCCCGCAGCAATTACAGGTATGCTTTATCTGGCCCTGGGCATTGTCCACCATGTGAACCAGCCCTTCTTTTTCGCTGTTTTCCATGATCTGATGCGCTTCATCTTTGGAAATTTCACGGGCCAGTCCTCTGTCGATGACAAATTCTGCCATCTCGTCATACTTGACGCACACTTCAAGGCTGTGGTGACAATCGGTGCGGCCGAGTATTTTTGCCGACATGCGGCAGGGGCAATGGGCTACGGCAATTTTGCTGGCCGCATCAACGATGGGCCCGATCTGCTCATTTGGCATGACACCCTGCATAGGGATCTCGATGCTCATGTTTGCAGGACTGTATTTAAAAGATTTGGTTTGCACGCCGCCATAAATTTTTTGGGTGATCGGGACCTTAAAATAGTTGAGCACCAGTTTTGCCATGCGTCTGGCCGTTTCATCCTGTTTGCCACCCCAGAAAAAGGTCTGTGGCAAACCGTAACCGACCTGAAGCAAGGCATATCCAGTCGCCCCATCCCCGATGGGCGCCGTAAACAGGATATTGCGGGCGGCCATGGACTCCAGCGCTTCGGTAACTTCAGGCAAAGGAAGATCGGCGCGCGCGGCGATCTTTTCCAGGCTGACGACCTGCAGTGGGGCAAGATCATTGGGTATGGCCAGCGCCGTTCGGGCCTCTGTCGGGGTAAACATTTCCTTGAGAAGCTCAAGGAGTTCGTCGGTGTAAGGGTATCCCATGGTCAGATGTTCCATATGAGCCGCCAGACGATCGTAAAGGTCCTGCATTTTCATTACTCCTTATCGTAGCGATGCGAATCTTCAGGCCTCTCGCAAAGACGCAAAAAAATTCGCGCGCCAGGGGATTTTTTTAAGAAAACTTAAATTCTTTGCGGCTTTGCGTGAGTAATAATTAAAAAGATAGGGTTCCTTTAAAATAAAAACGATAAAATTGGGCACACGCAATCGAAGCTTAATAGCATTTAAGCGTGAAGGCATGCAAGCCGGAAGCTTCATTTTTCTGAAAGTGGTTTCAAAACCTCAGATCAGATTCAAGGGCAAGGCGTCCCGCAAATTGAATACGGAGCGGACACGTAAGTACGTGAGTATTTTAATTCTTGCGGACAACGCAGCCATTGGACCTTAGATGGGGTTATGAAACCACTTTTAACAGATCACCGATAAAGTCGGCGACCTGCCGTGCGCCGTTTGAGGTTTTTCTCCGTACGCGCGGCATTGCCAAAAGCGTGTCGATCCGATCGATCCAATCTCCATTATGGAATTCGGCTTCCCCGATGGCAATGCCGCTCATGTTGTTTTCGATAAAATCGATGAGCGGCTTCGATTCGCGGTAGCGGGTCCGAGCCGCATATCCGAAAGGAACTCCGGCATGATAAATCTCCGCCAGGGTGCTGTAACCGACCTTTCCAATGACCGCATCGGCTGCATTGATCAAATCGGGGTGAAAATAGGCCGAGTTCTCCGCCAACAGAATCAGATTGTCTTGAATACCTTCCCAATTGCCGGCACCCGGTATGATAAAATGAATATCGGTCCGCTCTTTTAGTTTATCGATAAAGCCATAGGTTTTGGGAACTCCTCCGGCCGTAATCATGACCACCTTGCAGCGGTCTGCAAGCCCAAGCCTCAGCCGGATTACGTCTGCCGGCGTTTTAGTTTTGCGACTGACCGGACCGACCGTCAAGTCAACATCTTCCAATTTGCAGACGGGCCGGGTCTGGATGTGATAGGTGGCTTCGGAAAAAATGGATTGCAAATACCCATCGAATTTTTTTATTTCTTCGTTCTCATATCCCCGATATATCCAATCCCAGGTAAAATTTTCAATTAAAACCGAGGGAACACCGGCTTCTTTGGCAACACGAATCCCCATGGGGGCGATATCACAGATTGTCAGTTTGCTCTTCAGCTGCCGTATTTTTTCAGCGATCGCAGCAATTTGCTTTTGGTTGAAAGGTAAAAGCTTTTTAAGCTTTTGAATGGTTGCGGGCAAATCTTCCTGAAAGGGTGTTTTCTGAACCAGGCCGATGTCGGTCCGCAACCGATGATACTGGAAGGCAAATGAATCGCTTCTGTCAAAAAACCACTCCGGCACGGTGGTGAAAATATCAAACTGAAGCGATGAATCAAATTCTGTCAGCGCCTCCATGACACCGGCCGCCCGTGCGGCATGGCCGAACCCGTGTGGCGATATAAAAAAAGCAATGCGTCCGGCAGGGGCATCCTGCTCATATCGATGATTCATTAGATTAATGCGGGTTTGCAAATGGGATGGCGGCGTTATCCATTTTGCAATAATGGATAACCTCAGCAAATAAGATCAAACCGAAGCAATAGATCGGGGCTTATACACCATTAACCTTATTCCTTGATGACAAAGTGAGCGCGTCTGTTTTTTGCCCAGGCGTCTTCGGTTGAGCTGGAATCGATCGGTTGTTCTTCACCGTAGCTGATTGTCGCTAATCGGGTTTCTTCAATGCCAAGGTCGGTTAGAAAAGACTTTGCACTGAAAGCGCGTCTATCGCCGAGCGCCAGGTTATAATCGCTGGTTCCCCGCTCATCACAGTGTCCCTCGATCGTAACCCGTGCCCGGGGATTTTCTCTGAGCCATTCTGCCTTTCTTCGCAAAATCTCTTGGGCTTCAATCGACAGGCTGGCACTGTCAAATTCAAAGAGAATATCCTCATTTTCGAACATGTCTCTTGCGCTTTTAAATCTTGCGCGCTCTTCTCTGTCCTGTTCATCCTTGAGAGCTTCTTCTCGAATGGAGGCCTGTCTTTCCATTTCTCTTTTTCTGGCCTCCTCTTCGGCTCTTCTGCGGGCTTCATCCTCTGACATCACCGGTGTGGACTTGACTTCCTTTTTAGCACATGAAGGGGCTAAAAAGCCGATGAAGATAACAACAACAAAGACGAGAAACGCCCAATTTTTGTGTTTCATTCTTTTCTTCCTTTCTGTTTCGAATAGTTCGCTCAATATTTTTTCATGCAATTGAGTCGATCAACGAATTTATATCCCAAAGTACGCCGGTTGTCAAAAGAATGAAAATCTGAAAAACCATTTATGCTGGATTATTGGCTTTAATGCTTTTTTACCATTATAAAAACGATTGCGATGATTGCAAAGCGGGGTTGGAAAATGCTCAAACATTAAAAAAAAATGGCGGCTCATGGGGATATGAGCCGCCAGATGAGGAGGACATAGAGGTATGCTTAAGAAGCATAGATCTGTGGGGTAGGCTATTTATAAACTACTACAATGTGGCATGTCAAGCTTTTTTTTTATTTTTTTAAATTTTCTCATTTCACCTCAGGGGGTGTTATGTGGTATAGATGATGTCAGTTTTACATGATGGAAGGCTCAAAAGGATAATTTAAAATAGACAACCGGCAACTGAATGATAAGTTTTATACAATAAAATGAAAACATTACAGAGAGAACGAACACCGCTTTATGTATCTGATGCCAGATCCTGTGCCCGCCGCATGGTCAGGGAGTCCCTTGACCAGATTCTGGCAGGAACATTTCAGATCCCTTCACATGATGAAATGATCGCCATTTTAAAAAGGAATTATGATCATATCTTTGATGAGTTCATGGCGCGCCGAAAAATTATGAAATCCCATCTATCATGGAGCCAGGAACAAGTTGATGATGAATTGGAGAGGCAAAAGATGCGCTACGAAAATGAGCTCCGCGTGAATTTAAGTGTTGCCGCGCTCAACACGATTGAAGAAATCGAAAATCTGCTGAAAAGCTTGCATGAGGCAGTCACGAAGTGGAAAATCGAAAATTTATAGGGCCCATCCGTGTTTTGAGATTCAGATAAGCAGAACAATATAACAGGGTGCCTATCCGACGAAGAGACTGATTGCCCAGGGATCGTTATCTTGACTGTATGATGCCGGCAAAATTCCCGTATTCTTTACATTACCTCTCAGATCTGTCGCTCGATCCAGGCCATGATAAGCGCTACCAGGAACGCTACCGCTTTTTCATCCATTGCCTTGCCTTTCTCGATACCATGCCACTTTTGGATGCATCCCCGGCAACAGGTGGCCGTGGCATGCTGGGCGATAAACACCGGGTGTCCGCGCATCGGTGTTTGTTTGCCGTCGTTTTTCGGAAAATCAGGTGCCACCCTTGAATTTATAAATTGAAATGCATGGTCTCTGATGGTTTTAAGACCTTTGGATGCAATGTAATCGCGATCTTTTTGATTCAGTCTGAATCTCGATCTGAAGGCGGATTTTCTGAGGGAATTTAAGGTTTGGTGTAAGCGTTCGTTCATATTTTCTGCGATTATATTAGGCAAGGCGGAAATGACAATATTTTTATCCTTTCCATTTTGACTTTTTTTAAAAAATGCTGAAAATTAATATGGTTTCTAATCAATTAGAAGCATCTCAAAAATAGGATTTTGGTTAAAGATCGAGGCTCCAACAAAGAGACGTGTCCGCCGCTGGCGGATTGGGCTAAAAGACATTTTTGAGATGACTTCTAGCAATAAAGGAGGGTGATTCATATGAAAAATAGAGGCATTTATTTTATGGGTTTGGTATTTCTGGCGACGGTCCTGGGCAGTACCTTGCCGATTTTTGCCGCTGAAGAAACCGCTTCGATGATGTGCGATGAAGGCGTTGTGAACATTGGCGATACAGACGTCGATGTTCAGAAAAAATGCGGTCAGCCCGATAATCAGTCAATGGACGAGTGGGTCTATAATTTCGGTCCGTCACAGCCGATTTACTCCGTGGTGTTCAAAGACGGTAAAGTCTTGCGTATCCTGGAAAGCAAGCCGAACAACTAATCGCCCGACTATCGATCAAAGCAGTTCTGCGCGTTGACACGCATTCAAATTAACACAGGACTGTAGAAGAGGTCTTTATGAACCGTCAACTCATTTTAACCTCAATTATAAACTGTTTTATTTTTATGTTCATTATTCAACCGAATTTAATGGCCCTGGATGACATCTCGTCCATGCAGTGCGAAGGCGGCATTGTTTCCTCCGGTGATTCCGAAGACAGTGTCAGGCAAAAATGCGGGGATCCCCAGCAGGTGCTTCGGCCCGACCCCCGGGAACCCGTTGTCTGGGTTTACAATTTTGGTTCGACCCAATTTGTTTATCAGGTCAGTATCGTGAACGGTCAAGTTGAGCGTATTCAAACCGGAACATATGGCGGCGACTAATCGACGAACACAAATCCGGTCGGAAGGTGAAAGGGGATCGGTTTCTTTAAAGATGTTTAACCTCTTTTCGCTAGAATTCCGAAAGTTCCTTTTTCAACCCACCCAGATCGTCTTTGAGGGGTTTGCCCGCTTGGGGCGCTTTCTGGAAGTATTCCAGCCCAGCCTTGATTTTCTTCTTAATTTCGGGGTGATAATTACGGATTAAGGCGACAACATGATCCGGAACCCTGAGCCTGTTTTTTTCAGGCAGTGAAAGGATGGATGAATCATGCTGGAATTTTTAAAAAAATTTGTGAGCTTTCGCCTCCTCTATATTCTGTTCGGAGGTCTTTTCTTTTATCTGGTGAGCATTACCTCTGATCTGGTATTTATTCCCAGGATTGAAATGCCGCAGGGCTGGTGTGAAAATTGGGTAGAAAGACGCATCGGATACCGAACCCAAAACGAATGTGTCCAATTCAGCGATACGCTTCAGGAACTAAAGTACCGCCACAACCAAAAAATGGAAGAAAGACAAAAATACAAGACGTTTGGCATTTTTTTGTGTGCNACTATTTTTACTTTTCTAATAATGTTGCTCGATCCATCNAAATTTTTTGATCAGAGAATCACATTTGACTCATATACCGGGATTTTCGTGGTTGCCGTATTTTACGGAGTCATTATCGGTTTTCTTTTACCGGTCGTCTTTCAGGCGCTCTTGCCGTCCCCTTCAGAATGGCTGCCCAACGAGTTTTTTGAGATTCAAAAAGCGAGAACGGAGCTGATACTGCGGCAACTCTCAGAATTATTGGGACATACAAATCCCACGACTTGATTGCCGCGACGATCTTTGACTCCGTTTTGACCCCCTATGGCGGCGGGGCAAGGGGGGTGCTTCCGCTGCGGCTTAAAGCCGGGGGACCCGGGGTGTAGCCCGGAGGCGGTGGCGGGGGTATCCAACGCGCCCGCTTTGAGGGAGCGGCCGATAATCCCGGGATCTGGTTGCCTTTGGCATACATGCATTGCTGGTAGGCATTGTCATATCGTTGCTGGGCTCCCCACCCGGCGGCGTGCGCAGGACCGCTTGCCGCTGCGGTGCCGGCGATAAGGCCGCTGCCGGCGCCGATTGCAGCTCCGGTAGCGGGTTGGCCGGAAGCAGCGCCGATAGCAGCGCCCAGCCCGGCACCCATAACCGTTCCAATCGCCGCGCCGCCGGCGAGATTCTTATTGACGATTTCGCTCGGTGGCACCTGAATCTGCTGCATGGCCCATTGACGGCAGAGGGCGTCATCGGACTGGAAGGCTTCAAACGGCTTGCCCGGTTCCGGCAGCACCATGACACTCGGACCTGCCGGCATCGAAGCACAACCGCCCAAAACCACCCCAACGAAGAATATGAGAATGCGTTTTAATTCCATGCTATCGTAACCTCCTTTATGGGTTGGGCGGGGTGGCATCCGGCACGACCTTCATCCATCCGGTCTCGCAGTTTTGGATATACGGATAGTAACCTTGCGGTTCCGGACAGTAGTACCAGTAAAGGTCTTCGTGTTGTTCGGGCTGTACATACACCGGCGGCGGCTGCTGGATGATTACCGGCGGTGGTGCATAGTAGGGGTAAATCTGCCACGGTACCATCACAAACGAGCCTCTCCAGTAAATACGCGGCCCCCGGTGGTCACGGCGCCACCGTCCCGGATGTTCCCATCCCCGATGTCCATGTCCGGCCTTATAGTGCGCGCTGACAGAGACGCTTGTTTTTTGCGCATATCCTTCAAATGGGCTGTTGAAAAGCATTGTAATTGCTAAAAAAACCGCAAAGAGAAGTTTTTTCATTTTTCCCCTCACCTTTCGAAGTGGTTTTCGAACTGACACTGAATTTTAACAAATTAGACGCATGCGATTCATAGAAGGTTTACAGAAAAAAGGGTTATTTTCATTTATTTTGGTTTCCCTTTTTTCCCGATATAAAGGAACTTTTTCTCGAATTGCCAATTATTTGACGCTGGACGATTTCAAATGGCATCACCGAATCTTTTGACTGGTCCTAATAACTGGTAATTAAACGTTTTTTTTTTACAATGCCCTGGCATATAGTTTGCAATTCGCTTCATGTTCAATAAACCGCGATGCACATCGCGCAAATATCTGGATGAAGATCCCGTCCAATTCAATAACCAAAAAATTGGGGAATGAAGGTATGCTATTTAGCCAAGACAGCGAGGTAAAAACTGGAAGCGAAGAATCCGGCGCCGGTGAAAATACGGAGAACCCACCACAACCCGGCGAGACTCAAATCAAACAGGAAGTCTCAGCAGCCGATGTGTCTGGCAAGACGATTATCGCCGTCGGCGGCGCCAAAGGCGGAGTCGGCAAATCAGCACTTGCGGCCAACCTGGCGGTCGGTTTGTCTCTTTTAGGACAGGAAGTGGTGCTGGCGGATCTCGACCTGGGCGGTGCAGATGTGCATCTTTATCTGGGAGTTAAATCGCTCCCAAAGACCTGGAACGATTTTCTGGATAGGAAAGCAGATTCACTCGAGGCAATTATAACGCCCACCGCGTTTCAAGGCTTGAAGCTGATCGGCGGAGATTCCTCGAGACTGGGCAGCGAAAACCTCCCGTATGCCCAGAAGCGTAAGATTATGCGGCATTTGCAAGAAATGGAGGGCGATTTCCTGATTCTCGATCTCGGCGGCAATTCATCTTACAATGTACTTGATTTCTTTCTTTTTGCCGATCACAAGATTGTCATTAGCGGCACAGAACCCGCTTCGATTTTAGACAGCTATAGTTTTGTAAAGGTATCCATTTACCGGTTTTTGGAACGGTCTTTTTCGGAATACAATTCACTCAAAGAGCTTGCACTGAAATTCAAAAATGGCTCATGGGAGCAATCAAATGGTCTTTCTCTGGATTTTATTTTTAAAGCAGTGCGCGAGAGGGATGCAGATGCTTACAATAATATAATGAAGAGCTATGAGCAGTTCCGCGTCTCCCTTGTAATAAATATGGCCGAAAATCGTAAAGATTTTCAAATTGCGGAATCGATGCAACGGGTTTTGAAAGAGAAATGTTTTCTGAATGTCGGGGTTCTGGGAACGATACCGTTCGACAAGCTTGCCCGTAGAGCCGCCCGAAGTTTTACCCCCATCATTGTTGAGTATCCACGATGTCAACCCAGCAAGGCCATTCATCAGATGCTGGCAGCGCTTCTTCTGGATCGAGATCAGAGTTTGAGCCGCGCTGATCTGCTCCAGAAAACCAATCAGATGCGCAACGAAGCCAAAGATCGAATCAGTTCAGAGACAATGACCCTGGACGGATTAACAATAAGCCAGATAAACGATGTTTACGACCGGGTCCCGAGACTTCGCCAAAGTTTCCAGAGGATTTTGAACATTGTGACAACCTAAACCTGACTGGAAGTGGTCTCAAAATGTCAGATTGCCTTCGAGAGCCCCCGCAAGAAGCGGGATTTCGCTTCAAATCTTAATATATCAGGGAACTCAAAAGGCGCAGGCAGATGAAAAAGCGGAGTCCGCCACATATTCTGGTGGATGCGCATTTCAATGCGCGGGGCAACGCAGCGATCGGACGATAGATGGGGTTTTGAAACCACTTCCGGTGATGAAGGAGCGAGCGCATGCTAAACACGAAAAAAAATTTTACCAACGGCAAAAAATCCGGTTCCGCAAAGTTTTTCGAACTGCAGAATTACTCAAAAAATTCAAGCCATTCAGTCAGTAATGCAAAAACAATTATCGGCAAAGATATTTCCATTGAAGGAGACATCCGCGGCAATGAGCATCTGGTCATTGACGGGTCGGTTAAGGGAAACATCGAGATGGCGGCGCACAACTTTACCCTGGGTCCGGATGGGAAGGTAGAGGGTGAAATTCATGCCCAGAACATCAGCATTAGCGGCAGGATGAAGGGCAATATCAAGACACCGGGCAAGATTGAAATTACCAAAGAGGCTGATTTTCGGGGTGACATTTGCGCAAAAAGCATCGCCGTCGAAAATGGGGCCTTTTTCAAAGGAGCGGTCGAACTCATTAATGAACCGCCGCAACAGTCATTTTCAACAGAAGAATCGGCAGTCAATAAAGCCGAAAGCGCCAGCTAGCAGAAAAGATGACCGGCCTGCCATATGGGGCCCGGTCCGCTAGGCGACGGGCTGTCGCCCCAATCCGTTTAGATTGAGTGAAAATGGGCTTGGGGCAACAGCCCGTTAATATTTGAACCCTCCAGTTATCCATTCCCGTCCCTGTCCCCTTTTTCTTTGTTATTCTCAAGGTATTTGTGCTTGACGTTGCAACCGGATAATGCCAAGAATTTTGTATCAACACCGGAGGAGATATGGCTAAAACGGCTAAAATAATATTATTCGTTCTTTTGGCTTTGTTTATTTTAGCATATATCTTTCGTCAGCTTTCCTGGAACTAATTGACTATCACAGTCACGTATTTCTGCCCCCCCACTTGGTAAAAATCCTCATATTGGGTAAAATACGATCAAATACTGTCAACTGATGTAAAAATAGAAAATAATTACATATCGTTAAAGCTATATTTGTTGACACCTGCAGCCGGGCTGCACTATAAAGTGTCATTGCCCGCCTTGAGCCCGCCTGTCGTCTTTAATCCGAAATTTCGAGTCATTGAAATCATTTAATGATGAAAACCTCCTGGAAATTTAAGAAATGGCTGAATCTGTTTTTTCTGGGTTTGGTCATCGTGCTCGTTCAACTGGTGCACGCCGGCGCAGCGGATCTTATCATCGGGGATATGCCGGATGAGGTTTTTAAGATAGATGCCGGAACCAGTTTTTCTCATACGGGAAATATCTTTATTGTCGGGAACGGTTCCCTGCTCGTCAACGGCACCCTGAATCTGACCGGCACCGTTTATGTGGGAGGCTCCGGGGATTTTACCGTCGACGGCGGGCAGTTCCACCTGATGGGAGATTACACCAACATTGTCGGGTATCAGAACGGGCGGATCATTTTTCGCAACAATGCTCTGCTGCATTATGTGCAGACTTATGTGAGTCAGCACAATATTATTTGTGGGGAAAATGCGCAGGTGGAGCTGAGCGACTCCTTTGTCAGTGCCGACGGTTCCTCGGAGGCGATTGTTATGGGGGGAAATTCCTCCTACCATGCGGTCAACATGACCTGCCCGGACTGGAAAACCTGGTATCTCAGCGGGCAGACATCGCTGACGCTGGAAAACGTGAATATCGGTGGAGATGTCGTCTTTTATGACAGCCCCACCATGCGCTTTGTGGATACGGTGGGAGTTATGCCCTGGCTTTTTTTTGACGACGGCGCCGTGGTGGATTACCAGTTTCCCGCCGGTTTTCCAACCCATCCGGCTGCGCCGATGACCCTCACCTTTGATGATTCCCTTCCCGGTGTCTCGGGCATCCCCTGGTCGATCACCATGGAAAATTGCACCTATGTGGCCTGGGGCATCAACCCTTATCCCGGAAGCGATGTCACCGTGCGCAATTCTGACCTGGCCATGCTCCTGTTCAGATTTGTCGGGTCCGGCCAGTCGCAGCTCCAGGGAATCATGCAAAATGACGCCTACTATGATGATTTGACCGTCCCCATTTCCGATCGGCATTTACGTCTGCTGAATACGTCGGTCACCTGGTGGAAGATTGACGTCATCGAAGGGCACGACTTAACCGCCGATTCGATCATCTTCAGCGAGATGATGGTCAAAGAAAACAGCCGGGCGCTTCTGAGCAACTCGATCTGTGAGGGACAGACCATCCATCTGGGCGCATTGCATGATGCCTTTGTGGATTTCCGGGACGGTGAGGTGTGGTCGTATGTCTCGGTATGGGATAACGCGACCATGATTTTGCGCAACAGCGTGGTTGATTTCCGCAAAGGGCAATACACCTATCAAACCCGCAATATTGCCCACAACAATGGGCGGCTTTATTGCCTGAATACGACCTTTGGCTATGAGACCGACCCTTCGGAATCCGAGCCCGAGGCGGTCGACGCCGCCCTGACCCTGTTTCTCAAGCTGGACGGACCGGCCACGGCGCAACCGGGCCAGGTCGTTGAAATCCGGGGTTCCGCCTGGATCAAAACCGGACCGCTCAGTCCGGTTTCTTTCAATTCCTATGAGCTGTCCGTCACTCCGGTGGATTTCACGGACTGGCAGATAATCGAAAATTCTGCAAGCCCGGTAAACAACGGCGTTCTCGGAACCTGGGACACCTCTGGTTTGCAAAGTGGTTCTTATCGGGTGCGGGTAACGCTCTGGGTAAACGGCGATGCGGGCGCCGTCTATCCGACCGATGAATTTCCTGCTGAAATGGTCATTCAGCTCAATAATTCGGGCGGCGGCGGTGGCGGAGGGTGTTTTGTCTCCGCACTATTTGATTGAAAAGAAAAGTTTACTTCTAGTCAAACAAATATGTTTTTTTGATACATGCCCGCAGGCGCCGTCTGGCCCGATGGGATATAACCCAGTAATTGGTCGATGTAATATTTAGATCCTCGCAGATTTCTCTGGTGCTGAGTCCATCGATTTCTCGCATGATAAACACTTTCGACCAACGGCCGGGAAGCTCAGACAGACATTTATACAGCATAACCATAAACTCTTTATGCGTATAAAGTTTCATCGGCGTGTCAGTGCATTTGCAATCGAGAAGCGGCAATTCTGCCTGCCCGCTAAAATTGCCGTCAATCACATGATCCAAATACTTTATTTCGACGCTTCTTCGCTCCTTTGCTTTTTTACGAATGAGATCCACCGACTTGTTTTTGAGGATGGCAGTCAGCCAGGTGCGCAGCGTTGAATGGCCATTAAAATTTTTATAGGCTCCCAGCGCTGCAAGAAATGTTTCCTGGACAAGGTCTTCGGCGGCGATGGAATCCCTTACCCGGAACAAAGCAAACCGGTACAGGAAATCACCGTATAGATCCATCCATGTTTCCGGATTATGTAAACGTTCATCCATTGCTACATTCGATCGGCGGTATCAAAAGGATCCCAGGCCTTTTTCATCATCTGTATTTTGTCGCGATGCATCATTTGCATTTCACCGCTGTCTTTCATTGTCATTTCCTTCAGCACCTGGCTGGTTTCCATAAGCAGTTCGCTTAATTTTACCTGAGCTTCCGGTGTCAGTTTGCCGCTGCTGCTTTGCTTCGACCAACGGGCCAGTTGATCGGCAACTTCATTCAGGTTCGTCTGCATTGTCTGATCTCCGGCAATTGCGGGCCCGCCACAGATCATCACTGTAAAAATGGCAATGAATACAAACATGGACAGTTTTCGGTAATTTTTAGTTGTTCTTTTCATGGTGTGCCTCCTTTTCTGAGTTTGATGCATTGATTGCCTTTTGGGGAAACATAAGCGGTTTAATTCACGGGATCATCACGAAATTATAACTTTTCTGTAACAACTGCATCGAGTATTTGTAATTTTTCAGCATATGATTTATTTTAGTCTTACTGTTCGCCATCGCCTTTGAACTGTGACACTTAAATAAAGCCAGCTATGTCGAAAAAAATATTAATCATTGAAGACAACCGTGATCTTGCCCGGCTTTTGCAGGGCCATCTTCGCGATTTGGCGTATCAGGTCGATATCGCATTTGACGGCAGTTCCGGGTTTGCCAGGGCCGATTCCGATAATTACGATTTGGTTATTCTGGATTTGATGCTGCCGGACTTGGACGGCATTGAAATCTGCCGGCGGCTGCGGCGCAAATCCTCTTACGTGCCGATTTTAATGCTCACGGCCAAGTCTTCGGAAATGGACCGGGTGGTGGGTCTTGAAATCGGGGCGGACGATTACGTTACAAAGCCGTTCAGTATCAGGGAGGTGCTGGCACGGGTAAAGGCCATTTTGAGGCGCGTAGAAGAGCTGACAGCCGGGGGCAAAGCGGATATGCCGGCTGTCATTCGGGCCGGGGGCATCGTTATCGATCCGGAAAAAAGAAGCGCGACCCTCGAGGGCAAGCCCGTTGAACTAACGGCAAAAGAATTCGACCTGTTGATGCATTTTGCGCGCAATCCCGGTAAAGTTTACACGCGATCCCAGTTGCTGGACACCGTCTGGGGGTATGGGCATGACGGATACGAGCACACGGTCAATTCGCATATCAATCGGCTGCGGACCAAGATCGAAAAGGATCCCGCAAAGCCGGCATATATCAAAACGGTATGGGGGGTCGGTTACAAGTTTATGGATACCGAAATTTTAAAAGAGCGTCATTGATGGTTAAATCACTGTACACAAAACTTGCAATTGCCTTATTTATTCTGTTTTGCCTGCTGGGCGTATCTATTTTCATTTTAACCCAATTTACCTCGGAAATGTACCAGCAGGAGGTTATCCAGAAACTTAACAGGAATTTGGCCAGACAAATTGTTGCGCAAAAGAATCTCATTGAAAATGAGCGAATCAACGAAAAGGGTCTCAAAGATATCTTTGAAATGCTGATGGTGGTAAACCCCAACATTGAAATTTACCTCCTCGATCCCGCCGGTAAAATTTTAGCGTTCTCAGCACTACCCGGCAAAGTTAAACAGGACCGGGTTGATTTGGCGCCCATTAAGAAATGGTTCGATGATGCCGTTGTTTATCCGCTAAGCGGTGATGACCCGCGCAACCCCGGGAGAAAAAAAGTCTTCTCCGTGGCCCGCATCCCGGAACAGGGGCGGCTTCAGGCCTATCTCTACATTATACTCAGCGGGGAAATATTTGACAGCATCGCCCAAAAATTAAAGGGCAGCTACATTATGCAGCTAAGCGCCCTGTGGATCATGGCAAGTTTGCTCTTTGCCCTCATCACTGGACTGCTCTTGTTTGCCTACCTGACCCGACGGCTTAAACGCCTGGCCAGCGTTATGGATTCATTTGACATGGCGCAGACCACGACCCGATTGCAATCGATTCTCAGAGAAGACCGGCAGCACGGAGATGAAATCGACCGTCTGGCATATGCCTTTAAGAACCTGGTGGATCGGATTCAAAATCAGATGGAAAATATAAAACAGGCCGATACGTTGCGCAGGGAACTGATCGCCAATGTATCCCATGATCTGCGAACACCGCTGGCAACACTGCAGGGTTATGTTGAAACGCTTTTTTTAAGAAATGAAAGCCTGAGCGAAAAGGATCGAAAACATCACATCGAAATTGCCATTCAACATTGCAAGAGGCTCAGCAAACTTGTCGAAGAGCTGTTTGAACTGGCCAAGCTGGATTCCCATGAGACAAAGGTTCAGTACGAGCCGTTTAACATTAACGAGCTCGCCTGCGATGTGGTGCAAAAATTTGATCTATCCGCTGAAGAGAGGCAGATCTCCATTCAAATCGACCATAATCAAAACCTTCCGTTTGTCAATGCCGATATCGCCATGATCGAGCGGGTGATCGAAAACCTTTTGGATAACGCCGTGCGCCACACCCCTGAAGGGGGGTCCATTCGCTTCACCTTCAGTTTGCAAAATGGTGATATCGCCGTCTGCATTCGCGATACCGGCTGCGGCATCTCCGAAGAAGATCTGCCGTATATTTTTGACCGCTTTTATCAGAGAGACAGGCACAGGGAAAGCAAAACCGATCATGCCGGACTCGGATTGGCCATTGCCAAGCGTATCATCGAACTGCACAAAAAACAGATCCATGTCGAAAGCACGCCCGGCTCCGGCACCGCTTTCACCTTCCTCCTGACAGCCCATCCTGCGTCCTGACGGCATTGCGACCTTTCTTATAATTGTTACAGAAAAGTTATAATTTCGTGATGATCCCATGAATTAAACTGCTTATTGTTTCCCTAAAAGACAATCATAGACGCATCATCCACAATACGACGAACCACTTAAAGATCATATAAACGAAGAGGTGGCCATGAAAAAAAGACGCCAGTTCATTAAGCTGTCAATGGGGTATTTCGCCGGTCTGGGGATTTTATTCAGTCCGCTTGCCCCGGGAATTCGCTGGGTCTGGGCCGGGGCTAAAAAAATAGTCCTGCCCAGAGAAACCCCGATGAAGACACTGGTCGGCAAGGATCCGGTTGACCTGGACACCCGAAATTTAGATCCGACCCCGATAGAAGAATTTGGAACCATGGGGTTGCGCAACCATCAGGTCGATTTGAACCAATGGCAGCTTGAAATCGGCGGCCGGGTACAACGTCCTCTCAAACTCGGATATTCTCAAGTCACTGAGATACCGTCGGTCACCAAAGAGGTGCTTTTGATCTGTCCAGGAGTTTTTGCCTACCACGCCCGCTGGGAAGGGGTCTCCGTGGCCAGACTACTCGAAATGGCCCGGGTCAGCTCGGAGGTCACGCATGTCTCTTTCAGCGGCCCGGCGGGAACATATGAAAAAACCGAACGATTCCCCATAGAAGATATCCGCTCAGACAAAGTCTTTTTGGCTTATAAAGTGAACAACGAGGCCTTGCCCCAAAAGCATGGTTTTCCGCTGCGCGCTGTGGCAGAAGGATATTATGGCAGCGACTGGGTCAAGTATGTCTATAAAGTGACGGCCCATAAATCCTGATCATCTGTGACGCAGGTGCGGGGAGGTAAGCAAAATGATCCGAAAAAAGCAATTGACCGCGGCAGGGCTGTTAGCCCTTGTTTTGATCTCCGCCATCTTATTTGGCGACAACCTATGGTCGAGTTCTGAAAATCCGAATGAGTCAAAGGTCGTTTTTTTTGTAAGTTGATACGATGTGGGCGCATCAGTCCTGGATGGACTGAAAGGCATAAAGCGGGTTACCAATGGATTTCGTAATTTCAGGGAAATCAACACCGTCTGGTATGACCCGACAGTCATCGGCATTGCTGAGATGGAACAGGCCCTGAAAGATGCGGGAACTTACCTGGGAACTGCAAAGTGATCAAATTTTTTCCGTCCCGCGAAATACCCGGAAGCCATAAACCGCGAGCGCGGCGACCTTTAGAACTTCTAAAACGACGTAAAGGCTGTGCAGAGAAGATGGTGCCGGCGTTTGCCCCTGAAGAATTAGCCCGACCCTGTCATCCAGCAACGGTAACAGCCAGAACGTTTGCAAAGCAACAGACAACCATACCACCGCAGGCAGGATCACCCAGCGGTCTCTTTGCCTGATCATTACGACCAAAATTGCCAGCGCAATTGCCAGGGCGCATTCGACCTTGTTAAATACGCCAAAAACGTGGCGGCCGATGTCCAGGCCAATTTCAAGCGTGACGCTGGGGGCCATAAATTTTACGGGGGTCTCCAAAAAGGATATGCCCAGGATCATACCCAGCCAGATCATGCTGATACATGCGATCAATCGCTGAAAAAACATTTTTCTGCTTTCCTGCAGGGCAAGAGATTGTTACATTATAACGAGCAGCAACCGACCATTAAATATTAAGCATTCTTTGGTCCCCTGTCCAAGAACCCTGTATCTGACTCAGATAAATACGCTTGACAACTGTCACGTGACAGATTTCAATCGTAGAAAGGATGGATCAAAATGGCTATCCGCATTGTTCAGCTTGGCTCCCCCAGGGAAGCGGATGAAGGGCTTCGCGTGGGGACGGTTCGCCGGCCGCCGCGGGGTGTTCCCAAGTCGGAATACGCCAAAAAAGACTTCTATGACGTTTGGCTCCCCAATCTGTCGCCCAGCCCGGAGTTGATCAAGCAGGGCAAATCGGCCGAAGACGACCGCTCATGGGCTTTGTTTAAAAAGAAGTTTCGTGCGGAAATGAGTGCGCCTGAGGCGAGCCGGGTTTTAGATCTGCTGGCGGCGCTCTCCCACCGGACGCAGCTGTCTGTCGGCTGCTACTGCGAAGATGAAAAAAGATGCCATCGATCCATTCTCAAAGCGTT
>JGI2160J19893_10000234_pt1 | contig 18968 bp, 16 predicted proteins | sample DeeMarSeWOR28_12_FD_19893 | JGI IMG/M metagenome (IMG submission 19893)
CAATGGGGCGCAACTTAATAACTTGAGCGCAGCCGCGCGCGCCGCTGTTTACGTTCATGCGACGGCGGCGGATCTGGCCAGTATTGATCATGGCGAGCGTGGTCTGTTGGCTACCGACTTGTTGCCCTATATTCGTTATCTGGTTAATCCTGCATGAATGATGTGAGTGAACGCTATCTGCCAGATGAAGCAGCTACCCTGCAATTTGGGCAGCAATTTGCGCAGCATTTGCTGGGAGGCTGCATTGTTTATTTACATGGTGAGCTGGGTGCGGGGAAAACCACTTTGGTGCGCGGTATCCTGCAGGGCCTGGGTCATCAGGGGAGAGTGAAAAGCCCCACTTATACCCTGGTGGAAACCTATCGATTAGCAAAGCTGAGCGTATGTCATTTTGATCTGTATCGGCTGGCGGACCCTGAAGAACTCGAATACATGGGGATTCGCGATTATTTTTCCGAGGCAACGATCGTGTTAATTGAATGGCCGGAACGTGGCCAGGGTTTATTACCCGCGGCGGATATCGACATCAATCTTGCATATCAGGATCAGGGGCGCTTGCTGTCCTGCTCTGCGGGCAGTGCGAGAGGCAAAAACTGTCTGCAGTGGCTGTTGGAAGCCTGATTGAAAAATTCAGGTAATATTGATACTTGAATGGCGAACTTATGTTGTTACAATCACTTTATCGTCTATCCTTATGTTAATAAAGTAAATATTGGTTAGGGCGCTATGCGCTAAGTGCTTGTATTTGTATTATATTCACCCTGAATTGGACGTTTAAAGGGCTAAGAGATTCTGATCCGGCGCTATGAAAATTAAACATTTTGCGTTGTTACTCTGCTTCTTGTCACCCGCGTTCGCGCATGCGGCGCAAGTCAATGCCGTACGTATGTGGTCCAGTCCCGAAGGCACGCGGGTGGTATTCGACGTGGACCGCAAGGTCGAGCACAACGTCTTTGTCTTGCAAAACCCTGATCGTGTGGTGATTGATCTGGAGCGCACGCGTTTTGCCAGGCCCGTAACCGCGCTTGATTACAGTGAAAGCCTGGTCAAAGGCATACGTACTGGCACGCATGAGAACAATAATCTGCGTGTGGTATTGGACATGAAATCGCATGTGGCGCCAAAAACCTTTCTACTCAATCCTACCAAGCAATACGGCTATCGCCTGGTTGTTGACCTGGAATCTGTTAACGGACAGGTTGTGACACCGGCGCCAGATCCTGCCCCTGCTTCCCGTTCATCATTGCCGCAGCAGGGACGCGACATTATCGTTGCNATTGACGCCGGCCACGGTGGTGAAGATCCAGGGGCGATTGGGCAGCGTGGTACGCGAGAAAAAGATGTGGCGCTTTCCATCGCGCGTAAGCTGGAAGCATTGCTACGCCAGGAACAAGGCATCAAACCTGTGTTGATCAGAAGCGGTGATTATTACATTAGTCTGCGCGGGCGCATTCGCAAAGCGCGTGAACATAAGGCGGATTTATTTATTTCCATCCATGCGGATGCGTTTCGTAATGGCAGGGCCAAGGGTGCGTCGGTGTATGTGTTATCTCAGCGGGGCGCCAGTAGTGAAGCCGCGCGCTGGCTGGCCGCATCCGAAAACGATGCCGACCTGATTGGCGGCGTGAGCCTGGATGANAAGGATGATTTACTGGCATCGGTCCTGCTCGACTTGTCACAGAATGCTACCCTGGCAGCCAGCATGGACATCGGGGACCGGATTTTGGGTGAGTTAAAACGCATTGGACATGTACACAAACGGCAGATTGAGCATGCGGGATTTGTCGTGCTGAAAGCGCCGGATGTGCCGTCTATCCTGGTGGAAACCGGTTTTATTTCCAATCGCCAGGAAGAAAGCCAATTGCGCAGCCAACGTCATCAGCAGCGAATCGCAGCGGCCTTGTTGCAGGGTATTAAACGTTATTTCAATGACAATCCACCCGCGGGAACCTTGTTGGCGTCTGCCAGCAAACGGCAGCATTTGGTTGCTGAAGGGGATACGTTATCCAGTATTGCACGTCAGTATCGTATTAGCCCGCATCAACTGCAGTCTGTAAATGGCCTCAGCAGCGACAAGATAAAAGCAGGTCATACCCTCATAATTCCTATAGTAGGCGGAAGCTAAAAAAATCCCCTCCACAAGCTCGATCTTGATCTATTATTAAAATTCTGTGTCCTGTTCCACGAATAGCCTGGCCTGGATTTTCTAAACCTGAGGCGATACAAACGATATGCGAAATGTTACCGGCAGACTAAACCGCATACTGGTACTGGTTGCGATTACGTGTGCAACTATGTTCGCCAGTGTGGCAAGTTACGCAGAACAGGAGCCTGTCTATAAGATCGGTGTGCTTGCCTTTCGTGGTGAGGATAAAGCTCTTAAACGCTGGTCACCCACCGCAGAATACCTTAACCAGCAAATAGGTGGGGCTGACTTCATTGTCGTTCCCCTCGACCTTGAGCAGTTGCGGCATGCCGTCGAAAAACAAAAAGTGGATTTCGTTATCACTAACACCGGCCAATATGTGGAACTGGAAGTGTTTTATGGAGCGGCGCGTATTGCTACCGTAAAGAATAATATCAATGGCGAGGTGTCCACATCATTTGGTGCAGTGATTTTTACCCGTGCTGATCGTGACGATATCAATACCATTGAGGATATTAAGGGTAAACGCTTCATGGGTGTTAAACGCACCGGCTTTGGTGGTTTCCAGATGGCGTGGCGCGAGATGCTGGAACATGATGTGAATCCGTTTAAGGATCTTGCCAGTCTAGAGTTCAGTGGTTTTCCTCAGGATGACGTGGCCTATGCGGTACGTGATGGGCTGGTTGACGTGGGCACTTTTCGCAGCGAAACCCTGGAGCAAATGGCGGAAGAGGGGAAAATACGATTGAATGAGTTTAAGGTTTTGCATCCGCAACGCTATTCTAGCTACAACGTGCTACTCAGCACACGCCTTTATCCAGTGTGGCCGTTTGCCCGTCTGAATCACACCTCACGCGAACTTTCGGAAAAAGTAGCCAGTGCATTGTTGAATATGCCGTCGGATAGCGAGGCGGCTATCTCCAGCGAAATCATGGGCTGGACCATTCCAGTGGACTATCAATCGGTGCACGAAATGATGCGTGAATTGCGCGTGGGTCCCTATGCCGGTTTGGGTGAATTAACATGGGCCAACCTGATTAAACGTTACTGGATGTGGATTACCGCGATTAGCATTACTTTAATGCTACTCAGTGTCGTGACATTTACCTTGCGTAAAACCAATTACAAATTACAGGCAACCCAACGTGAGCTGGAAAAACACCAACAGGAGTTAGTGGATACCGTGCATGCCCGTACAGCGGATCTGGTGGTAATGCGTGATCAGGCGCTGGCAGCCAGCGAGGCGAAAAGTCTTTTCCTTTCCAAGGTCAGTCATGAATTAAGAACTCCGCTCAATGCCATCATCGGCTATACGGAAATTATTTTTGATGAACTTAAGGGAGGCAATCGGCGCATAGACATTCAGGATGTGGATAAGGTGCGTATATCGGCCCTGCATCTATTGAGTATTATTACCGATTTGCTGGATATTACCCGCCTGGAAAAAGGCACAGCGCATGTTGTTAAATCGACGTTTAGTATTTCCCAGATGATCGGCGACGTCATGAGTCGTGCTCAACCCCTGGCCAGAAAAAATGGTAACCGGATCGAAATCCGCAATCACCTTGGCCATGATCAGGTCGAAACTGATAAAGGTCGCCTGCAGGATGCTCTCGACCATGTGCTGGACAATGCCTGTAAGTATACCAGCGAAGGCGTGATCACCATCGATATCGAACAACACAAAGATGGGGATAATACCTGGCTGGATTTTCGGATCATTGACAATGGTATCGGTATTTCCCTGGAGCAACAGGAAAGAATATTCAATGTTTTCGTGCAGGGCGATGATTCTAGCACCCGGCGCTTTGATGGACTGGGATTGGGTCTGGCAAAAAGTCGGGGTTACTGCCGCCTGATGGGGGGTGACATCACCTTCACTACTGAGGAAGGCAGGGGTTCGGAATTTGTGATATCCATTCCTGTTAGCGTGGTGAACGAAACCCACTATCAAGCATCCGCCTGACAGTATCCGCCTCAGGATAGTTAAGCGACTTCAAATAAGCAGCCTATCTGGCTGAAAGACCAACTGTTTTCCCTTTGTTTAATAATCAGGATTCGATGGTATAATGGCGCTCCCGGCGCGCCGCAGCGTCTGCAGTAATCAATAAAACGACAATATAATAATGAAAGTAATAGTAACGCTGTAACTGGCAAGGCACATCACCCTATGGCAAATCCTGAAATGATCGATACCATCGAGTCGCTGCAAAACTCGCTAAGTAATATCAAGGTGTTTACCGTGGTGCCCATGGGGGTCTTGATGATTGTGTATTTTTTCAGTTTTGCCACAGCGATTGACCGGGGCATGTACGGCGTGCTGGTTTTTGAAATCGTGACCACCATTCTGTTTGTCTTCGCTATTATTTTTATTAACAAGTTTGCCTTTGTGCTATTGAAAATGCGATATAAGAACAAGGCGCCTTACAACAGCGTACTGGCATATGTCGATTATTCAGACCTGGCGGGCAAGCCGGAAGAGGTTTCCAAAGCAATCGAAAACCGTCGCCATCAGCACAGTTAGTTCAGGACTCAGTTGAACCAGGAAAATTATTTTGAAATCAGAAAAAAAATATCAAGGTATTAACAATGATCTGTACGGTGGCATGACGCATACAGGATCGATTATTAAAGACGCCTGGTTGTTTGATCTACTTTCCGAAGAAGAGACCTGTGAAGGCTGGACGGCCGGTCAAATTCAAACGTTGTATGAACAAGTCTATGCCGCCTGGGAACCCTATGGCCATATGGTAAACTGCCTGCCTGACGAATTGAAACAGCGTCATCAGCAAATTCACGAAGCGGCAGTCAAGCGTGCCCGCGAGTTGGGATGGGATCCTGATTTGTCGAATGAAATGTAATGAACGATGCCGTGCGCCGCTTCTTGGTCGCTCATTACTCTGTATCTGGTTTATGCTCAATTGAATAGCACGCACTAAAAAGCGTAAGGTAAAAGTATTAAAATCCAGTATCCACTGAAGTAGTGGATATAGTTAATCAATTTCAATAGTCCATGGTCAGCAGGGCATTTTTATTAATCATTAATCGCGGATCAGTCCCAAGCTAAATGTCTGAAACTCTGGAAAGGCCTCGTATTCATGTCCTGTCTTCCCACCTGGCCAATCAAATTGCGGCCGGCGAAGTTGTAGAACGCCCATTATCGGTTGTTAAAGAACTTGTTGAGAACAGTCTGGATGCACAAGCCACTGCCATCGATGTGGAAGTGGAACAGGGCGGTATTCGCCTAATTCGTATTCGCGATAACGGGTGCGGCATTCATGAAGACGATCTGACGCTGGCATTAACCCGTCATGCCACCAGCAAGATTAATAACAGCGATGATTTGCTGCGCGTAAATAGCCTGGGTTTTCGCGGCGAGGCCTTACCGAGTATTGCTTCTATCGCCAGGGTCACTTTGCGTTCCCGATTTGACGGCAATGACCATGCGTATCAGGTTAAAGCCGACGGTAGCGATCATGTCAGCGCAGTAGAACCGGTCGCCCATCCGCAGGGCACTATGGTGGAAGTGCATGATTTGTTTTTTAATACGCCCGGTCGGCGCAAGTTCCTGAAGACTGAAAAAACGGAATTCGGCCACATCGAATCCAGTTTAAAGCGTATTGCGCTGAGTCGATTCGATGTGGCGTTTTCCCTGACCCATAACCAGCGCGCCGTATTCAAGTTACCCAAAGCGGATTCCGAACCGCAACGGCTAAAACGCGTGGGTCAGATCTGCGGGCAGGGTTTTGTGGAGCACGCTTTGCAGATTGATTTTTCTGCGGGTGGTTTGCGCTTGTGGGGCTGGATTGGGTTGCCCACGTTTTCCCGTAGCCAGGCGGATATGCAGTATTTTTATGTCAATGGTCGTGCCGTCAAGGACAAGGTTGTTTCACATGCGATTCGTCAGGCGTATCAGGATGTGTTGTTTCACGGGCGTCATCCAGTATTCGTATTGTATCTCGAGATTGATCCCATATTAGTGGATGTCAATGTGCATCCTACCAAACACGAAGTGCGTTTTCGCGATAGCCGTTCCGTGCATGAATTTATCTATCGCATCGTGCACGATACCATTGCCGGTGCATCACCCGGCGACCAGGCGTCAGCGAATCTTGATCGAGAGCCTTTGAACTCAAACAACTTTAGCGAAGCTCCTGGATCCGTTACGAATGACAACATGCGTGCAGCGAATCAGCAGTGGTTTCGCTCACCTCCGGCCCAGCACGTTATGCCACTCATGGTGAAAGAGCAACTGGCTGACTACGCAGCGCTGTATGGGCGTATTGATTCACAAGACATGGAAGCAGCTTCCGCCGAGCAGGTGCCGCCGCTCGGTTATGCACTGGCGCAAATCCAGGGGGTGTATATTCTGGCGGAAAACTCCCAGGGACTGGTGATAGTCGATATGCACGCGGCGCACGAACGTATTACCTACGAACGCCTGAAAAGTGCGTTTGACGAAAACAGTGTGCGCTCCCAACCATTGCTGGTGCCCATCAGCATTGCGGTATCAGAAACAGAAGTGAAGCTGGCGGAACAATATAAAGATATTTTTGAGTCGCTGGGATTTTTGGTGGAGCCCATGGGTAAGGAGGCGCTGGCCATTCGTCAAGTACCATCAATGCTGCGGGAAGCCAATGTAGAGAATCTGGTACGCGATGTGCTGTCCGATATTGTTGTGCATGGCGACAGTCAGCGCATCCGCCAGCAGATTAACGAAATCCTGGCTACCATGGCCTGTCATGGTTCGGTGCGTGCGAATCGTAAATTGACCGTGCCGGAAATGAATGCCTTATTGCGCGATATGGAGCACACCGAGCGCAGCGGTCAATGCAATCACGGCCGCCCAACATGGATACAGCTGGACATGCCGCAGCTCGACAAAATGTTTTTGCGTGGCCAGTAGTGTTCTCCTCTAAACTACTCAACTTGATGGTATGAATCACCCGGTATCTTCTTCGCAAACACCATCCGTGTCTGACAATAACGCAACGCCAAATACCGGCATTGTCTTAACGCAGGGTAAATTCACCTGGCAGAACATCTTTGCGTATGCTCGACAATATAAAAAGGAACTCTTGTCCGCCAATATTATTGCAGTGTTGGCGGTTATGGTCAGTATACCCATTCCCCTGTTAATGCCGTTGTTGGTGGATGAGGTGCTGCTGGATCAGCCCGGTCCGCTGGTGGCATTTACTGATCAGTTATTTCCTGCCAGCTGGCAGGGGCCTGCACTATATATTGTATTTATCCTGTTGCTTACCTTGCTGATGCGTCTTGCCATGTTGTCGTTAGGAGTGTGGCAGTTGCGAAAGTTCACCCTGATTGCCAAGGATATTACCTATCGTATTCGTAATGCGATTCTGATGCGCCTGCAAAACGTGTCCATGTCATCGTTTGAAACCATGGGCAGTGGCAGTGTCACATCCCATCTGGTGACCGACGTCAACGCCATTGATGATTTTATTGGTAACACCATCAGTAAGGCTATCGTCGCAGGACTAAGTATCGTGGGTATTGCTGCGATCCTGCTGTGGATGCACTGGCAGCTGGCGTTGTTCATTTTATTAATGAATCCGCTGGTGATTTATTTCACCGTGGTGCTGGGTAAGCGCGTCAAGAAACTCAAGAAGAATGAAAACACGGCGGTCGAATTGTTTCAGCAATCCTTGACGGAAACCCTGGACGCCATTCAGCAGATTCGTTCCGCCAATCGCGAACGCCATTACATCCGGGATGTAATTGATAAAGCGCGCTCGGTAAAAAGTCATGCTGCCGAGTTTTCCTGGAGAAGCGATGCTGCCAATCGGTTTTCCTTCGGGATATTTTTGTTTGGTTTTGATGTGTTCCGCGCGCTGAGTATGTTGATGGTGGTGTATTCAAATCTCAGCGTCGGGCAAATGATGGCGGTGTTCGGNTACCTCTGGTTTATGATGGCGCCAGTGCAGGAAATGTTAAACATCCAATATGCGTACTATGCAGCAAAAGCCGCGTTAAGCCGCATTAACGCATTGGTTGATCTGCCAGTGGAGCCGCAGTATGCGCACCACAAAAATCCCTTTAAAGATAAAAATACTGTCGCCGTACGCGTGGAAGACGTATCGTTTAGTTATCAACTGTCCGATCAGGCGCGCGCTTCGGAAACCGATGTCGAGAACAAGCTGGTGTTAAATAACGTCAACCTGGAAATCAGGGCCGGGGAAAAAGTCGCCCTGGTCGGTGCCAGCGGTGGCGGCAAAACGACACTGGTGCAGGTCATCCTCGGCTTATATCCACCACAGAAAGGTCAACTGTATTTTGATGACGTGCCAGTGACGGATATCGGTCTGGATGTGGTACGTGACAATGTGGCCACCGTTTTGCAGCATCCGGCACTGTTTAATGATACAGTACGGGTCAATCTGACCATGGGGCAAGAATGGCCGGATGAACGGTTGTATCAGGCGTTGGACATCGCCCAGTTGCGCGAGACCGTGGAAAAGTTACCACAAGGGCTGGATACCGTGATTGGTAAACAGGGAGTACGCCTGTCGGGCGGCCAACGGCAACGCCTGGCGATTGCGCGCATGGTATTGCTCGATCCCCGAGTGGTGATTCTGGATGAAGCGACATCGGCCCTGGACACGGAAACAGAATCCCGTTTGCATACCGCGTTGAATCGGTTTCTGGCCGGCAAGACCACGATTATTATTGCGCATCGTCTTAGCGCAGTTAAACAGGCGGACCGCGTTTATGTATTTGATGACGGCCGTATTATAGAAGAAGGGGTGCACGAGGAACTGATCAAGAGCGATGGTTTGTACAGCCGGCTTTATGGTAAACGGCAACAAGTTTAAGACTACTACGCGTCACTATTATTCAGGAATTATTCGGTAACTTTATGGAATCAGAAAAACTGCAGGAACCCATTGTCAAGATTCACGTTGATGAGTGTGAAGTCACCTTATTGGGAACGGCGCATATTTCACGTGCCAGCGCGGATAAGGTAAAAGAGATGTTACAGTCCGGTGACTTTGATTCCGTTGCCATTGAATTGTGTTACAGTCGCCACCGCTCCATTATCGATCCCGACGCCCTGGCCAAGATGGATCTATTTCAGGTGATTCGTGAAGGCAAGGCAACTATGGTGGCTGCCAGCCTCGCACTGGGTGCCTTCCAGCAGCGCATGGCGGAGAAACTCAATATCAAGCCCGGTGCCGAAATGCGTGCCGCGATCGAAGTGGGTGATCAGCTGAAAATGCCGGTGTTATTAATCGACCGCGAAATTGGTACCACGCTGAAGCGTGTCTATCGCCGGGTGGGTTTCTGGCAGCGCATGAACCTGATCGCCGGTTTGATGGCCAGTGTGGTATCGCGCCATGAAGTGAGTGAAGAGGAAATCGAGCGCTTAAAAGAAGGCGATATTCTGGAGTCGACATTCGCGCAATTTGCGGAAGAGGCCAAGGAGCTTTACACGCCGCTGGTTGATGAGCGCGATAAATTTATGGCGGCACGTATTAAGCAGGAAGTTCGTAAAGGCAGTCACCGCAAGATGCTGGTAGTGATTGGCGCAGGTCACCTCAAGGGTATCACGCATTATCTGCAAAACTGGGATGAGAGTATTTTGCAGGACAATGCGCAACCGGACACCCAGCAAGCCCGTCCTGTTGAAACCAAATCGATTGGCGCTGAAGCTCAACAATCAACGAAAGTCGCAGGCAGCAGTAGTCCCGACCCGGTTGCGGTGATCAATCACTTCAACTACATTCCGCCAACAAGTAAGTGGCCCAGGATTATTCCCTGGGCGATCGTGCTGTTGATCTTTGCCGGTTTCGCGTTGGGTTTTTCTCGTAGCCCTGATCTTGGTTGGCAGCTAGTGGCAGACTGGGTGATAATCAACGGTGGACTTGCCGCTATCGGCGCCCTGATTGCCCTGGCACACCCAATCACGATTATTGGCGCGTTCATTGCTGCACCGATTACCTCTTTAAATCCCACCATTGGCGCCGGCATGGTAACCGCGGCCATTGAAACCGGACTGCGCCGTCCGCGCGTGGAAGACTTCAGCCGTTTGCGTGCCGATACTACCCATTTGAAAGGGTGGTGGAGCAACGGTGTGACACGCGTACTGTTGGTCTTTCTGTTTAGTACCCTGGGCTCAGCAGTGGGTACCTATCTGGCAGGTTTCCGCATATTGGAACGCCTCGCATCCTGATTTATTTGTTTCTCCTTTCCAAACAAATCCTGGCAAGCCACTTCAAAATCGCTGGTTACGCTATAGATGACGTGTATTCGCACGTCTCGTGACCAAATTTCTTTCCAATCTCTCAACCCTTAAGCGTGAATTAAGAATTTACCTGTTGATTAGATGAGATTTGGGAGTATAATCCCAATTCAAGGTTGGGAATTAAATCCCAAAAGTGATAAGAAATGAGTACAAGTAAATCACAACAAGCACTATGCAACGCAGTCTTTAAATTACTGCGCCCCCTTTGCCGACTGTTGCTGCGCAACGGGGTGCCCTATGGTGCTTTTACCGATATCGCAAAACGAGCATACGTCGACGTGGCCATGAACGAATTTGAAGTACCCGGCAAAAAACCTACCATTTCTCGCGCCTCAACCATTACCGGTTTGTCGCGCAAGGAAATCAAGCGGGTCATGTCCATTGATGATCCTAACGATAACGACATGGTGGCCCGTTACAACCGCGCCGCGCGCGTGGTTTACGGTTGGGTACACGATGCTTCTTATTCCACTACTGACGGTGAAACGGCGGAGCTGGCGTTTGAAAATGGCAATCCGTCATTCAGTTCACTGGTCAAGACTTACAGTGGCGATGTACCGCCACGGGCGATCCTCGATGAATTATTGCAAGTTGGTGTCGTAGAGAAAACCGACGCAGGAAAGTATCGCTTGTTAGAGCGTGCTTACATTCCCAAAGCCGGTGAAGCAGAAAAGCTGGCCCTGTTGGGACGAGATGTCGCCGGATTAATTGCCACTATGGACGCCAATATCCATAGGCTGAACGAAATTCCTTATTTTCAACGGAAAGTGTTTTACGACAATTTGCCGCAAGAAGCATTACCAAAATTACGAGCGCTATTGGCAGACAGGGGTCAACAACTGCTGGAGTTCCTGGATCAGTGGATGGCATCGCACGACCGCGATGTAAATCCGAATGTTGAGGGCTCAGGAAAAAAAGCAGCAGGTATCGGTATGTATTATTTTGAAGAAGAAATTTCCGAGGAATCCGAGGAGAAAGCGCAATGAGTTCCCTGTTTCAACGCCATCATTTATTAAAAATTGCAGGAGTAGCTGCAACAGCACTGTTGATTGGCTGCAGTGGTGGTGAGTCGGGTACTGGCATGCAGGCAAACAATCAGACCTCGGTGGGAGAGATCACCGGCTTTGGCAGTATTTACGTGAACGGCGTTAGGTATAACACAGATGGAGCAACAATCTATATTGATGACAACCCATCCTCAGAACAAAGTCTTGCTGTGGGCATGGTGGTGACTGTTGAAGGTAGCGTGAACAGTGATGGCTTGAACGGCACGGCGCTTACTGTTGCGACCCGCACTGAAGTGGAAGGCCTGGTACTGCAAAATGATATCGCGGTGAGCGGAACCCTTAACGTCATGGGACAGACCGTCAAGATCTCGAATGACACGAAATTTAAGTCCGCGGTGACCGGCATCACAGTGATCGATGACCTGGTTGCAAATAGCAGTGTTGTGGAAGTCAGCGGTTATTCCGATGGTCAAGGAAACATTTATGCGACTTACGTGAAAGCTGTGGCTAGTGGCGGAACTGCAGCTGAAGTGAAACTGTACGGAATTGTTAGAAATCTTTCCGGTGATGCGAATAGTGGTTCCTTCAATATTGGTAACACATCGATTCAGGTTAACTATAACAGTAATACGATTTTTGATGAAATGACGAGGAACGAATTTGTTGACGGCTTATTCGTTGAAGTGGAGAGTAGCAACTACACTGGCGGAGTCGTAATGGCATCGGTCATTGAAAAGGAAGACTTATACAGCGAAGGGTCCGGTACGCAACTGGAAGTTGAAGGTGTAGTGACTGATATTGCGAATATTGCCAACGGTGAATTTTCAGTAAACGGTCGGCTGGTGAAAATCGATGCGGGTACTAGCTTTGAGTACGGTAACCAAGCAGACATTCAATTGGAAGTGAAGCTCGAGGTAGAAGGAACAATTCAGGCGGATGATTCAATCCTGGCGGATGAAATATCTTTCCGTCTTGAATCAGACATGGAAATTGAGGGTACAGTAGCCAGCGTCGGAGACAATATGCTGACCATTGGTACTACAGTAATCATGGTCAATGAATTGACTTACTACGAAGACAAAACGGACGAAACCAACCGTACCTTCAATTTCAGTGACGTCATGCCGGGCATGGCGATTGAAGTAAAGTATTACGTTGATTCTGTGAGTGGTAACAACATCGCAACCAGCATCGATAAAGTGATGCTGGAAGAGTTGGAGCCATAGTCAGGATCAACTGATATCCGGGAGAAATGTAAGTAAAAGAGAAACAGCACCGCCATCAATATGAACAGTTTTGCTTATATCGATGGCCAGTGTTGAATGAAGTAGCGATGTTTCTGAGAAGAAGTAGTAGAAGCATCAACAGTGAGGTCGAATTTAAGGCAACTACAATAATTACCTTAGTTGCGACCGAGCTGGAAACATTGAACGAAGTATTTGTTAAACAATATCCAGCGAGGGATTTTATGATGAAAAAACATTACGGGAAATATTTACCTTTAATTGCATTATTGCCGGCAGTAGGGCTGGTTGGCTGTGGTGGTTCTGGTTCTGATGGTGCTTCGGGCGGCAGCCGCACGGTTGGTGTCGTGAAAAGTGCAACACCAACTAGCGCACAAATCGGTAGTGTGCAGTTTAATACAGCCAGCACCAGTGTTTCCGGCGACACTGATGTGATTGAACCAGGTATGATTGTCTCTGTTGATGGCAGTGTGGATAGCAGCGGTAAAACCGGTACTGCCCGTCACATTGACTACGACGCAGAAGTAGAAGGCAAGGTAATTTCGAACGACTGCATGGGTACGTTGCCATGCTCAATGGATGTGATGGGCCAAACCATTCAAATCAATGATACCACCCACTTCAGAACCAGAATGGCTGGTGTGGATAGCGTACATATGATTATGGCGGGCGCTTACGTGGAAATCAGTGGTTACTCTGATGGTAACGGCAATATCGTGGCGACTTATGTGAAAGTAGAAGACGATCACATGGAATCTCACTACGGTATGGAAGTAGAAGGCAAGATCACCAACCTGACCGACAGTACCTTCGAGATCGGTGGCCAGATGATTCACTATGATCCCAGCATGATCAACCTGACTCTTCAGGAAGGTATGCACGTAGAAGTGTATCTGAGAGACGACGGTATGGGTAACATGCATGCCATCGATGTTGAATTGGAAGACGACTACGGAGACGACAGCCATGAAGGCGATGAAGTTGAAATCGAAGGCATGGTGACCAGCGATGGTGTCGCGGCCGACGGTACGTTCGAAATCAATGGCCAAACTGTTAAGCTGGGTGACAATGTTAGATACGAAGGTGGTCTGACTCAGGCTGATATCGTTAACGGCGCCATCATCGAAGTGGAAGGTTACCGCGATGAAAACGGCATGCTGATTGTCGATGAAGTCGGTAGCGAAGATGACGACGACGATAGCGATGACAGCACCGATGACAGCAGTTCATCCGACAGCAGTTCATCCGACAGCAGCGACGATTTGACACCGACTCCGTTGTAAGTGTGAGTAAGGTTTCTAAGATTCGCAATACAAATTACTCAGGTAATGAGTAAAACATAACAACAATAAAACCTGTACAGTCTTTTCTCCCTTCGGCGACCGCCTGGTCGCCTTTTTTTTTGCCCCGGATTTATTCGTCACAATTTATCGAATATTGCTTTGCGGCTATTGGTGCAGTGGCGCGGATTTCAGTATGATGCCTATCTTTGATGGTAAATAAATAACTTATGCCCACGCACTTTAAATATACCGAAGCCCCCAGCGCTGATCGCAGTGATTTTGATAACCTGCGATCTTTATTTCCTTACCTGTGGGAGTTTCGTGGGCGCGTATTGCTGGCTTTAGCCAGCCTGATACTGGCGAAGGTCGCCAATGTCGGTGTGCCTCTGGTACTGAAAGAAATCGTTGACAGCCTCGATGTGAATGCCAGCGATCTGGCGTTAACAGTACCTGTTATGTTGTTGCTGGCTTATGGTGCCCTGCGTCTGGCTAGTTCATTCTTTAATGAAATGCGCGATGTGCTGTTTACACGGGTACGGTATCGCGCCATGCGGCGTTTAACTATACGTACTCTGCGTCATTTACACGACTTGTCCCTGCGTTATCATCTGGAACGCAAAACCGGTGCCATCAGTTCCGATTTACAGCGCGGCGCTGCCAGTCTCAGTTCCTTGCTTAATTATTTTACCTTCAGCATTATTCCGGTCGCGGTGGAATTTCTTTTAGTAGCGTTGATATTGATCAGCCAGTATGACCTGGTATTCACCATCATCATTTTTTGTAGCGTCGCTATTTATGTGTTTTTTACATTCAAGGTCATGAACTGGCGTATGCAATATCGCATTGAAATGAATCGCCTGGAATCCAAGGCTAACAACGAAGCAGTGGATAGCCTGATCAACTATGAAACCGTCAAGTATTTTAACAATGAGAAAATGGAAGCGGATCGTTGTAATAACACCCTGGGGCAGTGGGAAGACAACGCGGTATTGAGTCAAACCTCCATGTCGGCACTTAACTTTGGCCAGGGTGCCATCATCGCTGTCGGCGTGACGGTGATTATGTTTTTCGCCGCCCAGGAAGTCGTTAACGGCGACATGTCACTGGGTGATCTGGTGCTGGTTAATGCTGTGTTGTTGCAGCTATTCATTCCGCTGGGTTTTCTTGGCGTGGTGTACCGGCAGATCCGTTATTCACTGGCGGATATGCAACAGTTGGTGACGTTGCTTAGTGAAGATCCGGAAATCCAGGACCGACCCGACGCCAAAACGCTGGAGGTGAAACAGGGTGAAATTCGCTTTCAGCATGTTGGTTTTGCTTATCAGGATGATCGGCCGATTTTACACGATGTGGATTTTACGATTAAGCCTGGCGAGAAGCTGGCGGTCGTCGGTGCCAGCGGTGCGGGCAAATCCACGCTGGCACGATTGTTGTTCCGTTTTTATGATGTGAGAAGCGGCGCGATAACCATTGACGGTCAGGATATCAGGGGTGTCACGCAACAAAGCTTGCGCGAGTCCATTGGTATAGTTCCGCAGGATACCGTATTGTTTAACGAATCCATTTATTACAACCTGGCGTATGCCAGAGAAAATGCCTCGCGTGAAGAGGTTATTCGCGCTGCACGGCTGGCACATATCCATGATTTTATAGAATCATTGCCGGAGAAATATGACACTGTGGTGGGTGAGCGGGGACTGAAATTATCGGGTGGAGAAAAGCAGCGCGTGGCTATTGCCCGGACTATTTTGAAGAATCCTAAAATATTGATCTTTGATGAAGCGACCTCCGCGCTGGACACCAAAAGCGAACGAGCGATTCTTCAGGACCTGAAAGCGACTGCCGAAAACCATACCACCCTGGTTATCGCACATCGGTTGTCGACTATTGTTGATGCTGATGAAATTCTGGTGATGGAGCAGGGGCGAATCGTTGAACAGGGTACACACGACCGTTTGCTCGAGAGTAAGGGGTTGTATGCGCAAATGTGGTTACTGCAACAAAAAGAGGAAGAAAAGAAACTGGAATTCAAAGCGTAGGCTGTTGATTAATAGCCCGCAGCACCTTTAAATTTCGCTTTCTTAATCCCCGTCCAGCGTGAATTGCTGTTATGTTGCTCGGCAGCGTGTTTATCCGCCTCCTGTTGCGCGGCTTCTTGCGTGGCATAACATTCACCATACCAGCCTTCCAGACTATGCAGACTGTGAGTGCAAATTGGCTGATAGGGTTTTTCCGGCGTGCACACCGAGGATTCGGGATGATTGCCCAACGCATACGCAATAGAAGACGCTGTCAGCAGGAATAAAAACAAGCTATATCGCATGATAATATAATCGATGATGGTGGTGTTAGATATGCAGGCGGCGCAGTTCCGGATCGGGAGTGGCTTTTTCCCAGCTATCCCTGAAGTCCGCCAACAGCAAGCGGCAGCGGCCACGCTCGTTGAAGTTCACAAAGCCTTCATAACGTTGTGGCTGCCGGCGATAAATCAATGCGGTTTCGTCGGCAATCAAAAATGCTTCCGACACCGTTTTAAGATCAGTGTTGATTTTACGAATTTCAATGAAACTGCTGAGCTGGCGCGCCAGTTCAATGAATCGGTGTCCGCTGCTGATTATCTTGCGTGAATCCTCAATGAGAATTTTGATATCTGCGCGGGTGCTGCTGACAGCAATTTGCCGGACCGCTTCGATAAAGTCCGTATTGTCGTAGATGATGGGATCCAGGTCGTACGACTGGATCGTCAGCGTGCGCTGGCATTGCTGTGCAACAGCAATCGTGGCATCACGGTTTTCATCCATGGTGTCGAGATGAATGACCCTGTCGTTTTCGCCCAGTTTGTACTCGCTGAAATCCATTGTTTGTTACCTAAAAAAATTGTTTCACTTGGTATAAAGTGTAACGCATCTGTGCGCTTGCCCCTAATTTTTTGACCGGCAATTGTTTTGTGTCAATCAGTGCCAGTGAGTGCCAGGCGCATGGTGACATGGGGAATGCCGGCATCCATGAATTCATCACTGGTGATAGTAAATCCATGTTTTTGATAAAACGCCACTGCCCGGGTTTGTGCGTGCAGGAAGACTTCATGGATGCCCTGTTGTTTCGCGATGTTCAACAAAGCCTTGAGCAGGGCGCTACCAATACCTTTGTTGCGAAACTCCGGCAGGACGGCCATGCGGCCAATGTGGCCATCGTAAAGCATACGCGCGGTACCCATCGCTTCACCGTCCACAGATGTTGCAAGCACATGCCAGCTATCCTGATCGTAGCCATCCCACTCCAGATCCGGCGGTACCATTTGCTCATTAATGAATACCTGGGTGCGAATCCGAATCAGAGCTTTTTTGTCTTCGGTCCAGGAGGCTGATTGAATGTGAAATGATGTGGTCATTCTTCCTCAAAATACAAGTAGCCCAGATTGAAGAAATCCAGCAGCTGTTGTTGCAGCAGTGGATTTTCGAGGCAAGCTAGCAGGAACTGTGTATCGATGCGTCTCTGGTTGCAGATAGTTGTCGCCAATGCGTGCTCACTTTTTTGCAGCCTATATTCACTACCATTGATATAGAGAAATACTGACTGGTCAGCATTTACGATGTAGGCAAAGCGTACGTATTCCGAGCGGCAAACGATTTCCTGGCCGGACAATAATTCACGCAACTGGTGCACGTCGTGGGCAATGGACTGTAGTTCAAAACTGCTTTCGATTTTTGGCTCGGTAATATACCGACCGAACCAGCGTTTGATATTGTCTGTGTCCGCGGTATAGGACTGTAATATGTTCACGATGTTCCGCAATGCCGGTTCGGTTATTTCGCCACAGTTATCTGTCTGCGTCAGTCCGGGGTCTTCGTAGCGCGGTATCTGAAATGGATCAGTGACCGCAGCAAACTGGTCTTCAGCGAAATGTGTGAGTAATTCGTAATGGCTGGGTGCGCGAAAACCAATGGAGAGTGTCAGGCAGTCGTCCAGCGCCACGCCATAGTGAGCAATACCCGGTGGCAAATACAGCATGTCGCCGGGATCCAGAATCCACTCCTGTTCGCTCTCGAATTCCCGCAGGATTCGCAAACTGGTGTCCGGTAAAAAATTCAGATGCGCGGATTTACTGCTATTGATCTGCCAGCGCCGCTGTCCCAGGCCTTGTAACAGGAAGACGTCATACTGATCAATGTGCGGTCCTACCGAACCCTGTGGTGCAGCGTAACTGACCATCACGTCGTCGATACGCCAGTTGGGAATAAAGTTAAACCGCTCCAGTAGCAGCGCGAGGTCCGGCACATGTTTATTGCACTCCTGAACCAGCAGTGTCCAGTGACTCGCAGGCAGCGTGCTGAAGTCTTGTTCGTCGAACGGGCCGTGACGCAATTCCCAGGGTGTTGCGCCATCTTTTTCCAGTACGATGCGTGATTCTACGTCGTCCATGCAGGACAATCCCGCCAGTTCGTCCGGTGAAAGGGGTGATTGGTAACCGGGGATCGCCTGTCGAATCAACAGGGGCCGTTGCTGCCAGTAGTCACGCAGAAACTCTTCTGTGCCAAGTTCGCCCAGTACGGAATGTTGATCGTTGTCGGACACGTATCTAACCGATGATGATGCATGTTTAAAGGTGATGTTACTTTCTTTAACTTACCTGACTTTGTGNCACGCGTCACTGACTCTGTTGGAGAACCAGTGATTGCCGCGGGAAAAATACAGGCAAAAAAAAGCCGCATCGTTGGGTAGGGGGGAGATGCGGCTTCAATAATCGATTCACGGCGCTAGGATAGCCTGGGGAGAGACAGTCAGAGATTAAGCCGCGAATCTATTACAAGTATCAGTGAGGATTGTCAGTGCTGCTGTGATGGCAATCACGGTTTGGGGAATCGCAGTATCAGATGGAGACAAAAAACCGGGTAATAAAAAAAGGGGTGCGTATAGGGTGCACCCCTTTGAAGGGGAGGTGTGACCAATATCGGGGGGGTGATAGGTTGGTCACGCATTACTGTATGCATCCTGTGTGCCAACGCTAAAAATATTTATAAT
>JGI2160J19893_10000235_pt1 | contig 18921 bp, 17 predicted proteins | sample DeeMarSeWOR28_12_FD_19893 | JGI IMG/M metagenome (IMG submission 19893)
ACCTGTGATACAGCCAAGNGCATGGAAACGCAACTATCCAACGATATTGAAGCGTCTTATTCCTTCAGGCAACTGCAGGAGATGATCGCTGCCTATCTGGGACCGGAAAATGTTCCCCAGCGTTTCAAGATTATCACCGATACCTCTGATTTTTTCCAGGTTGATTATAATGATGTGGTCATACTTGCCGGAGTACCTTACCTGATGCGCAATTATACCAGGGAAGGCAGATTCGGGCTGGACGATGAACCAAAATACTGGGTCAGAAAGGCCATTGATCTGAAAAACCGGGAAGCAAAGATAATCAAGCTTGTTTTTCACGAGGAAATAGAAGCCCGGGTAGGGGGGCTGGTTTTCAAGTGCGTCCGCAGCCCCGGGAAAGAGGCGGCCATACTGGAGATGGTCGCAGGACATAGGAATTTCATGCAGGGCATCGCAATCCGCGATTCGGCTGGCAATATTGTAAGGATTCTCGACTTTATCCAGGGAAAACGCTTTGATGAACTTATCTTCAAGCTCGCCGCAGACCATGAAGAGTTTTTTTATGAACACCTGCCGGGTTATCTTGCTATATACGGCGAAATGGTAAAAGCCATAGGGTTTCTGCACGACCGGGGACAGAAACATGGAGATATCCGCCGCGATCATATTCTGCTTGATAGAAAAACAGAAGACTATCGCTGGATAGACTTTGATTATGACTATTATCATGCGGCCAACATGTTCGGCTATGACCTGTTCGGCCTTGGCAATATCCTGGTATTTCTTGTTGGAGGAGGGGACATCACTGTCCAGCAGCTGCAGGCCAGGGAATCGCCGCTCCTGGAAAAACTTACCCCGGAAGATATGAATATTATTTTTAATAANCGGGTGGCAAATGTCCAGAAAATATATCCATATGTTCCCGATGCATTAAATTATATCCTTCTTCACTTTTCAAATGGAGCCAATCTGTATTATGAGAATACAAGGCAACTGCTTGAGGACCTTAAAGAGGTGCACATCAACGCCTGAAACATTGCTTTTATTCTAAAGGATAAAAATTATGAGCATAGATTATACAAAGTGTGATATCACTGGCATGGTTGAAAGACATATTATGATTGCTGTGGACAGCTCTGATAATGCCAGAAGGGCGGTTCTTTTTGTCGGTGACTTCTTTGGGTGTTATGAAGGGTTCCAGGTGACGTTGCTGCATATTATTCTAGAGCCGGAAGCCACTTTTTTCCGCGATAATGAGGAACGACAGAAATGGCTGGCCAGCAAACTCGCAGAGGCAAAAAAGGTAATGGAGGAATACAGGCATATTCTCCTTGATGCCGGATTCCCGCAAGAAAAAATCAANGTGCGCATTGATACAATGCAGGCCCCTTCGGTTGCGGACTGCATTATCAAGGAACAGGAGGAGATGAAGTGCTGTACCATTGTAATTGGCCGGCGCGGCATTTCAAAAAAAGAAGAGTTTATTTTCGGCTCCACTTCGAACAAGATTATCCATGAAGCTAAAAAGTGTGCGGTTTTGGTGATCGAATAACTTCTGCCATTTTCCGGCCCTATCAATCAAAGGGAAAAAGTATGAAATCAATAACAGTCGGCCTTGGGGAAAGATCCTATCCCATAATCATCCAACAGGGCCTGCTGGATAAAATCGGCGGCGAGCTGCACAAGAATCCATTTGCCAAACGTTACGCCATTGTAGCAGACGATCATGTGGCTGCACTGTTTGGCGAAAGACTCCTCGATTCTCTGTGCAATAGCGGAATTCCGGCAGAAATGATCACCTTTGCGCGCGGTGAAGCCAGCAAGAATCTTGACACAATTGCCGAGTTGGCCAGTACTCTGGCCCGTCTGGGCTTTGACCGCAAGGACGGCCTTCTGGCCCTTGGTGGTGGTGTGACAGGTGATATTACCGGTTTTCTTGCATCGTGCTATATGCGCTCTATCCCGTTTGCCCAGATACCGACAACCCTCCTGGCCCAGGTAGACAGTTCGGTGGGCGGCAAGACCGGCGTCGATATCCCGGAAGGAAAGAACCTGGTTGGGGCCTTTTACCAGCCCAAAGCAGTATTCATTGACAGCCAGATCCTGCAGCAGCTCCCGCAAAGCGAGCTTCTGAACGGTCTGGCTGAAGTGATCAAGTACGGTGTCATATACGACCGGGATTTTTTCAGGTTCCTTGAAATGAGCCGCAAAGATATCCTTGGCCTGGACTTGCATATCCTGGAAGATGTCATTTCCAGGTGCTGCAAAATCAAGGCTGCTGTTGTCGAGGCTGATGAGAAAGAATCTGATCTCAGGCGCATTCTCAATTTCGGACATACTATCGGGCATGCGGTCGAGGCCGTTTCAGGGTATACGCTGGCCCATGGCTCAGCTGTTGCAATGGGTATGGTGGCTGAAGCAAAGCTTGCCGTCTTAAAAGGTATCCTGGAGAACCGGGAACAAGAACGTCTAGAGAATCTCATTCGTGAATACGGTTTACCGGTGGCAATCCCACCGGAATATGACCGGGCCAGGATCCGGGAGTACCTCCTGACAGACAAGAAAACCATTGGCGGCAAGGTTTTTTTTGTCCTTCCCGCTTCCATTGGCAAGGTGATCATTACTGACCAGATCGAAGCAGGAATGGTAGCAGAGGTTTTATAGGGTGAAAGTCATACTAGTTGGCGCCACGACTATATGTGGCAGGATAAGTCCAGCGGGTTATGGCAGTCTCCTGGACCGGCGGCGACTTGAGGAAACCAGGGACAAAACCGGGGCAAGTATCATTGGCGCCAATACACTGCGGACTGAAAACCCGGAAATGCGCGGCACAAACGGCACGCTGTCCCAGGACCGTATCAGGGCCGTTATCTCCCGGCGCGGTTTGATTCCTGTTACAGATAAGAAGTTATTTGACCATGGCCCCCAACCAGTAGTTTTTACTGGTGAGGACAATCTTTCAGGACTGCAGGAAAGGCTCAAGGGCAAGGCCCGGGTGATTTCTCTGCCGGAAGGTCCATATGGATTGTCCCTGCGGGCAGCTCTCGATTTTTTTACCGGCAGGGACGTGGAATCGGTATTGATAGAGGGGGGGGCGCAGCTCAACTATGCAGCCCTGGCTGAAGGAGTGGTTGATGAAATTCTATTGACCATAATACCTTATGTCTCAGGTGAGCATGGTTCCACAGCTTTTGCCGACGGTCCAAAACACCTTGGCGAACCCTTTCTGGAACTTGAACTCTTGTCCAGCGAGGCGGTTTCAACCGGGGAGCTGTTTTTGCATTATCGTATAAAGAGCATTGAATAATTTTTGGCACCTGATCCAGGGAGCATTCTAAAGCTTACGGATTGAGAACCAGGTATTAAAGCAACATGAGGTAATTGTCATGGAAAAAGTTGAACTTGCAATCATGTTTTCAGGCGGTACTGATTCCCTTGCTCTTTATGCCCTTGCAGCACTGGGGCATCACCCGAACCTGCCGCGACCGAGGCATATACATCTGCTGCATATGCTGAACGGCATGAGCCGTTTTCATGAATTTCCCCGCCAGCGTTTTGAGGCGGCCCAGAAGATCCTGGCCAAACAGGTCCCCCTCTCAGAGATGAGTTTACCTGACAGTGCGGTGAAACTGCCCGAGGCCTTGATGGTGGAGCTCGACATGGGACGGTTGTTCCAGGGACTGTGGCTTGACAGCTATGAAGAGTTTATGCCGCGCTATAACGGCAAGAACCTAGTCTGTGTCGCCTGCAAGGTGGCAATGCACACCAGGGCGATCATCTACTGTATTGAAAATTTTATTCCCCATCTGGTGACCGGGTATGCCAAAAGACAGGAGTATTATCCGGAACAGACCCCTGTGTTCATGGAAAAGATTTCAGCATTCTCCAGCGGCTTTGGCATTCGCACCTATTTCCCGGTTTATGATGAGCTGGAAGATGAAATGATCACCCGGCACCTTCTGGAAGATCTTGGCCTGCCGTCAACCGGGGGCGGGGAGCGCAAATGCCTTTTCTGCCAGACTCTGACAACTGCAACTGAAAAAGAGATTGGCCGGTATCTTGATGACATGCTGCCTCTGGTGCGAAGATATGTCGAACTCCGGCAGACTGGCAGGATCAGGGAGGCAGCCAACTGTTTTCCGCCCGGCAATGAGAGGATTATCGAGAAAACCAGGAAAAGGAAGAAAATCAATTAGTCGGCTTTTCTGCTTTCCAGACCCGCCGGGACAGTTGCAGACAGTCGGCGCAGGGTGTTTGGCTATATGGTAATACGGCGAATTTTTAGCAATAATGAAGATACGGCTTTATCTGCTTGTTTATTAAAAAGACTGGTCCAGGTGTCCTTCCCGTATCACCCTGAATTCTCCTGTTTTAATATCTAGACTGTAGATGTTGAAATTGGTCCTCATATCGATACCCTCATAATGGGTCGCGAGGTTTATTGAAGCTGAGCCGTTTTCACCGCTTTTTATGCGATGAAAAACCCCCCTGGGCCAGACAAGAAGCCCCGGCCCATCAAATAAGATCCTGTTATTCTGCTCAATGCGCTCCGGCGTGATGATAAATGATTCAATCCTGCCGTGCGCCTTTGTATAGATTTCCACATAACGGACGCCCTGGAGCACGATAAGGTTGTCATCCTGGTGGGGATGCATATACCAGGGTTCTCTGGTATCTCCAACAGGGCCAGGGGATACGGCTCTATTCTTGTGGATGACCCTGTCAACCGCATCGACCTTGGGGACCAGGTTCTTGGGCAGGATGTCGAAGGAGACGCCCTCGGTTTTCCGAAAGGGCTGCAGAGCCACTACTTTATAGAGGCCCTGGATTTCTGCCACAATAGGATTTGCTGTCATGTCATTACTCCTGTTTTGTTTTCTGCAGGATAGCAAGTATATCCCCTAACTTGGTGTCAAGGGAGCATTGCACATCATGAATATGAATGGATTCCAGGCTGAGTGAATCAATCCTGATACGGGTCTCCGGATCCAGCGTATCTTTAAATTTTTCTCCTGCCGCCCGTGCCACCTCGCGGACAGTGTCCTCGGCAAACTGCGGGTATCTGTGGGCTTTTAAAACCAGTTCGGTTTCGTCAGGACGTTTAAGGAGATCCTGGGATATATGCAGGGCAGTTTCAAGAATGGTTGTCAAATCCTGGTATGCAGGGAGGTGCGCGGGGTCCGGAGGGCTGACCAGGAGTCGGGTTTTTGATCTTTGGGAATGGGTAGCCTGTGGCCAGGGGTCATTAAAACGGTTAAAGAGAACTTCGTTGTATGAAAGGGTACAGGGACAGGCAGTGAGATGATGCACCCCTGCACCCACCTCTGTTTTTAAAGTTTCCCCATCCTTATCTTTTGCCAATTCCAGTTTGAAGCTAACTTCAATTGTGTCAATTGAGTCGAGTTTGCTGACAGGAGCCTGCTGAATAAACGGCAGGTATCCTGTCAATTCCAGAGACAGATACCGGGCATTCTGTCTTTTGAGAATAATGCTCCCAAGCTGTTTTCCGTATGCAGGCAGACTGCTGAATTCCTTGTCATGCAAAGAGGTTATGGCCTGCTCGATCCTGGACATGTGAATGCCGCGTCTGTTTGCAGCAAGGTTGATAAGAATTGTGGCGCTAAAGGGAAGACAGCCTCCTTTATTTTCAACCAGGCGCACCCAGACAGTTTTGCCAGAGATGCCGACTCTTTTCAGCGGCAGAGGGAAGGATGGGGATTGTTCCGGCACATCAAGGCAGCGGCCCAGGACCTGCCGGTGTGTGTTTTCAGGGATGAGGGTGCTCAAATGATTTTCTCCTGCAGCATTGACAGATACCAGTCCTGTACGGTCGACCATTTTGCCATATTAGCAGCAGTCCAGTCGTGAAGCATTTTAAAATGATGGCAATGTGCAGCGCTTGCCCGGGGCTCATTTTCAAGAACTGTAAGCACTTGGCTGATCATAGCAAGAAGTTTTTTCTTGTCACTCAAAAAACAGAGGCTGCCCGGGTGCAGTCTCCTTAAAGTTATAGGCTCAGGCCCTGCGAAACCAAATGGGAATTGTGCGGCGAGCCTGAGAAAAAAAATCCAGTCTTCACCACATGATAGAGATGTGAACCCGCCGATTTCCTCAAAAACTTCACGTTTCAGGGCCATGGCAGAAGGTACCAGAAAACACCAGCGCAGCAGGGCATGAAAACAGTCGCCCTCAATGCCCACACCATTTTCAGGTATGAGAAAATCAGCACCACCAAGCTCATGCCGGGTCTGTGCAACACCATAGGCAACCTGGAAACCACGTTTCAAAACATATACGAGCTGCTGCACATGGTTGTCCAACCAGAGATCATCAGAATCGAGAAACATGAGTATATCGCCCGTTGCCATTGCAGCTCCAGCATTGCGGGCCTGGCCCGGGCCAACACCATCGAGCTTTATGGTGATAATTCCCGGGAAAAGATCATTGACTTCAGCGAGCGTGTTATCCTTTGAACCGTCATCAACGATTATGATTTCGACCCGGAAAAACCGTTGCCGCATGACACTTTTTATGGCTTCAAGGGTCATCTGGCAGCGGTTTTGGGTGGGTATTATACAACTTATCTTCAAGGTGTCACCTGGAACATTTTGCTTCGAGACGGTCTGCGCCATTTACAATTTAACAGACTCAGATATTGTCATGCCAGAACGAAAGGAATAAAGTGCGTAACAAAGTATCCAACTGCGGTAATTGTTTATCCCTTGACAACCGTGGCCAAGCATTCTAACCATTTTTATGGAAAAGGGGGAATAAATCAAACATGCTGACCGATCACCTGATCATAAATCTTCTCATCATTCTGGCAGTGGCCTGGCCCATGGGGGCGCTTTTTGTACGCCTTGGGTTGCCTGTTATGCTTGGTCAGCTTGTCACGGGCCTGCTGCTGGGGCCGGCGGTGTTTAATATCGTGAGTCCTTCAGAGGCGATAACGTTTCTTGCCGATCTTGGAATATTTTTTGCCATGTTCTATGCCGGCATGGAGATGGACCCCAAGGAGCTGCTTGAGCATATCTGGCCCTCACTTGCTGTGGCGGTTGGCGGGTTTGTGCTGCCCTTTGCCATGGGTTTTTTAGTAGCCCGGTATTTTGGAGGGACAGCGTTCCAGTCACTTTTTATCGGTATCGGCCTCTCCATTACGGCCATTGCTGTGCAGGCCGTTATTCTGCAGGAGATGCAGATCCACAAGACCAAAATAGGTCATATCATCATGGGCGCTGCAATTGCAGATGATATCCTTTCACTGGTCGGGCTTTCCATTCTGCTTGGCCTGGTTAAAACAGGCACGGTCGAAACCGTCGCCATCGTTGTCATCATCCTTAAGGTCTCAGCATTTTTTGCTTTCACCATCCTGGCCGGTCAATTCGTAATCCCAATCTTTACCAGAAGACTGGATGACTATAACGCCAAAGGTTTTACATTTGCCATGATCTCAGCCCTTGTCATGGCAACTGCTGCAGAACTGGCAGGTCTGCATACAGTCATAGGGGCTTTTCTGGCCGGCCAGTTTGTCCGCAAGGAGATTATGCATGAGAGAATTTACAATGCCATAAGCGACAGGTTCTACGGGTTGAGCTATGGTTTTTTAATGCCGGTTTTTTTTGCTTCCCTGGCATTTCACATACATTTTAAGTGGGATCTTTCGTTCCTGTTTCTGGTCACTGCCATCACCGTTACCGCCATAGTAGGTAAACTTGTGGGCTGCGGCATCGGTGCACTGTCATTCCGTTACAGCATGCGGGAATCAACCATTATCGGCTTTGGCATGAACGGCAGAGGGGCCGTGGAACTTGTCATTGTTGCTGTGGTAATAGCACTCAGCAATGACCTTCTGGCCCGGGGGATCATCAGCGATCCCCTGTTGACAGAGGACCAGTTTTCAGCCCTGGTGCTCATGGCTTTTATTACAACACTTCTGGCTCCGTTGATGCTCAGATGGTCTGTGATGAAAACCTGCAGCGGTAATGAAAAGGAGCAGTTCTGTCAACTCTGGTCTGATAATAAAAAGAGATAAAGCTCCTGATAAAAGACGACCGCAGCAACCGTGTCAAAAACTCTCATGCCTCTAATTTTAAAGCATATAATTAGATAGGTCCGTCAATGGAAACTTCTCTCCTGATGCAGNTTAGCCATGAATTCCAGGCACTTTCCGGTGCCGATGGCCTGGCGGTTTTGACTCTTGCCATACTGGAAGGCATTCTTTCTGTGGATAATTCCCTGGTCCTCGCCATACTGGTGCGGACACTGCCGAAAGGGCAGCAGAAGAAAGCCCTGATGTACGGCATCTTCGGAGCCTTTTTCTTCAGGATTGTGGCCCTGGTCTTTGCTGCCCACCTGATGCGTTTTATTGCCTTCAAAATCATAGGAGGCGGCTATCTCGTCTACTTGGCCATGAAGCACATGTTTTTTTTCTACAAGGAGGATGCCCACCAGGCCAGGCCAAAGGTTGCTGCCAGTTTTTGGAAGACCGTGCTGCTTGTTGAATTGACGGATATTGCCTTTTCCATTGACAGCATTACCACGGCAGTGGCAATGAGTAATAAACTGATCATAGTCTGGCTGGCTGGTATTATGGGGATCATTTTCCTGCGCTTTGCCGCCGGGCTTTTTATTCGCTTGCTGGAGAAGCTGCCGAAACTGGAGGACCTTGCCTACCAGCTTATTTTTTTTGTAGGCACCAAGCTCCTGCTGGAAGGCTTTCACATTGAGATCAGCCATTCGGTGTTCTGGCTGATGATGGGAGTAATTGCGGTACTTGGCTCTGCCCTGGTGTACCGCGATTATTACCAGACCAAGACTGAGTCGCGTTTTCACACCGCCTGCTGAGTCGGCTGAAAACACATGAGATCTCAATTGATGAGATCCTGGCGCTGGAATATGTGCCCCGGGAAATCATTGCATATTTAAGAGAGACCGGCGTTCTGAAAGTTCAGCAAAAGGAATGATCTTTTCATATTGTCGCTTGAAAGAAAACATGCCGGATAAGTCAAAACAAAGCACAACACGAAATCGCTTCGGTACCTTTGCCGGCGTATTTACCCCGGCAATTCTCACCATTCTTGGCGTCATCATGTTCATGCGTGCCAATTTTGTGGTTGGTCAGGCCGGCGTTCTGGGAGCTCTTTCAATTCTTGTCATCGCTAAGAGCATAACCCTTACAACATCATTATCAATTGCAGCCATCAGCACCAACATGAGGGTGCGCGGCGGCGGTTTTTATTTTCTGATCTCCCGGGTGCTCGGTGCTGAATTCGGCGGTGCCATAGGCATCGCACTTTTTTTTGCCCTGGCGTTGTCAGTGCCGTTTTATATTCTTGGATTTGCCGAAGCCCTTGTCCGTTCCTATCCCCTGCTCGTCCCATATTTTCAGGTTATCACTCTCGGTACGGCACTTGTTTTGTTTGCGCTTGTTTTTTCAGGGGCAGGCTGGGCCATTAAAATCCAGTTTGTGATCATGGCGTTTCTTTTCCTGGCCATTATCGCTTTTCTAGGTGGTGCACTTCAGCATTTTTCATTTGCCACCCTGCAGCAAAACCTGGACCCGGCATATGCACCTGTTGACCCGCAGGACAGAATGGCTCCGCTTTTCAGCTACTGGGTTGTATTTGCCATATATTTCCCCGCGGTAACCGGTATTGCCGCAGGGGTGAATATGTCCGGTGATCTTAAAGACCCCGGACACAGTATACCCCGCGGGACTCTCGCGGCTGTCGGTGTCGGTTTCCTGGTCTATATTGCCCAGATAGTGATTTGCGGGGGCGCTTATGAAAGAAATGCGCTTATTACAACCCCCTATGAACTGCTGCATGACAATGCTCTTTTTGGCTGGGCAATACTTGTTACCTTCGGTGTTGTTGCCGCCACCCTTTCATCTGCTGTCGGCAGCTATCTTGGGGCTCCTCGCATCCTCCAGGCTGTATCAAGGGACAGGATTTTGCAGTTATTGCATTTTTTTGCACAGGGGAGCAAAAAGGGTGATGAGCCGAGAAGGGCATTGGTGCTCACATGCATAATAACAATCGGCGTGCTCCTCTGGGCAGGCAATGAATCAGGCGGGTCAGCTTTAAACGGTGTTGCTGCTATTATTACCATGTTTTTTCTTTACAGTTACGGCATGATCAACCTGGCGGCCTTTATTGAAGATTTCGGGGATAACCCTTCATTCCGGCCGCAGTTCCGTTATTTTCACTGGTCCACAGCATTGCTGGGAAGCATCGGGTGTGCGGTGGTCACTATCCTGATCAACTGGAAGGCGGCGTTCATCGCTGTTGTTATTATTTTGTCGCTGCTCTGGTATCTGAAAACGCGGCGGCTCATTGCCACATTTGGCGATGCACGGCGGGGCTTCATTTACAGGCAGACCCGCAATAACCTTTTGCGTTTGCGGCGGATGCCTGAAGACCCGAAAAACTGGCGTCCCAATATTCTTGTTTTTTCAGGCAATCCAATGGCCCGTGAGGAAATTATTGTTTATGCAGCCTGGATGGAATCAAGGCGAGGTATCGTATATCTGGCCAATGTGCTGGTAGGGGATATTGTTGAACTAGCTCCGCGGAGGCCCACAGCTATTCAGCAGTTGACCAAGTTCTGCAATGAGAAGAATTATGCCGCCTTTCCAGTAGTTGTTGCAGCTGAAAAACTGGAACAGGGTATCGCCATGCTTCTGCAGGCGACAGCTATCGGCCCTATACGGCCTAATATGGCTGTTTTGGGCTGGTCCGGTAAAATGGAGCGCAGGCAAACATACCTTAATGAGTTGCGTACAGCTTCTGCCCTTGGCATGAGCCTTGCCCTCATTGAAACAAAAGATCTCCCGGTTCCTGATGAACCTAAACGCATTGATATCTGGTGGCGGGGTAATAAAAACGGGGCCCTCATGCTGTTGCTTGCTTTTCTGATATCGGAGAACTGGGAGTGGTCCAATGCAAATATCCGTATATTGCGGGTGGTTGAAAATGAGGCCGGACTGGCACAGGCGGAGTCAGCTCTGAAGAAATTATTGGATCTGGCCCGTGTTGAGGGTGAAGTTAAGGTGGTTCTTGGGGAAGAGTCCTTTTCCAGGGTTTTGCATAAGCATTCAGCAGATGCCACATGTGTCATTCTTGGATTTGAGCTGCCTGAGATTGCAGATGAGGCGGAATGGCATGATTGCTACAGGTCCTTTGTTGACGGGATGCCGACTACGATTCTGGTGAATTCTCTTGGAGGTGAGGATCTTTTTGCCTGAGTATTTCCATCCGGAAACGCCTCCTTTCAAGTAATCTCTGTGTCGATCTTCAAAATTGCTTGTGCGGCGTACCCATAATTACTCAGCGTATTCTTTGATCTCCTTGTTTTTGAAAATTGACCGGTTACAGGCTGGAAATCGGGTAAACGAGCATAAAAAAACAGCCGGGTTNCCCGGCTGTTTTTTTATGCAGTTATGTTATGTGGAAAATTTACTTTCCAGCCACAGCCTCCAGAGCATTTTTAATACCGCCGGGCGAACTCATGATCTTGGTAAAGCCATGCTCGCCAGCCATGGAGGTGTCCGGGAAATGTACGGCAATACGGTAGCGGCCGCGGAGTGCTATGGCCTGGTTCCCCTGCACCATTAATTCATAGGGAAGGTAGGCGGTTGAACGGATTTCCTGAAAATCGATGATATCCAGGATTTCCTTGTCAGTATCCTTGTCACCTGAATCAGGACCGTCCCCCTCGATAATTCCCACGCCAAACACAGAAGTATCCTTGCCGGGCAGATCAATCCGATAAACTTTTACAGTGCCACCTTTGCCTGCTGCCAGGTTTGCTTCCACGGTTTTTACACCTGTCTCATAATCCGCATAGGTATTCAATACGTCTATATCGGAGAAATATGGCATGAGCATTTTATAATGGTATTTCCCAGGCCCGAGTTTTTCCTCCTCGATTCCTTCAGCCCCGAATTCCTGTTCATGCCCCAGGGCCGCTGCAAGTTTAGTGGAAATGGTTTCCAGCTTGCCAAGTCCGTAGGCTGTTCCCAGATAGGCTGGATTCATGTAGGTCGTCTGCAGTGTCCCGTTGACGTCTGTTATTGCAATTCTCTGGGCTGCACCAAAGCCGCCGTTTTCTGCCGCCGCCGCAGCAGCGCTCAAATCTGGGTGGCTGGCACAGATGACAGTTGCACCCGGGAATGGCACATAGCTGCCGACAATGGTGAATCCCTGATCAGTAAGCTGCGCCTTGGTGTATTCTACAACATCCGCCATGTTTCCCGGCGGGGTTTTGCCAAGCACGAAAGGTTTGAGCACTTCAGCCTGGGCTCCGGAAAAAAAGACCAGAAGCAAAAGCATGATAAAAAGTGAAATTCTTATTTTTTGCCGAATCATTGTATGGTCCTCCTCAATAATCCTGTTGGGTTGGGAAACGGTATGATAAAGAAACAGCTTTTAAAAAAAAGGGGGGCGTTATAAAAACGCCCCCCAAGGGTATAAGTAGGGGGTATTATCCCCCAGGGGAGGGCTGATTAAAATTTCCAGGAATACCCGACACCAACTTCCCACTGGTCCATGGTAAGTGTGATGTACTGCGGGCTGCCTCCAGTGGCAGGATCATTGTTTGCCAAAGGATTTATGCCAGTAACATCATTGCTGAAGGCATACATCAGCGAGAAATCCAGTTCGCTCTGGTTGGCAAAGGTATAGGTTAGGCCAAAAGTGGCATGCTGCTCGATAACGCCGGGCGCCAGGATATTGAAGAGGACTTCGTTAGCTGGTATGGGCTGGTCGCCGTAAGAATAACCGAAGCGGTATGTCCACTGCTCTGAGCGGGCCCACTGCAGGCCGACCTTGAACACAGTCATGTCTTCCCAGCCAAAACCGGCACCATTATCAGTACCCAGGCCGTCTGTCATAAGATTCATCAGCAAGGGGTTGGCAATTGAATCAACATCGCTGTAATAGATGCGTTGTACATCTAAGGCGATAGTCACTTCCGGGATAGGCTTGACTGCGATACCAGCGGTCCAGTTGGCAGGGATGTCAAAATCTCCCTGCTCGGCAAAAAGGCCGGCATAGTCATCAAATTCATCCATGTAGATCTTGGACTGGTAGGAAAGACCGAGGCTGAACTGGTCTGAAAGCTTGCCCAGGTAACCGACCCTGGCGCCAAGCCCATAGGATGCATCATGGCCATTATTGGAAAGTTTGCTAGGGGCGCTTGAAAAAGGTGCAAAGGAATTCACACCCTTGGCTTCAAAAAACTGGGCCGCTATGATCGGGGTAAAACCGAAGGAGTGGTTGTAGGCAAATTCGGTTGCTAATGTAGGTGCTATAAAGAGCTGCATAAGATCAACACCTGTTGTAGAACTCGATGGGTCATAAAAGGTCATCGCCGGATAATCGGTGTTCATGCCGCCGTTGCCGTACACCGCTACACCGACTGCGCTCCTGTCACTGAGCTGGTAACTCCAGCCGAGGGACGGGATAAAGAAATAGTTTGAATCGCTTTCCACGGTGCCCCCCATTAATTCAAAGTAGGGGGGACCCACAATGGGATTACGGGAAACACTGTACTCCCTATTGGGGCTGAAGACCGTCAGGCCAAGATCAAGCCTGTTGCCCACCTCAGTGAGGCCGGCAGGGTTTAATGAAGGCACCATGGCATCCAGGGGTGCCGCCACGCCGGCACCGGCCATCCCCTTGTTCTTGATGCTGTAGGCGTGGGAAAAATAGCCGTTGGTGGCATTGGCATCACCGGCTGTCAATAAGCCGGCGGCCATGACTGCTGCAGAGCAGAGCAGCAGGTTTCTCATTCCGATAATTTTTTTTTGCTTCATCTCCTTTTTAACTCCTCTTTGTATGAGTTGTAAAAAATCCTGGTGCCGGAATTTCCTGCTGCCGGCACCCTCCTCCCCTCGTTTTTATTAAAAAAAATAATATAACAAATTAAATGGATTTTTTCTTGATAAAAAAGGTGTACACACCATCTGCTTCTGACATTTCCAGCAGTTCATTGCCGGTTCTTTTGATCATGGCCGGCAGGTCGGACTTGGAGCCGGCATCGGTAAGATCGACTCGCAGGATCTTGCCGCCCTCGATTTTGTCCAGAGCCTTTTTTGTTTTCAAAACAGGCATGGGGCAGTTCAGACCTTTCAGATCTGCAATTTCATCAGGGGTTATATCAGACATTGTAATTCTCCTTCTAGTGTTATTGTTTTTCTGTGTTTAAGTTTTTTATTAACAGGCTAGACAAACAAATTAATATTTGCATCCAGGCCAAAATCAAGATAGTCGGCTGCGCCACCCACTTTTACTCCTTCGATCAGGTCAGCCTGGGTCAAACCTGTCATTTCCAGGGTTGGGGTGCAGGCCACCATTTTTACATCCATTTCAAGGCAGACTTCCATCATTTCAGGAATTGACGGCCAGTTGATCTTGCCCATCATGGATTTCATCATCATTGTACCCAAGGCGGTCATGCCGGGCAGCATGCCGAGGATGTTCGGCATGGGGACAGGGGACGGCATGGCAGGATTAGCAATGGGCGCCACTTTCAGGTTGGCATATTTGTGCTTGTTGACGATATCAACACCATAGAAGGTATAGAATATCATGGTTTCTACATCCATGGCAGCAGCAGTGGATGCCAGGATCAATGGCGGATACGCCATGTCAAGCGTCCCCTTTGAAGCAATAATTGCCATTCTTTTTGGTTTTTCTTCACTCATAGGTTCCTCCTTAAATTTAATTACCCTAATTTGTTGAAAATTATGTATTGAGTTGTGCCTTTACAGCCTCCATTGAAGACCGAAGGGTTTCCAGTGCGTTAATGACAGCAGCACGCTGGGCAGGATCTATCTGGCTCAGAAGCTGCTGGTGGAGCGTAAACATGAATTCCTCAATTTCTCTTACCTTGCGTTGGCCGACCGGGGTAAGGCTTATTAGTTTTACTCTGGCATCATGAGGATCGGGAGATCTCTTTACCAATCCTTTCCGTTCCAGGTTTTCAATGATCACCGTTGCCCGGCTTTTCGCGACCTCGAGCATTCCTGCAATCTCGATACCTGTCAGGTATTTGTGTCCTTCGAAGAGCATAAGGCATCTGAGTTCGGCCTGGGGCATTTTAAAGGCCTTGGCCTCATGGGAAAAACGGTCCTTGCAGCAATTGTGTACTTCGCTGATTAATTCCTGCAGCTTGTTTGCCTGGTACTCTAAAACCCGGACATCGATTGTTGTATTGACATCGTTCATATTATTAACTATAATTAAAAAAGAATTATTTCTTTGTCAAGAAGAAAGTTAACAATTGTTAATTGCATGATATATCTCCTTCTTTTTCGGTATTTTTCTAGTAAACTATAATCGCAGTGAAAAAATCACTAAGCAGGTAAAATATTCTTAATAGTAATAATTAATCCTAATTAAAGTAAATTCTATGAACTATATTTTTTGAATATGGAGGAATGCTGTGGCACAAAAAAATACAGATACCGGGAGTTGGAGTCCTTACATTGCAGGAGGCCTTAGCGGGCTGGTTATTATTGTTTCAGTGTTGTGGACAGGACAGTTTTTCGGGGCCTCCACTTCATTTGTCCGTTCTGCGGGGATGCTGGGAAAGGCATTTGAACCTGAAAGAGTCAAGCAACTTGAATATTTCATACGCTACCTGCCCCAATTTGACTGGCAACTGATGTTTGTTATCGGGATTTTTGTGGGGTCCCTCATTGCTGCAGTTTGGTCTGGATCATTCAAATGGCAGGGGGTTCCTGATATGTGGGCGGAACGTTTCGGTACAAGTCCAGTCAAGCGAGGGATAGTTGCGTTTATCGGCGGCATAATTGCCATGTTCGGTGCCAGGCTGGCCGACGGCTGCCCCAGCGGCCACGGTCTGTCCGGGATGATCCAGCTCGCTGTCAGCGGTCTGATCGCCATGATATTTTTCTTTGTAGGCGGCATAATTATGACAAGGATCGTCTACTTTGGGGGGAAGAAATAATGAATATGCTCATTATGGGACTATTGACCGGTATGCTTTTTGGTTTTCTGCTGCAGAAGGCAAGGGTGGTACGGTATGACAAACAGATTGGGGCATTACGCTTCCAGGATATGACCATTGTCAAGTTCATGTTTTCTGCCATTATTGTCGGTATGGTAGGCATCCACTTCTTAGAGTTTTTCGGTCTTGTGCAGCTTCTGTATAAACCGGTGGTGCTGGGTGAAAATATCACCGGAGGACTGCTCTTCGGTCTTGGCTGGGGCTTGTTGGGGTATTGCCCCGGCACCCAGGGAGGAGCTCTAGGAGAAGGGCGCTGGGATGCACTCTGGGGTATTCTCGGTATGGTAACCGGTGCCGGCCTGTATGCTGAAACCTATCCATTCCTTAAGGATAATATTCTTAACTGGGGTAATTACGGTTATCTTACCATTCCACAACTGGTCGGAGTTAACCGTTGGATTGTAATTATAGTTTTCATTGCAGGTGTCTTGGCACTTTTTCGCTGGTTCGAGAAAAAAGGACTGTAACCGGCAAATATTTTTGATTTGAATGTTTATCTTCCCAAAGCAGCTTTCTTACACTTTGAAAAAAGCCTTCCCCGTTCGGGGAAGGCTTTTTTATGTTAGATTTTAAATACCTTCCCTAGAAGTATGGTTTTAAATAAACCAGGTTCTGGGGAATGGGGCAAGAAGACGTTTTGAAGCAAACTGGCAATGACACAAAAATGGGTATAAATACCTAATAAAAGTTGATTTTAGTGCGACTCTTTTGTTAGTATGCTGCTGTCCCGAAATAACAGTAAAAACTGCAGTGGCATTTCTATCCCTTTTGCCTTAACTGATTGGAGAAAGAAGAATGAAAATTTCAATTAACGGAATGGAAATAATTGCCCGGGAGTCCATAACCATCCTTGAAGCGGCAGAACGGGCGGGAATCTATATTCCCACACTCTGTCATGTCAGGGGGAAAAATGGAGAGAATCCTTGCGGACTCTGTATTGTTGAGGTGGAAGGAAAAGAAACCCCTGTACGAGCATGTGACACGAAGATTCAGGAAGGTATGAAAATCAGCACTGAATCGGAAACGTTGAAGGAACTGCGCAGTGAACGCCTGGCCATTCTTGCTGAAACCCATTTCGGAGACTGCAAGGCACCCTGCAATCTCACCTGTCCGGGCCAGATCAATGTGCAGGGTTATATAGCCCATGTGGCCAAAGGTCAGTACGAAGAGGCCCTGCGCCTGGTCATGGAACGCAATCCTTTTCCTTTTTCCGTGGGCAGGGTATGTCCCCGTTTTTGCGAAACCAAATGCAGACGTGTGCTGGTAGACGAACCTATTGCAATCAACCATCTCAAACGTTTTGCGGCTGACTGGTGCATGACCAATAACATAGACCTGCGTATTCCCAATGAACCCTCAACAGGGAAAAAGGTTGCAGTAATCGGAGGCGGTCCTTCGGGTCTGACCGGGGCCTATTTCCTGACAAGAAAAGGGCACGAAGTAACTGTTTATGAGGCTGCCCCGGAGCTCGGCGGCATGCTGCGCTATGGTTTCCCCGAGTTTAAAATTCCCAAAAACGTTCTGGATTATGAAATAAATACCCTCCTGCAGCAGGGTATTACTGTCCGGACCAGTCAGAAATGGGGTCTTGATTATACCTTGCAGGACCTTAAGGATCAGGGTTTTGATGCCATTCTCATTGCCATAGGCAACCCGGTTGACAAGAATTTGGAAATCCCGGGAGGAGAGCTGCCCGGCGTCATGGGGTCCACAGAATTTCTCAGAAAGATTACCACCGGTGAGAAAGCGGATTATGGCAAGAAAGCCGTTGTCATAGGCGGTAATAATATTGCCGTGGAAGCAGCGCGGGCCTTGGTTCGCACAGGCATTGCGGAGGTGAGCATCATTGACCCCCGGCCCAAGACAGACATGCCGGCCCATGAAAGAAACATCAGGGATGCTGAAAACGAATCCGTCAGGATTATGGAACTGACGACACCGGTTGGCATCAGCCAATCGGGTGCTGGACTGGTCATTGAACTTATCCAAATGGAACTCGGTGAACCTGACAAACGGGGCAAGCGCAGCCCAGTTGAGGTCCCTGGATCGAACATGCACCTGCAGGTTGATACGGTGATCTACTCAATGGGGAAAATGGCTGTAAAGGACAGTCTGACCGGCGGCACACTCGAAGAAACCCTTGAACTGACACCGGCCGGAAACATTAATGCCAACAACCGTACCTTTTTAACCAATCTTGAAGGGATCTATGCTGCCGGTGATGCCACCAGTGGACCCCGTTCCGTCATCCAGGCGGTGGTCGGCGGCCGCAGGGCAGCAGAAAACATCGACGCTCAAATCATGGGGGTTGAAAGAGAGGCTGGAGAGAGTCGCTTCAATTTTTCCCGCGGCAAAACCCTTGAGAGCGTTGTCCCGGAAACGTTTACCGGAATAAACTCAAGGGAGCGTGAGAAAATGCCGCAGCGCGAACCGTTGAACACTATAAAGGATTTTGATGAGGTTAAGCTCGGGTTTGACGAGGAGATAGCCAGGAGGGAGGCTGAACGGTGTCTTTCCTGCGGCTGTACAGCCTATGACCGGTGCGATCTGAAGAGGCTTTCCATTGAAAGTGATATCAATCTCAACAAGACCGGCATGGGAGAAAAACCTCTCTACGTTAAAGATACATCCCATCCGGCCATAACGGTTGACCTGAACAAGTGCATATTCTGCCAGCGCTGCCTGAATTCATGCGAATATGAGGCCCTGGAGCTTTCGGCCGCGGGTTTTGATGAAAAGGGCAGGGCCGAGTCCATTTCCCTGTTGTTTAACGACAAATGTGTTTCCTGCGGCAAGTGCGTTGACAACTGTTCCACCGGTGCGCTCAACAAGAAAGAACAGATAGTGCCCATGGTCAATGAAGTTATTGAAAGGGTGCGGACCACCTGCCCTTATTGCGGCACC